>Ga0256406_1006836_pt1 | contig 11195 bp, 5 predicted proteins | sample RumenRJG_03DNA_FD_185986 | JGI IMG/M metagenome (GOLD analysis project Ga0256406, IMG submission 185986) | Bovine rumen microbial communities from Lethbridge, Alberta, Canada - RJG_03 | ecosystem: Host-associated > Mammals > Digestive system > Stomach > Rumen | place: Canada: Alberta | collected...
TGGTTTATTTTATTCTTCATTTATCCTGATGTTCATAGATAAACGATGAAAAATGCTTGTTATTGAGGCATACATATGAGGTGAAAGAATGCAGGTCAGTTATAAGAAACTTTGGAAACTCCTGATTGATAGGGACATGAAGAAGAAAGATTTATTGGACTTTGCAGATATCAGCTGGGCCACTGTCACCAAGATGTCCAAGAATGAAAAGGTAAGCATGGAGATGCTGATGAAAGTATGTTCGGCATTTGGTTGTAATGTTGGAGACATTCTAGATTTTCTGCCTGATGATCCAGCGAATGCATCGGAGGTGAAATAGCAGGATGGCAGCAATATATGATAGTCCTTACAAAGGATCCGGACAGCTGACACGTGCACAGTTTCTTTTTTATGAAACAAGGACTACTGCCAAATTAATGACGGAAGGATTGGATGATGCACAGATCGTGGATCGAATCATCAGTGAGAACCTATTCCAATATCCTACAGAAAAGTCGTTGAAAACTATGGCGAAGACTTGTATAGCACGTCTTCATGCCTTGCAGGATGATACCCTTATACAGTGTATTGCTACTTCGGATTCAGCAACAGCCAAACAGATATGCCTGTTCGCCATGATGCGTCAGTATCGGTTAATTTGGGATTTTATGATTACTGTGATTGGAGAGAAGTACCATCAGCAGGATTTCTCTTTCCGGCGACAGGACATCAATGTGTTTTTCTTACAGCTTCAGGAGCAGGATGATTATGTGGCTTCCTGGTCGGAGCAGACATGTAAAAAGATTGGATCAGTTTTGATGCGAATACTGATCGAGAATGAATACATTGATGGTAGCAGATCATCCATTCTGAATCCTGTACTAATCAGCAGAGCATTGGAAGAAGCAATCCGTGACCAAAAACTGGAGATAGTGCTTCCAGCCTTCAATTGCTTTATATGAAATACGAGGGAGTGTAACTGGCAATGAGTGAGCTTATGGAAAGACTTGATAATCTGCGTGCTTTAATCCAAGAACCAGAGTTTTTGGAAGGAAAAGGCCTTAGCAATGAAGTAAATATCCGTATCTTCTGCTACGATCCGAAAGAGGAGATGGCAATTCGACATTTTACGGAAAGGCTGATGACCGACCAAAGCCTCAGCTGTCACCTGATCAAATACAACCTTTACAAGGTGTTTCTCTCTATCTGTGATGATAAGCGTATTACAGACCGGATCGCAGGACAGGAGGAGAAAAAAGGGAAGCAGTTTGTTCTGGATCAAATGAAACGTATGGCTAATAATACAGCATTCATTGGAAAGATGCAGTATGAGCCACATGAACCGGGAGATGTGATCTTAATTACCGGTGTGGGAGAGGCGTTCCCATTTATCCGGGTTCATGCCCTTTTGGATGCCATGCAGCCGTATTTTTCGGATGTTCCTGTGCTTGTAATGTATCCTGGCACCTTCGATGGCCGATATGTGAAACTGTTTGATAAACTGACGCCGAATCCATATTACAGAGCGTTTAATGTGATCTAAGGGAGAGAAATGAAATGAAAATTCAATCGATGTTCAGGGACGACATCAACCGAAAGATTAACGGCGTCGTCAAAGTGGACCAAGACGAAAGCAGTGTTCTCGTACAGGAACTGGACGAGTATGTTATTACCAGAGAGTTAAAGAAACACTTTATCACCTTCTTCAACAGCTATTTAGAAGCCTTTAATGAAAACACTGCTGACATCGGTGTATGGATTTCAGGCTTCTTTGGGAGTGGTAAATCTCACTTCCTGAAAATGCTGTCCTACCTTTTAGAAAACAAAGAGGTTCAGGGTGTAAAGACCGTTGAGCGTTTCCGTGATAAATTCGCTGACGATCCGGCTACCTTTATGCTGATCGATCGCGCGACCAGAGGAATGACACATACGATCCTTTTTAATATCGATATCGAAGGCTCCATTAACAAGGACAAAACTGCCGTTCTTCGTGTATTTGCAAAGATGTTCTATAACTATCTTGGCTTTTATGGCGAGAATCTAAAGGTTGCCAAATTGGAGCAGTTTATTGCCAAAAAAGGGAAGACGGAAGAGTTTAGACGTGTGTTTGAAGAGAAGAATGGTGCGCCATGGCTTGAGTCACGTGATGCCTATGCCTTCTTTGAGGATGACATTGTCGCCACCCTGCAGGAAGTGCTTGGCATGAGTGAGCAGGCCGCCAGCAACTGGTTCAACGGCACTGAGACTGTGGAGACCTCTATCGCCCAGCTTGTTTCCGAGATCAAGGAATATGTGGATAGTCAGCCGAAGGATTTCCGGCTTTTATTCATGATTGATGAAGTAGGACAGTATGTTGGTGGGGACACGGATCTGCTTATCAATCTGCAGTCTCTTGTGGAGAAAATCGGTAGCGAGTGTGGCGGCAAGGTATGGGTCGTTTGCACGGGTCAGGAAGCCATCGATGAGATCATTAAAGCACGTGAAAATGAGTTCTCCCGCATTCAGGCCCGCTTCAAGACCCGTCTATCACTGTCCTCCTCCTCTGCGGATGAGGTTATCCAGAAGCGTATCCTTTTGAAGACAGAAGAGGCCGAGTACGATCTGGAGCAGGTGTATGCCGCCAACGACTCCGTACTGCGGAACCTGTTCTCCTTTACCGACGCCATTCTGGACATCAAGGGTTATAACGGCGCTGGCGAGTTTGCTAAGAACTTCCCGTTCGTACCATATCAGTTCATCCTCATGCAGAAAGTCTTTGCCGAGATCCGTAAGCACGGCAACTCCGGCAAGCATCTCTCCGGCGGTGAGCGTTCCATGCTGTCTGGCTTTCAGGAAGCAGCTCAGAAGATCGAGGATAAGGACGAGTACGCGCTGGCTCCGTTCTACCTCTTCTATGATACCGTCCACACCTTCCTCGACAGCTCCATCCGTCGCGTGATTGAACGCTGCGAACGTGCGGCCATCGACGGCAACGGCATCGAGCCGCAGGATGTGGACGTGCTGAAACTCCTTTATCTGGTCCGCTACGTGGACGATGTAAAGGCCAATCTGGATAACATTGTCATCCTGATGGCAGATGATATTCGACTCGACAAGATCACCATGCGAGAGCAGGTGCGCGGTTCTTTGGACCGTTTGATGAGTCAGAACTATATCGGGCGCACTGGTGATACATATAACTTCCTGACTGACGAGGAACAGGACATCCAGCGTGAAATCAAGAATACCCCTGTGGCAACGGCGGATATCGTGGGCCGCATCGCGCAGATGATTTTTGCGGACATCTATACCACAAAGAAGTTTCGCTATGGCAAGTATGACTTTGCCTTCGACCAGATGGTTGACGGGCAGGCAGTCGGTGCTTTGACCGGTGGTATGTTACTGCGTATCATGACTGTGGCTACTGATCCTACTGAGAAGAATGAACTGCGGCTTATGGCAGAATCATCCGGAAAAGCGATCGTTGTACTGGCGGAAAATCCGTACTATGAGTCCCTGGAAAGTGCCATGAAGATTCGCAAGTATGTGAAACAGCGTAATGTGGCGCAACTACCTAAATCCGTGCAGGACATCATTCGCGATCAACAGGACGAAGCAGGAAAATATGAACTGACTGCAGCTGAAGACCTCAAGAAGGCCATTGCGGATGCCGAGTTTTATGTGGATGGTGAACACATCGAAATCAAGGGCGGCGATGCCAAGAGCAAGATCGACCAGGCGCTGGAGTATCTGGTAGCCCACGTGTACAGCGACCTTGGTTTGATCACTAAGTTCGCGGAGACCGATGCGGATATTTTCAAGATCCTCCACGGTGAGGAGCAGTATCTTCCAGGCACAGAGCCCAACCGCGACGCAGCTGCAAAAGTGGAAAAGTATCTGGAAATCCAGTTCAACCAGAACCTTCCAACAACCATGTCTGACCTACAGGATCGATTCCAGAAGAAACCCTTTGGTTGGCGTGAGATTGATATTGCGGCTGTCGTGGCTATGTTGATCTATGACCAAAAAGTCACCATTAAATACGGTGGTGCGACCATTCAGCCAAGTGATCAGAAGCTTCCTGATATGCTGCGTAAAAAGAGCGAGATCGGAAAGACATCCATTTCCAAACGTCTAGTTGTATCCATCCAAAAGATCAGGGAGGTACGTGACTTTCTGCGTGATTACTTTGATGAGATGGATGTACCGGAGGATGAGGATGGTTTGATTGCTCACATCGTAGATAAGTTTAGCGGTGAGTTGGATCACTACATCAAGTTGGATGCCCGCTACGATGGTCACAAGTATCCTGATCAGGGCAAGGTCAAGCAGGCCATCTCTCTGATCAAGGATGTTCTCTCCCAGCAGAAAGACAATACAGCGCTTATACAGCGAGTCATCGACAGGGAGGATGCCCTCTACGATATGCGTGATGAGTTGCAGGAGGTCGAGGAGTTCTTCAAAACTCGTGTCAATTTATTTGATGAAGCTGCGAAGTATGATGAGGAGTTGCGCGTAGATCTGGATTACATTGCAAAAGACGAAGAAGCAAATCAGGCGTTAAATCAGATCCGTCTTATTACAATGGTATCTCCTGGCGGTAAGTTCCGATATGATCGCATTCCAGAATTAAATGATCTCATGGCAAAGGTAAAGGCCTCTCACGGAAAAATGTTAGATGCTAAACGAGAGGAACTGTTGGAGATTGTTCGCCAATGTATGGCGGAGATACATACTTTGGCAGGTGATAATGCAGCGGCCAGAAACATTTCTAACACAGCAGACAATTATTTCGCACAGAAGAAGGAGCAGATCGCGTCGTATCAGACTCTGGCCCTGCTAGATGGTCTCGTTCCGCCGATCTGGCAGTATAAGGATGATACTGTTAGCCGAATTGAGGCAATTGTAAATCCTCCGGTGACGCCTGTGATGCCTCCGGCGGGTGGCGGTGGAAGCACACCTCCCGCTCCGAAGAAAGAAGTTATCAAGGCCATCCACAGGCAGGCGATGTTCCCCGCGAAAACATTGAAATCTGAAGAAGAAATCGATGCATACATTGAAAAGATCCGTTCCAACATGAAGCTGCTGTTGAAAGGATGCGACGGAATTAAGCTGAACTAACGGAGGGCACTATGGATAAGAATTCGATTAAGAAATATGCTGTTTGGGCAAGGCGCGAGCTGATCGAGCGCGTCTCCCAGCGTGCCATGATATACGGAATCACTGCGAAGGAAGCAGGGGATCCGAATGCCGAGAGCGTGAATGGTCATCTACTGTCACAGGCTGAAAAACGGCAGCGGCAGGCGCTGATCCGCAACATCAAGACAAAGGGCTACGAGCAGGTCATGGAGGAAGTAGCTTACACGTGGTTTAACCGTTTTGCAGCACTGCGCTTCATGGAACTTAACGGCTATCTTCCCTCCCATATCCGTGTATTCACCAATGACGCTGGGGAATTCAAACCGCAGATTCTTTCCGAAGCCATCCATCTGGAACTTGACGGTCTGGATATGAGCAAGGTCTATGAGCTTGAGAGTGCTAACAAGAGCGAAGAGCTGTTCAAGTACCTGCTCATAGTGCAGTGCAATGCCCTTTACAGCATCCTGCCGGGGATGTTCCAGCAGATCAACGATTATACTGAGCTGCTGCTCCCGGATTACCTGCTCCGCGAGGGCAGCGTGATTGAACAGATGGTCACCACAATTCCGGAGGAAGACTGGACCGATCAGGTGCAGATCATCGGTTGGTTGTATCAGTATTACAACACCGAACCGAAGGACAAGGTTTTCGCCGACCTGAAGAAGAACATCAAGATCACCAAGGAAAATATCCCTGCGGCCACGCAGCTTTTCACGCCGGACTGGATCGTTCATTATATGGTCGAGAACAGCCTCGGTCGTCTGTGGCTGGAGGGTCACCCCAACGATGCTTTGAAATCTGAATGGAAATACTATTTGGACGAGGCCGAACAGGAACCGGATGTGCTAACTCAGCTTGTCGCGATTCGGAAGGAGTATGCTGCCCTGAAACCGGAAGAAATCCGTGTTATCGATCCTTGTATGGGTTCGGGCCACATACTCTGCGTTCTCTTTGATGTACTTGTCCGTATCTATGAGGACTACGGCTATACTGCACGAGAGGCGGCTGTCAAGATCGTGGAGAATAACTTGTGGGGACTGGACATCGATGAGCGTGCCTCCCAACTGTCCTACTTTGCTGTGATGATGAAAGCCCGCCAGTACGACCGACGTTTCTTCACCCGGAAGGTGCAGCCGCATGTATATGCCATCGAAGAGAGCAATGGCATTACTTCTGCACCGATGCATGATATGGGACTAAATCTCTCGCAAGAAGAATATCGCGAGGCAGCCAAGCAGGCCATGCGTCTCGTTGAGGAGATGCATGACGCTAAGGAATATGGCAGCATCATCCATGTAACGCCATGTGACTGGGATCTGCTGCGGCGGTTTGCTGTGCCCAGAGAGGAAGAAGGCCAGCTTCGCCTTGATATTCATGGTGAAGTTGAAGCGGCGGCAAGACTGCAGAAGCTGATTAATATCGGTGAAACCTTGGCACAGAAATATGATGTCGTTGTAACTAATCCTCCCTATATGGGGGGAAGAAACATGAATGACAAACTCAGCGGATTTATAAAAACAAACTATGCTGACTATAAATCAGATTTCTTTTCTGCGTTCGTGGTAAGATGCAGCGAAATGGCAAAAGAATGTGGGAAACTTGGATTCTTCACACCATATGTTTGGATGTTTTTGCAATCATATGAAAAAATGAGAGGTTTTCTGTATTCAAGAACGATCGAAACATTGATTCAATTTGAATATTCTGCGTTTGAAGAAGCTACAGTTCCGGTGTGTACATTTGCATTTAGCAATAATTCCATACGAAATAAAAAGGGATGTTACCTTCGTTTAACTGATTTTCGGGGTGGAATGGAGGTACAACGCCAAAAAACCCTTGAGGCTATTTCTAATCATCAATGCGGTTTTTATTTTGAACATAGTCCAGAGGCTTTTTCTAGCATTCCCGGTAGTCCAGTTGCGTACTGGGTAAGTGACGCTTTCTTTAATATGTTTATTAGTGGGATTCGCCTTGGAGATATTGCTGATTCAAAACAAGGAATGGCTACTGCGGATAACAATACTTTTTTGCGAGAATGGTATGAGGTTATTTTCTCTAAAATCAAATTCGATTCTTGTAGTTTAGAGGATGCTGTTCAAAGTGGCTACAAATGGTTCCCGTATAATAAAGGCGGAGAATTTAGAAAGTGGTATGGGAATAACGATTTTATAGTTAACTGGGAAAATGACGGTTTTGCTATTAGAAACTTTTATGATGACAGGGGGAAACTTAGATCACGCCCTCAGAATCTGAATTATATGTGTAGAAGCTCTGTGAGTTGGTCTGACATTACATCCGAGACAAATGCGTTTAGATATAAACCAGCGGGACATTTCTTTGATATTACGGGCATGAGTTTGTTTTCTGAAAAATATAGCAGATATTTGCTTGCTCTCTGTAATACAAAAATGACGGCCAATATATTGAAGATAATAGCTCCCACAATGCATTGTCAATGTGGCGATGTTGCAAACATTCCAGTTCTGATCGATGAGAACTCTGTGGTCAGAATAAATGATATTGTTGATGAATGTATTGGTATTGCAAAAATGGACTGGGATTCTTTTGAAGTTTCGTGGGATTTCAACGGTCATCCTTTCATAACTTCTGCACGCTTTGCAGCCCAAAGCGGCAAAAACATTACGATTAGGCAGTCTTTTGAGGATTGGAAATGTATCGCAGAGAATAGGTTCAGGATACTTAAAAAGAACGAAGAAGAACTTAATCGTATCTTCATTGAAATCTATGGACTGGAGGATGAACTGTCTCCAGAGGTAGAAGAAAAATATGTGACTCTCCGTAGGGGTGATCTGCAACGTGAAATGCGTAGCTTTATTTCCTATGCAGTTGGATGCATGTTTGGACGTTATTCTCTTGATACTCCAGGCCTCGCATATGCGGGTGGACCTTGGGATGAGAATAAGTATAAGACATTTACACCAGACAAAGATGCCATCATACCGATTTGTGATGATGAGTATTTTGAGGATGATATCGTAGGTCGCTTTGTAAAGTTCGTTGAGGTAGCCTTCGGCAAAGAAACGCTGGAAGAAAACCTTCGGTTCATTGCCGATTCCCTCGGCGGCAAAGGCTCCTCGCGTGAGGTCATCCGCAGCTATTTTATCAACGATTTCTACGCGGATCATCTTAAGGTGTATCAGAAACGTCCGATCTACTGGCTCTTCGACAGCGGAAAAAAGAACGGCTTCAAATGTCTGATCTACATGCACCGCTATCAGCCGGATACCATCGCCCGCATCCGCACGGATTATGTTCACGAGCAGCAGTCCCGGTACCGTACAGCCATCGCCGATCTGGAGCAGCGCATGGGCGGCGCATCCACTTCCGAGCGAGTGAAACTCTCCAGGCAGTTGACCACCCTGCAGGCACAGGCGGAGGAGATTCGGGTCTACGAAGAAAAGATTCATCACCTTGCCGATCAGATGATCAAAATCGACCTGGACGATGGCGTGAAGCACAACTATGCCATCTTTCAGGATGTGCTGGCAAAGATAAAGTAAAGGTAGGTGCCGACTATGGATTCTGAAAAAATCATACAGGACTTGAACCGACGGTTTGCGGCACCGCTACCGGAGTTCTACAAGCGCAGGATTGTCGTCTGGATCGACGAGGATCAGGAGTTTGTGGACAAGCTGGACGAGATCACGGTCAACGGGGCCAAGGTCGTCGCGCTCACCGGCACCAACAATTTCTATGTGAAGAAGCTGTTGGCGGTGGACGATCCCACCAGCAACTATCTGGTGTACCGTCCCTTTGCCTACGAGTCCGACGAGGACAACTGGCTGCTGGATGTGGAGCTGTACGGAGAGGAATTCCGCGCCGATCTGGTCTCCATGTGGATGGACGAGATGGGCATTCCTCAGACACCTGCGCTCCGTCGCGGCTTCAAGCAGTACAGGAAGTTCTTTAATGCGCAGGCACGTCGGAACAAGTTGTCTGCCCAGCCGGTCACCCCGGCCTCGTCTGCTCAGCTGCAGATGGCCATCATGGCCGCGCTGGCAGGGCTGAAGGATGCCAAGCCAAACGCCATCATCAAAGCTGTGCTGCAAGGCGGACTCCAGAAGGAAAACAACGCCGTCTATCAGGAGTTTGTGAACTACGGCATCGACGAAGCCTTCTGGCGCATGGTGGCGCAGGGCACCGGATACCAGGACATGGATTCCGACCTCGCTCAGCTGGCCACGCATATTCTGCTGACAGCATCCACCCGGACGATGCGGCAGGAGTTCCTCGCGGGATTGCAGATGTTCATCTCCTCCGCGCATCAGGCGTACTGCTATGACTTCGTGTCCGACTGGATGCACAGCAAGGACGCCGGGGACATCTATGCCATTGCCGAGCATGTGGAGGGTGAGCTGAAGCTGCCCCAGCGGTTTATGAAGCTGCAGGTGGCTGATCTGGTGGAGACCGAGGTCTTCCCGTGTGTCAACGAGGTCATCCTCGTGAAGCTGATGACTGAGATCAGCGACCACATCATCGACGTGGACACGATCACCCAGACCGTGGAGAAGCGCCGTACCTGCGTCTGGTACGACGATGTGAAGAACTACTATGAAGGCCTCCTGCAGGTAGCGAAGATGCAGGCCTTCTTTAAGGAGCACTCTGCCGGGTTCCATACCGTGGAGCCTGCAAAGGTGTGGAAGGAATATACGACGGAATACTACATCATGGATACCTACTACCGGGAGTTCCATAAGACCTATTCCGAGAGCCTGAAGAATTACCACGAGGAACTGTCCGACCTATTCACCCATGTGATGGAGAAGGTCGAAGGGCTCTACACCACATGGTTCCTCGGCCAGCTGGGCAACAACTGGTCTGATGCCTGTGCGGATAACCTGCGAGAATATGGCCGGGTGCTGGAAGTTCCGCAGCAGACGGATTTCTACCGTCAGCAGGTAGCGGCTTCCGACAGCAAGGTATACGTGATCATCTCTGACGCTCTGCGGTATGAGGTGGCGGCTACTCTCGCGGAGCAGCTGCAGCGGGAGACGCAGGCCAAGGTGGACCTGAAGTCCATGCAGGCAGTGTTTCCGACTATTACCAAGTTTGGCATGGCCGCGCTGCTGCCGCACAAAGCACTCTCTGTTGAACTTAAGACCGGTAAAACGGATCGACTGGCAGTGCTGGCGGACGGACAATCTACGGAGGCCAACAATCGCGACAAGCTCCTGAAGGCAGCGGACAAGGCCAGCGTAGCCCTCAAGTACAAGGATATAATTGGCATGAAGCGTGCTGACCGACAGGCGCTCATCAAGGGCATGAACGTAGTTTACATCTACCACGATACAATCGATGAGGCCGGTCATCTGGAAAGCTCCATCTTCAGCGCCTGTGATACGGCGATTGAAGAGATTAAGAATATGGTCCGCATCATTTCTAATGAATGGGGCGGCGCGAATATCCTGATCACAGCTGACCACGGCTTCCTGTATACCTACAGTCCCCTCACCGAAGATGATAAGGTGGACAAGACCGGGTTTATTGACAGGATCGTTGAATACGGCAGGCGCTATGCGATCATGATGAAAGATTCCAATCCGGCTTATCTGCAGGAAGTTTACTTCCTTGAAGGAAACACCGAGTACAGCGGATTTGCTCCGAAAGAGAATATTCGTATCAAGATGACCGGAGCCGGTTTGAACTTTGTGCACGGCGGCATCAGCCTGCAGGAGATGGTCGTGCCGGTGATCGAATACCATTTCCTGCGGAATCAGTCGAAAGAATATAAGAAGAACAAGAGCAAGTACGACACGAAGCCTGTGGAGATCAGTCTGCTCTCTGTGGGCCGAAAGATCAGCAACATGATCTTCTCCCTGAACTTCTATCAGAAGGATGCCGTAGGCGGCAACCGGGAGGCAGCGACTTATCAGCTTTACTTCACAGACAACAGTGGAAAGACCATCAGCGATGTCCAGAAGATCATTGCGGACAAAACCAGCGACAACGGTCAGGAGCGTACCTTCCGGTGCAGCTTCAATCTGAAATCGCTGAAGTACAGCAATACGGAAACCTACTACCTCGTCATCGCTGATGAGAACGGCCTGCAGGTGCAGCGCGAGGAATTCCAGATTGAT
>Ga0256406_1006838_pt1 | contig 11193 bp, 8 predicted proteins | sample RumenRJG_03DNA_FD_185986 | JGI IMG/M metagenome (GOLD analysis project Ga0256406, IMG submission 185986) | Bovine rumen microbial communities from Lethbridge, Alberta, Canada - RJG_03 | ecosystem: Host-associated > Mammals > Digestive system > Stomach > Rumen | place: Canada: Alberta | collected...
ATTAGAAACCTCCTTTCTCAAACTCCAGAACCAATGCCAGTACTACCACTACCTACATTATTACTGAAAAAGGGACCTTTGTCTTGGAATAAAGGCAAAAGAGGAACTTTGAAAAACAATTGAGGGCAATTTAAAAAATGCCTGTCATCATCTCAGAAGAATCCACAATTTCAGTTTTTTCCGCTAAAATGTTGGTATATGCCACTGTTTACATTCAAGAAGAAAAATCCTGTCTATGTGCTGATGCACAAAGACAAACCTGTTTTGCATGGCAGCTTTGATTTTGGCCGTCATGCCTTCGGGGAGGACGTGGAAATCATTGATGAAAATCTTTTGCCAGTGGGTGTAACCCATGAAGATGGCACCATCTCTCTGCACAAGCTGAATCACTGGTACCGCTGGAGAGGAATTCCCGGCTATCGGGTCGGACTGCTGCAGCTGGAGGAAAGGCTGGAAATCCATGATCCTCTGGAACTATTGGAAAGGGAATATGCACTGTCTGTATCAGACACCTTCTGGCGCAAAGCAGAGGACGATCCCATCACATGGAAAGAAGTCAACTTCTTCCATCGTTCCTTTGACCAGCAGGGCTTTGGCCTTGCCATGTTCTCCAATATCGGTGCTCGTGCCGGCCACAATGCCCGCCACACACCGAATAACACAACCTGCGGCTATCACCGCAAAGCGTGGTTCAGGCGCAATGGTGCCCTGTTCCTGTTAAAGGGCGGAACACCCTTCTATCAGCAGGAACCCGTCAATGAATGGCTTGCAAGCCGTATTGCCCATCAACTGGGCATCCAGGCTGTTCCTTACAACAACGAAATCTACGAGAACAATCTTGTTTCCGTCTGTCCGGCCATGACCAATGAAGACGTGGATCTGGTTACCGCCGGAGACGTATTGAACAGTGTGCATTCCGATGCCAAGAAGTTCCAGTATGATGACTACATCAAAGCACTGGAAGGCCATGGGATCAAAGATGCCAGACAGTGCATCAGTGACATGCTGGTCATGGATTACCTGATGATGAATACGGACCGGCACAACCAGAATCTTGGCATTCTGGTGGATGCCAATACTGGCAGATGGCTGCAATGTGCACCTGTCTTTGATACTGGTACAGGACTTGGCTGTCTGGTGGATGACAATGAAATCTTTGAACAGTATCACAGTGAATCATGCAAACTGTTCAATGCCAGAAACTTCTCCCATGAGATTTTGCTGGATTACATTGATCTGAAACGGTATGACTTCAATGCTCTGGACGGACTGCCAAGAGCATATGGCAACCAGCTTGTCAAATACCAGTCCACAACCAACATTTCCAATAAGAGAATCAACGAATCATACCGTCTGTTCTGCAAGCGTATTCTGATGATCAAGAACGCTGCTGCAAGCGTACAGTGATGAATGTCTGCCCCCAAAAGCAGGCATTTTTCTTTCTTATAATACGTGCCAATAGCCCGTCTTATTAGATCCAACCCGTTCCAGCAGTCCATGTTCTTTAAGAAAAGCAATGCCCCTGTCAATTGTTGTCTTGCCAACCCCGATTGCCTTCATTAACTGCTGTTTTGTCATACCAGGTTCCCGTTCTAATTCATCCAGAATCTTCTGCTGATTTTGTGATAAATGGACGTTTTCATGATCATTTCTATCGCGTTCATTCTTAGGACTCTTTTGCTTATTTTCGCTCTTTTCACCCATCACATTGATCCAATGAAACGGGATTTTCACAACAATAGAATTTTCTCTGAATTCAAAAGCCTCTCTGCCATACAGTTTTGTAATTACAGGAACACCTCTTCCTGTCTTCTCACTGATATGCAGCTGCAGAAAGATTTCAGACAGCTTTCTGTTCACCGGTACAGATTCTCCTGCAAAGAAACCTTCCATTGTCTGTGCACCATCAATGGTGCCGCGGGACAAAATTTCAATCCGATCTGAAAACACACTGATCATTGGCTCATTGCCAGATACCCAGAGATTATGAACAAACGCATTGATGACAGCCTCACGAAACGCTGCATTTTCAAATAGGGGGACATCTTTTCTCTCTACCACACGGTTTGTCTCATCAGCCTGAATGATGTTTAACACATCTCCATAGCGCAGCACCTCATCCAATGTATACAAAAGGCACTGGTAGCCAAACTCTCTGACAGAATACAGCTTGTCTGCTTTACTTGGCCCAGAGAAAATGGATATCCGCAATGGCATATGAGAATTATCAGAAAGCAATTGAGCCAGCATATTATATCTTCCATCTTCAGTATAGAAAGACAGATTCTTCTTAAATGTTTTCGGATTCAGTTTGATTCCTTTTGCCCCGTAATAGATCAGCAGCTTCTCAAACGTGAGGTCCTGAAACTGTGATGGTGTATTTTCAATTGTCGGCTTGCCATGACGAAGGATATCAAACAAATAAGATTCCTTCTCAGGATATCTGCGCAGATTTTCTTTACTGGAGCCAATGCGGATATAACGCTCACGCCCAAAAGCAACAGGCACAATCTTAGCGGCAGGAATAACAAGCAATACTACTTTCTTCCCATTTTTCTCACTCTCTTCAAAGCGAAAATTCAGATCCGGAGACAACTGTCTTGCCAGAAAATGCTTTAACGGTTCCTTCTTCACATCACAATTCGGATTGAACTTTGTACCGGTAACCTCATGCGTCTGATCATTGATTCCCCATACGAAATAGCCATAGGATCTTCCTTCTATGGCAGCACTATTAGCAATTGCAGAGATGTATTCACCAAGTTCAACAGGATCAAACCAGTTTTCCTTGAATTCGAACCATTCAAGTTCCTGCTCATATGCACAAAGTTCATTGATCACTTCATTGACATCCATTGCTTATTACCCCTTTTTATTACCCACCTTCAATATATCATAATGAGGGTAATAAAGAGGTAATAAAATATGTGTACGATCTTCTTCAAATCCAATCGATTCACAAATCGTTGCAGTATTGTTTGCAACGATTGCATCAAAAAAGCCAGGACTTTCATCCTGACCTTGTGTCTTAAAACTTGAATGTATCTTTCAGGCCTGCCCACTTCTGATCTTTATCTGACAGGTTGAGCGGTGTGCCATCTTCCAGGGTATATCCTTCTGCACTTGGTGTGCCGTTGTAAGTACCCTTGAGCTGCGGCCATTCAACACCAATCTCCGGATCATTCCAGGCCATGCCTCCCTCATCATTTGGATGCCAGTAGTCATTGACCTTGTAGCAGAACTCTGCTTCATCAGAAAGTACCAGGAAGCCATGGGCAAATCCTTCCGGAATCAGGAACTGCTTCTTGTTGTCTTCGGAAAGGGTGACGCCATACCACTTGCCATAGGTGGCACTGTTCTGTCTGAGATCAACAGCGACATCAAACACCGTGCCTCTGACAGCTCTGACCAGCTTGCACTGCGGATAGTGCTTCTGGAAATGCAGACCTCTTAATACGCCCTTGGAACTCTTGGACTGATTATCCTGCACAAAGTTAATGTGGAAGCCAGCTTCCTCCATATCTTTCTCATTGTATGTTTCCATGAAATAGCCGCGGGCATCTCCATGAACCGTCGGTGTAATCACACACAGACCTTCAATGCCGCCAACATTCTTCTCTACTTTGATCTGTCCCATCTTACAAACTCTCCACATCTAATTCATCAATATAGCGCTTGACTGCATCACGCCAATCCGGCAGCGGTGTAAAGCCATTTTCAACAAGCTTGCTCTTGTCAAGACGGCTGTTGAACGGTCTGGCCGCCTTGCTTAAACCATATTCCTCTGTGGTCACCGGAATCACCTTTGTCCTGAAGCCGGCATCCTTGTAAATCTCCTTGGCAAAATCAGCCCAGGAAATATAGCCGCCCTCATTGGTCGCATGATAATAGCCATACTTGTCAGTCTCAATCATATCGACCAGCAGTCTGGCCAGATCATACGTATAGGTCGGCGTACCGATCTGATCATTGACAACTCTGACCTCATCATGTGTCTTGCCGACTCTGAGCATCGTCTTGATGAAGTTCTTGCCGTTTTTGCCAAAGACCCAGGCAATGCGGACAATGAAGTACTTCTGCAGTGTATTGGCAACGGCCAGCTCACCTTCCAGCTTTGTCTTGCCATACACATTCAGAGGCTGATAGTCCTTGCAGTCAGGCTGCCATGGTACGGTGCCCTTGCCATTGAACACATAGTCTGTAGAAATATAGACCATCTTGGCATCCAGCTCCTTTGCCGCATTGGCAATGTTCTGGGTACCGCCGGCATTGACAGCCCTGACCTTGGCGACTTTGTCATCATCCTCAGCCATATCCACGGCTGTCCATGCTGCACAATGGACAATGACATCGGGATGAATGTTCATCAGCGTATCATGCACTGCCTTTGCGTCGGTAATATCCATTGCCACATACGGCATGGCAGTAACAGCAGAACCATCCTGCACACCAGCATAGGCCGGGGCAATATCAGAACCAATGCCCTCATAGCCGCGCTTTGCCAGCTCATTCATCACATCATGGCCAAGCTGACCGGAAACACCTGTTACAAATACTCTCATCCAATTACCTTCTTCTTGCCATACATCTCTTCATAGTAATTCTGATAGTCACCGGCAATGATATCCTTCCACCAGTCCTGGTTGTCCAGATACCACTTGATCGTCTTCTTGATGCCATCCGCAAACTTTGTCTCCGGCAGCCAGCCCAGATCCCTGTGAATCTTGGCCGGATCAATGGCATAGCGCTGATCATGGCCCTTGCGGTCCGTCACATGCTGAATGAGAGATTCCGGCTTGCCAAGCTCCTTCAGAATAATCTTTACAATATCGATATTGCGCATCTCATTGTGACCGCCGATGTTGTATACCTCACCAACATTTGCCTTTCTGATAATCAGATCAATGGCACGGCAGTGATCCTCCACATACAGCCAATCGCGGATGTTCAGACCCTCACCATATACCGGCAGCGGCTCATCGGCCAGCGCTCTGGCAATCATCAGCGGAATCAGCTTCTCCGGGAACTGATAAGGACCATAGTTATTGGAGCAGCGGGAAATCGTTGTCGGCAGGCCATAGGTTCTGTGATAGGCATTGACCAGCAGGTCAGCACTGGCCTTGGAAGAAGAATACGGAGAAGAAGTATGCAGCGGTGTCTCTTCCGTAAAGAACAGATCCGGACGGTTGATCGGCAGATCACCATATACTTCATCGGTAGAAACCTGATGATAACGCTTGATGCCATACTTACGGCAGGCATCCATCAGCACACTGGTACCAATGATATTGGTCTCCAGAAAGATCTCAGGATTTTCAATCGAACGGTCCACATGACTCTCAGCCGCAAAGTTGACAACCACATCCGGTTTTTCATCCTCAAACAGCTTATATACACCCTCACGGTCACAGATATCCAGCTTCACAAACTTGAAGTTCGGAGCATCCATGATATCCTTCAGAGTCTTCAGATTGCCGGCATAGGTCAGCTTGTCCAGACAGATAATCTCATCCTCCGGGTGTGCTTTTCTTTCATAGAAGATAAAGTTGGAGCCAATGAATCCCGCTCCGCCAGTCACGATCATTTTCATAGTTTACTTTCCCTCTCTTTTTGCAATCGGTCCCTGCACAGAACCACTCACCAGACTTCTCAGATACGCACCATACGGACTCTTGCCATACAGATCTGCCATCTTCAGTAGCTGTTCCTCATCAATCCACTTGTTATAGTAGGCAATCTCCTCCGGCACCGAAATACGAATACCCTGGATATGCTCAATGGAGCGTACATAATTGGCTGCCTCGGCCATCGATTCCACCGTGCCAGTATCCACCCAGGAGAAACCACGACCGAGAATCTGCAGATCCAGATCACCATGTTCAAGATAAACCTTGTTCAGATCCGTGATTTCATACTCGCCGCGAGCAGAAGGCTCCAACTGCTTGGCATACTGTACACATCGATTGTCATAGAAATACAGACCGACAACAGCATAATTGCTCTTGGGGTGGGCCGGCTTTTCTTCCAGAGACAAAACATGTCCCTGCTCATCAAAGCTGGCAATGCCAAAACGCTCCGGATCCGATACATACTTGCCAAAGATCGTTGCCTTGCCCAGATGCTCCGCATCCCCCACTGCCTTTCTCAGCATGCGGCCAAAGTGGTTGCCGTAGAAGATATTATCTCCCAGCACCAGGGCCGCACAGTCATCACCGATGAAATCTTCACCCAGCACAAATGCCTGTGCCAGACCATTTGGTGTTTCCTGCACCTTATAGCTGAAATGCATGCCAAACTGAGAACCATCCCCCAGCAGTGCCTCAAAGTTGCCAATATCATGCGGTGTGGAAATAATGAGCACATCACGGATCCCTGCCAGCATCAGTGTGCTCAGCGGATAAAAGATCATTGGCTTGTCATACACCGGCAGCAGCTGCTTCGATGTCACCCGTGTCAATGGATACAGCCGGGTCCCCGAACCCCCTGCCAGAATAATACCCTTCATACATGTACCTCCTGTAGACAGCAGAAGTATAAAAGGTGACGCAAGGTCACCTTCAAGCATTATTTTTACTTTTTTACGGCAAGAAACACACCGGCATCCTTTGTAATCGTAAAACCACCCGCTGTCATCTTCACCACATAGTCATGAAATTCCTTGTAGCGGTCCAGCAGCAGCTGATTCTGATTGCCATGACATGACAGAATATAGGCAATCAAAGGCGCCGCCTCATGCAGGACAATCGAATCCTGATATTTTCTTCTTTCGATATCCCGAAAATAAGGAGACAGCAGTTGGGCACCATGATCCAAACCAAACTTCTCATACAGCTTGTCTTTGGACAGCACAATCTGCGGCGAGAATGACTGCACAAGCTCGGTGATCTCTTTCATATGCCTGGAACTATACGTACTGGCCTCCAGATGTCCATTCACCTTGAGTACCCTGGCACATTCCTGCAGCACCTGTGAAAGATCATCGCAATAAAACAGCATGTGATTGGCAATGACAAGATCAAACGTATTGTCATCAAACGGCATATGCGCTGCATCAAACACCATGCAGGAGAATCGGGCATCATTTCGGAAGCGGTTCTGCACATCATGAATCATACCGGCTGAAATATCCGACAGTACAATCTGTACATGCGGCGGCAGAACAGACAGATTCTGCTGCCACAGGGCACCATTGCCGCAGCCAATCTCCAGGATCTTCATGCCATCCTGAATGGATGCCTGCTGATACAGCCACACAAACCAGCCCAAAGGATTGGTGGAATAGAGGGAATGGAGGCGAATACGGGCAGTGATATTGGCCGCATTCTGATACTGTGTTTTCAGGCTGCGCTCCATGGCATCACTGTCAATCAGGGCCAGCATGTGGTCATAGTCCACTTCCTGACCCTTCTTTAATGCGGACATGGTTGAAGACAACGCTTCCGCAACTGCCTGCATCTGTCCGATTCTTTCCTGCACCAGTTTCTGCTGCACACGCATTGTCTCCAACAGGAAGTGCTGATCAGCACCTGCCATCGTCATCTCTCGAATATCATCCAGAGAAAAGCCAAGATACTTGTACAGAAGAATCTGCTGCATGCGGCCAAGATCTGCATCATTGTATAACCGTGCTCCAGCATCAGAATGAGCAGAAGGAGACAGCAGGCCGATGCGGTCATAGTAGCGCACTGTACGCAGCGACACATGTGCACGCGCTGCAAATTCACCCGATGAATAAAAGCCCTTCTTAGTCATCATCCACCAGCTCAAAGCGGTATTTCTGCTTTACATCCGGATATTTGACATGATCCACTTCAGACAGAAACATCGACTCAGGCCGTACAAAAAGACCATAGTCCCCATACAATGCCCGATAGATCACAACAGTCTCTCGCGTCTCCGTATCTACAGCCTCATCGATCACGTAGTAGTACTTACCCTTGAAATGCCGATACACTCTGTTTTTCACTAACTCACGCATACAAGTATCATAGCATGATGCGCATAAAAAGAGAGGACCGCAGTCCTCTCTTTCATGATTCACTATTCTGTGCAATGTCAGTTGTTCTTTCTCAGCTTTCTCACTGCGGCAGCAATGATGATGACGGCTGCACAAAGCAGAATGACATAACCTGTGACATCGGTATTGACGCCAGTCTTGGTGCTGGTCTTACCAGCCTTCTTGTCTGTTGTCTTACTGTCAGTCTTGTTATTTTCTGCTGTGTTATTGCTCTTGCCCTTTTCGGTAATCGTAAAGGTCTTTGTGCCGCTTCCATCTCTTGCATAAACTGTCAGTGTATGCTCACCAGCAGAAAGTGTATTGAGATATTCTGCTTTCAGTGTAATCAGCACAGATCCCTTCTCAGCCGTATAGTCATCCGATGCAAGCGGTTTGCCATCCACCGAAACACCAACAAACTTATCCATCAGCATCTTTGCTTCAAAATTCAGTGCACTGTTTGTCTTTAACTGATGAACATCTGTCACTGCATCCACGGTATAGACAGGATCCTTGTTATTGGCAAGCCAATCCCATTCGTTTTCCCTCGTCTCATCATCCACATTGACATTGTTATCAAAGTAGATCCAGCTCCAGTGCCCCATATACTGATAAGGCGTTCCATCCGCATTTGTGAAGCGGCCGGTTGTATCCACAACGTGGTCATAGCTGGACACATGCACATCTGCACCAGCCTGCTTCAGTCTTTCAATCGTTGGAATTGCATGCTTTGTCGGATCAACAGTTGTATCATCACGGGAATATGTAAACCAGATGCCCATTCTGCTTTCGGCAAGATCCTTGATCTGCTCATCCGTAATGAACTCGTCCGCAAATGCTTCACAAATCGGATATGCCTTATAGAAGTAATCCGGATGTTTCAGAATCAGTTCCATGGTCATATAGCCGCCATTGGAGCATCCACCAACAATAATTCTGTTCGGATCAATATCCGGATTGCTCTTGACGTAGCTTTGAATCAGATCGAATAGGGTCTCTTCATACATGGAACCCTTGTCACCACTCTGATAATTGCCATCGCCGCCATCCATCCACATGGTCTGCGCCTGTGGTGTAATCACATACGCACCATTCATCTTCTGCTGGAATTCATCCGAGATCAAAGATGTGACTTCATTGCCAAGCAGATCGACATAGACATCATTGTTGTACTTGGATACACCTTCACCAGCACCATGGAGCCAGATCACAAGCGGATTCTTATGATCATCCGCAGCCGGTTTCCACTCGCCATACGGAATTGTGATGTTATTTTCCGTATACTTCTTGGATACATCAAACTGCATGGCAGGTTCGGATTCCCACTGCGTGTAGTCCCTGAAATTGATTGCTGCATGGGATGAAATCTTTGCAGGTGTGCCATCTTTCAGGACAGCAGATGCACTGACATCCAGTTCATAGGGATCGCACCACTTGTTGGAGCCAGCTGTCACATCATAGCGGAATGGAGAACCTTCGGATGGGGAAATATACATTTCCACTGCGACATAGCTGGAAGGATTCTGCACTTCATTGCCATCTGCATCACACAGGTATGTCTTGAGAACAGTACGTGCTGCAGATGATGTAACGGCATCAAAAGTCGGACTTGTCCAGTCTGTATTTTCTTTGATCTCTGTGACAGCCGCATCAGATACACTGGAGGCTTCCTGATCCAGATGAACGATGGTCTTACTTACACCAGGACCCCAGTCATCACCGGTAACGATGACCTTCTGACTGCCGCCGATCGTTGGCAGAGCTGCATAGTTCTTTGCCCAGTTCCAGATATGGCCGTCAGCACTGTCAGGATTGTTGCGCAGTGTATAGATCCATGTCCAGTGGTCATTGTACTTTACAGCTTCCTTCTGGCCATCCAGATCATAGTCTTCAGAAACCACAATCTTGCCCATCTTTCTTGTATCCAGCAGTGTGCCGGTCTTATCTTCCTGATCAACAGTCTGATACAGGGAAAGCTTATATTTATGATCTGTTGTTTCGTATGTTGTAAAGCCAGATCCGATACCATCGCCTGCATACTCTTTTGAGGTAACAGACTCACCATCACTGAGGAACTTCCAGATCCGCTTGGAGCAGTTCTCTGGATTGACGGAGCTGTCTGTTTCACCCTGTACCAGCCAGATTGCTGTACGGGAATTCTTCAGGCTGGCCAGTTCAGCATCACTCGGTGTGCCGCCCGTCACACTCGCTGCCTGATTCAGAACATCCTGTGTCACCGTTCCGCTTGTAATATTGCGTGCACTGGCAAGATCCAAAGCAGGGCAGTTGATCATCGCCGCCTTGAACAGGTCTGGATAGGCAATCAGCATTCTTGTGGTCATATAGCCGCCGGCAGAGCAGCCTGCCACATACATCTCATTGGCATCAATGCCCTTGGCTGAAACAACCTTGTCAATCTCAGCCTTTACGGCGCCAAGATAATCATTCTTAACAGCATAGTACCAGGTATCCGGTGACTGGAATGCCATGACTGTTGCATTGCCAAACACAGACTGTGCCTCATCGCTCACCCATGCCACGGTACCGCGGTTGCCAAGCATCTGGGCCACATTATTATTTGTGCGGTTTCCTTCCAGATCACCCTCACCATTGCCATGGAACCATACAATCAAAGCCTTGTTTGAACCTTCATGATACTGATAGTTCACCGTATCCTGCACAGAGGTGAACTTTGCCGTTTCAGCATCTTCCAGATCCTTCCAGCTGGATACGCTGTTGGTATACACCGTGTCTGTATCCAGTACAGAAGTTTCTTCCAGCGTCCGCTTATCTGGTGTTTCTGTGGTCTTTGTCAGTGTAATCGCATTATTCTGTTTGACTGACAGTGTAAGATTGGCAGGATAGTTGCGCCCCTCAGTCAGCCAGTTCAATGTCGGCAGGGCATTCAGCTGGAAATAGACTGTCACAACAGAGCCATTCACTTCTGTTTTGACAACAGGCAGAGGCTTGCTGGCATCTACATAGGCATATGCCTTGTCTTTGTTGGCACCAACTGCCACAGTATCCGTAAAGTTTACCGTGAACGTATTATGATCGATGCCTTCAACCTTGGTTACATCCTGTCCAAAGTCAATGCGCATGCCGCTGACACACTGGCCAGCATCTGTGACATTTCCCATAAATGTCACTGCATACGATGCAGGTGATTCCTGCGCCATCACTGGTGTTAAACCACC
>Ga0256406_1006840_pt1 | contig 11191 bp, 11 predicted proteins | sample RumenRJG_03DNA_FD_185986 | JGI IMG/M metagenome (GOLD analysis project Ga0256406, IMG submission 185986) | Bovine rumen microbial communities from Lethbridge, Alberta, Canada - RJG_03 | ecosystem: Host-associated > Mammals > Digestive system > Stomach > Rumen | place: Canada: Alberta | collected...
TTTCTCTTTGTTTAATCCACTTGCTGTCCTTCCACCTGTATGAAAGGTCTGCAACTTTGGATGCCGTGCCAGGCCTCATCTCCGATGCGAAGGCATAAGGATCCGCCTTCAGTAGGTGCTCTCCGTTTTGCAGCTCTATATCATATTTATATCTGTCGCCGACCTTGGCGCCTTGCACAAAAGCTGTATAGATGCCGCCGCCTATATCCTCGAGGTATGTAGGATTTTCCCACGGCTCCCAGTTATTGAAGTCGCCGGTCACCCTTATACTCTTAACTCCCGGAGCCCAAACCGTAAATTGAACTCCTCCGTCCTCAATATGAGCACCGAAACTGCGGTAAGCATGATGGAGCTTGCCACTGTTATAAAGATATATCAGCTCTTGACTGAGCAGGTCTCTTGTTTGTCCCATTCGTAAAATCCTTTCTGAGTTTTTTAGAATCTGTCTATATCAATTTCAACGCTACGTGCCTCAGGATAGAATCCCGATCTGTAGTCTGCCTTCGACATCTCGTTTATGGTCTTTATGGTTGCAAAATACATAAGCACAACCAGAACGAGAAGCGGCATTGTCCCCCTCTGACCGAGGAAAGCAAAGGTGTCGTACACACCGTGCAACATCATAGGAACAAAGAGCGCAAGCAGGGTGTACGGAAGGGGTGATTTGCCGATAAGCGATGCCTTCTTTGAATATGCATAGAATACGCCCATGAAAACTCCGCAGGATGCATGGAGAGGCACCGCGGTGAAAGCCCTTACGATTCCGGTCTGGAATCCGTACTGCGCAACATACATAATGTTTTCGAATATAGCAAAACCTACAGCCGCCGCAACACCGTATACTATACCGTCGAATCTGTAGTTAAAGCCTTGATATCTCCAGGTGAAGATTCTCATGGCTATGTATTTCACTATCTCCTCAACGAAGGCTGCCATGCAAAACGCAGTTACCACCGCATATTGTATCGAGCCCTGCGGATACTTAGGCAAATAAGCCGCCTCGATACTCTCCAGAATTCCTGCTGCAACGCAGGATAATGCTCCCATTATTATGGTCCTTATGACCAGCCCTATAGGTTCTTTTTCAACCTTATCCTTGCGATATACATACGCGATTATCAGAATTCCCGGTATGACTGCAAGTGCGGTCAAATTACTACTCATGTACATTCTTGTTCCCCTTTTTATTATAGTTACTGCTCTTACTTAGAGCTTGTTCCTGTTGTTTTTGTACAGTATCAGTATGCACCATATGCTCAGGGCAAAGAGGACTCCGCCCATTATTCTGAGTAACATGTCGTCCGTCCTTTCACGCTATTACGATGTTTCCTTGATGTTACCGTTTTTAAACTCTTCGCATAGGGCCTCGAGATTCGCTATCTTAGCGCGGAGCTCCTCTCCGTTATCCGTCTCACGGATGAGAAGTCTCTCGGGTACGGTATCTACCAGGTGCATAACAGGTCTGTGGAATGTCTGCGTACCGTCTTCGCGAAGAGGTTCATACGGCTTGTGCTCAGCCAGATACATGTGCTTGGATGTCATAATGGCAGTGTATCCGGCAATTCCCGTCGTCTTTTGGTACGCCTTGGAAATACCTCCGTCAATAATGAAGAGTTTGCCGCCCGCCTTGATAGGTGTCTGTCCGTCCTTTATCTTGACAGGAACATGACCGTTCAAAATCTTTCCGACTTTCGGATTGAGTCCGAAGTTCTCAAGTATCTTGTTTGCAGTCTCCTCTTTTTCAATCAGCTTGTAGTAAGGCACGGTATTCTCTTTGTGAGTGGCCTTATCTTCGATGAAATACCTCTCGAAGGTCGTCATCTTATCCTTACCGAAGAGCGGTGAATTCTCTGATAGCCAAAGATACCACATAATTGATGCGGCCTCCGCACTTGTCTGGCCGTTGCGCGGGTTATATCTGGCCTCTCTGATTCGCTCATCCAGCATCTGTATGTAGCTTGCACCCTTATACTTCTTTCCTTCAAACTCAATTGTCTTGAGTTCTCCGTCCTTGTCGAAAGGAATAGATCCGTGATAGAAGAGATTGCCGTTCAGTACCTTGTACAGTGCTCCGTGTGAGAAGAGATATTCCGTATGCCTCTGGAGTCTGCTGCCGTTAAGTATCGATGACTCGAGAGCAACCATGACCTCCTCTTCCTCTTCGGTCAGTTTATACGGATCCTTAGGATCCACTGTCGGGAAGTTCATATCCCTCATAGGGTATTCAACATCCTCGATTGTGACCGTGCCTTTCTTGAAGTCTATGGTCTCGAGAAGATTTCTCTTATCGAGATTGTACTCAGGATGAGCCTTTATATCCTGTCCCTCAATTTTGAACTGAATGATTGAAATCATTTTGTGCATCTTGGCAGCCAGTTCAGGAGGTATAGGGTCATATTTATTGACTTCAAGCACATTAGGCTTGAAGAATTCACAAGGGTCGTCTCCGTAAATGTGCTCTGCCAGAGTGGCCAGCGGCCTTAAGTTGACACCGTATCCGACCTCCAGCATATCGAAGTTGTTGTATCTTACATTGATTCTTATAATCGTTGCTATGCACGATCTGTTGCCACAGGCTGCTCCCATCCAGAGTACGTCGTGATTACCCCACTGGATATCAACGCCCTGATTGGCCATAAGATAATCCATAATCTCCGGAGATCCGGCTCCTCTGTCGTATATGTCTCCTATAATGTGCAGTCTGTCTACTGTCAGATTGCTTATGGTCTCCGTAAGTTCATTTATAAACTCCCTTGCAGAGTCGTACTCGATAATAGAGTCGATAATCTCATCGTAGTATCTGTGTCTGTCAGGGACATCATCTGCAAAGAGAAGTTCATCCATAATATAAGACGAAGCCTTAGGCAGACGTTTCTTAACCTTTGATCTTGTGTATTTATTGGATACTATACGGCATACCATCAGCAACCTTCTGATGGCAATTTTAGACCACGCATCAAAGTCCGGCTCGCTCTTTTCTCTCCTGGCCATTTCAGCTTCGGGATTGTAAATAAGAGCTGCGAGATCATCCATCTCAGCCTCCGTCAGAAGTTCTCCGAATATCTCATCTATTCTCATGCGAATCATGCCCGAGCCGCTTCTGACAAAGTGTCTGAAAGCCTCGTACTCTCCGTGTATGTCGCTGAGGAAAAACTCAGTTGCCTTAGGGAGCGCCAGGATAGCTCTAAGATTAAAAATCTCTGCTTGTGCTGCTCTGTGATTTGGGTACTTCTCTGCTAAGAGATTTAAGAATTGATTGTCTGACATTATTGCCTCCGTTTTTTAGTCTCTTCCGGTCTTCATAATATCCGCACCGAGAGCCTTCAGTTTAGCTACGAAGTCCTCGTAGCCTCTCTCGATGTGATAAATCTCACTTATCTCCGTAGTCCCATCCGCAACAAGTCCTGCGATTACCATGGCAGCACCGGCCCTGAGGTCGGTTGCCCTGACCTTGGCTCCGTGAAGCTTCTTTCCTCCCGGAACTCTCGCTTCTCTGTTCTCAGTCTGAATATCCGCGCCCATACGGTTTAATTCCACGACGTGCATAAACCTGTTTTCAAATACGGTCTCCCTGACCACGCTACTGCCTTTAACCGTCGTAAGGAAGGCCATAAACGGCGACTGAATGTCCGTCGGAAGGCCCGGATAAGGCAGAGTCTTTATGTCCGTTGCAATGAGTTCCTTGGATCCCCCGTCGACATATATGCCCTCCGGGGTGACCTCTATATCTACATTGCATTCTCTGAGCTTGGCAATTATAGGTCTTACGTGACCGGGTATCGCGTTCTTGATAAGAATCTTTCCTCTTGTAATCGCTGCCGCGAGGAGGAAGGTGCCGGCCTCTATTCTGTCCGGAATAGCCTCATGCACGCATCCGGAGAGCTTTTCGACTCCCTCGATTCGTATCATGTCCGTTCCGGCGCTTTTAATCTTGGCTCCCATCTTGTTTAGTTGATTGGCCAGGTCGATTATTTCAGGCTCCTTAGCTGCATTTTCAATTATAGTGGTGCCCTTGGCCAAGGTGGCAGCCATAAGGATGTTCTCGGTTGCACCCACGCTCGGAAAGTCAAGGTAAATTGCATCTCCCTTGAGGCCCTCAGGTCCCGCCTCAACGGTAACTATTTCATTCTCATTGTCCTCAGTGATCTTTGCACCCAGTGCCCTGAATCCTTTGAGATGTAAATCTATAGGACGTTTTCCGATGGTGCAGCCGCCCGGCATCGGCATTACTACCTTTCCGTGCCTGGCCAGCAGTGGCCCCATAGTAAAAATAGAGGCTCTCATCTCTCTGACCAAATCCTTGTCTCCCTCACAGGATACAATCTTTTTGGTCTTAGTTTTGATAACGCCTTTCGTGCTGTCGTCTATCTCCGCACCGTACTTCCTCAATATTTCTTTCATTACAGAAACATCTGCGAGATTGGGCACATCCTCAATCACGCAGCTGTCTTCCGTCATAATCGTAGCAGCCAAAAGCGGCAAGACCGAATTCTTGGCGCCGCTAATCTTGACCTCTCCGTGAAGTGGGCCGCTGTTATTGACAAGTATCTTTGCCATTAATTATCTTCTCCCGATTCGTCTATATTAACTTTGCTTCTGGCTTTTTCGAGTTCCTTCTCTATCTTAGCCGTCTGCTTTAAAGTCTTTTTCTCAACTCTTGCTTGTTTTTTGAGTTGCTTTACAGTCTTTTTTGATGCCTTAATATCCCTCTTGGCCTGCTTTTCGCTCTTGCTGCTCGCAACAGCTGCCGCAAGACCGCTCTTGACTGACAGTGTCTTTCCTACAGCACCTATGGAATTAAATGCCGAAAGACCTGCTGCAACTGCACCCAAGGCTTTAATGGCAGGACTCGTATCCGAAGCAAGGCTACTGATTGTGGTAGTCAGACTATCGCTTATCTGATCCGCCCTTCCCTTGACATCGTCTACGGCTTTATTACTGTCATCAACCAGTTTTTTGCATTTCTTTACCAGGTCCAAGACCTGAACTGCCATAATAGCCAGCACTATCACAAGTGCAACCAGCACAACTATAAGGCAGATCCAAAGTATTTGATTAACACTTAGACTCATTTTCCTTCTCCTTATCTGTCATGCTAGCCTATAAACCTGTCCAGAAGTCCCTGTGCCATATCGACACCCTTTTCGGCCATTCCGCCGGCCTTTGCAGCACTCTGACGTGCGGATAAAGTCGCCTCATCCACCTTTGCAATGGCAGAGCTTGCAGCGGCTGTTCCTCCGTCGATTATCGCATTCGCTTTTTTAACCGTATCTGTTGCATTCGAGACCAGTACGATAAGAAATACGACCAGTACTATGAGTGCAATCAGGAGAATGCCGATTAAAAATTCTTGTAGACTTAGTGTAATACTCATTGCTGTCTCCTTTTTACATCAACAGTGTCTTCTATACCCTCTATCACCTTGCTTTTCTTCATTATATAGGCAAGCTATTGGCTGTTCAAGGACGGGGCTAATCCTTCATCAGCTGCTCGAGTTCGCGCGCGTCATCATCCGTGAGATTTTCAGGAATATCGTCTGTCTCTTCGATGTCATCAGGTTCATGGATTTCATGTGCCTGACCATCCTTGTCATTCCTGCCTTTTCTCTTTATTTCATCTCTGGTATATGCCTTAATCTCCTGGGCAAATACCTCATCACCTGTCTCAGGGTCTATCTCTATGGCTCTTGTGTTTATCTTTCCGTTGAAATAGTCCACCTTGACGACCTTGGCCAGGCCTTCCGGAGTCTCGATTCTTTCGTTGTCCTTAGGCATACCCTTCCTGAGTTCCTTGTATGTCTTATCCTCGAAGTTGAGACAGCACATCAGTCTGCCGCAGCTGCCGGATATCTTGGAAGGATTGAGCGAAAGGTTTTGCTGCTTGGCCATCTTTATGGAAACCGGATGGAAATCCGAAAGCCACTTGCTGCAGCATAACGGCCTGCCGCATATTCCTATGCCGCCCAGCATCCTGGCCTCATCTCTGACACCTATCTGTCTGAGCTCAATTCTGGTATGAAAGTGACCTGCGAGGTCCTTTGCAAGTTCCCTGAAATCCACTCTGCCGTCAGCCGAAAAGTAAAAGACTATCTTGGCTCCGTCTATCATGAACTCAACATCAACGAGCTTCATGTCGAGCTCGTGTTTTTCAATCTTCTCTGCACAAACCTTGAGGGCATCCTCTCTCTTCTCGAGATTCTCATGATATCTCTCAAGATCCTTATCGTTTGCCTTGCGTTCTATAGGCTTTAACTCCGCTACCAGTTCGCTCTCGTCGATTTCTCTGTTGGCAATCAAAACATGGCCGAGCTCCATACCCCTTGCAGTCTCAACAATCACCATTTCTCCGAGTTCGTACTTCTCACCCCTGGGGTCGAAGTAATATGTCTTTCCGGCTTTCATAAAACCGACGCCGACTATTTCTACCATTTGCTGTCTCCTGATTTATTCTAGGCTATATGCGCCTTGTTTTCGTTTATTTCGAGAAAGAGCCTTTTAAGCGCCTTGGACTTATCCATTCCCTTTGAAATTTCCATGGCTGTCCTCTCGGCCTTCTCTATTCGGTCTGCACAGAGGCTGATTGCTTTCCCCGCACTCATACTCCTCTGCAGACTCCTTTCGGCAATTCCGATTAAAGCCAAAGCATCCTCATTGGTCTTAATCTGCTTGTCGAGAAAATCTCTGAATTCGTGGAAGGCCGCACTGCCTGCGATTAGCATGGCCGCACCGCTCATGAGATTCTCGGAATATGCGAGGTCTTCGTGAGAATAGCCCTCGTACTCCTGCATTCTTACCAGGCTGCAACGCGATCTTACCGTGCTTAGAAGTTCATCGCTGCTGCCCGTGGCGAGCAGTATGATTACATCATCCAGCGGTTCTTCCAAAGTCTTGAGAAGTTTGTTCTGAATTACCTCGCTCATCAGCTCTGCATCATCTATGACGCCTATGAGGTATCTTCCGTAAGGCCTCATGCTGAGCCTTGTCATAAACTGCGTAGCATCATCGACCTTGTATCCGGTCTTTCCGCTTTTCATCATGTATACTACATCGGGACTTGTGGCTGCTGCCACCTGTACACAGGCGTCGCAGTTCGCACACGGTCTGAGATACGCATCCTCCTCCCGGCACAAAAGCGCAGAGAGCATGTACTTTATGAACTCATCCCTTGCACTTCCGGATTTTCCCTCAATGATGTAGGCATGTGCCCTGCCTGATCCGCCTGTTATGTTCGCTGTCAGACTTTTGATATCCTTCACTCAGATACCTCTTTCGCTGCAGAGCCTGCTGAGGTGCTCGTCTATCTCCGCGGAAATCTCTTCAACTGATCTCGAAGCATCGATTCTCTTTATCCTGCCCGGATCTTTCTCCGCCATTTCCCTGTATCCGTCATACACCCTGTAATGAAAGTCGAGTTTTTCCATCTCGAGCCTGTCGAAGTCTCCGTCCTTGGATACTCTTTCTCTGCCCGTCTCAGGGTCCAGATCCATCCAGAATGTTATGTCCGGAGTGAGGCCTCCTGTGGCGTATGAATTGACTGTGGCCACCATATCACCGAGCTCTCTTCCGTAAGCCTGGTAGGCAATCGATGAATCCGCAAATCTGTCGCAGATTACTATATCGCCTCTTTCGAGTGCGGGCTTGACAAACTCCCTGACATGCTGCGCTCTGGCTGCGGCATAGATGAGCATCTCCGTCACATCTTCCATCTCGAGATTGCTGCTGTCGAGAAGTATGTCTCTGAGCATCTCGCTTATGGCGGTGCCGCCCGGTTCTCTCGTATGAACGACAACGAGCCCCTTCTCAGCGAAGAAGCTCTCAATGTATCTTATCTGTGTGGATTTGCCGGCGCCGTCTCCGCCTTCCAGTGTGATAAACAGTCCTCTCATCTGTTTCTCACCGCCTTATCTTCTCGATTTTTTATGTTTACATACTTGGTGAGTTTTAAGTAAAGGACCGTCGAAATTGCGATGACAGGCGCTGCCACCAAAACTATCAAAAGGTACTTCAAAACTAATGTAATCATACACGTTTAGTATAACACAAAACGGCGGTATAATCGCCGTTTTGACCACATCTATTCCTGCTTTTTTATCGCTTTTTTCAGTTATCTGAGTTGTTTCTAGTCAGTGAACTTCTTTTGGAAATTGCCGACTACCCTCGTGTTGTCGCTGATAATCATAAAGGCATGCGGATCATGATGAGCGATTAGCTCTCTGAGGTGAGGCTCTTCATATTTGCTGATAACCGTAACGAGCACATATGTGTCCTCTCCGGTATAAACTCCTTCACCGTCCCAGGCCGTTACTCCGCGTCCGAGGTCCTCCAGAATATGCTTGGAGAGGCCGGCTTTTTTGGTGAATATCATACACTCCTGCTTTATGTTTTGGGTGTGGACTTTGTCTATGCAAACTCCGGTCACCACAGAGAATACGATTGAATATAAAACGGTCTGAATGTCATATATGAAAAGACAGATTGTGTAAATCACCATACTTATTATGATTCCTATGGTGCCGACCTTGAAATTCGGATGCGTCTTCGCAAGGCAGATTCCTATGATATCCTGTCCGCCCTGAGATGTGCCCGCACGAAGGAGAAGTCCTGCGCCGACTCCGGAGCCCAGTCCTCCTACAACAGCAGCCAGTATACGATCATCGACTATAGGCGTCGCAGGCACCGGGATGATTGCCAGAAACGCCGAGGCCATCGCGATTGATCCCAGCGTGGTAATGCAAAATTTGCGTCCCATCACCTTATATGCCAGGAGGAAGAGCGGTATGTTGAGCAGGAAGTAAATGATACCCATGTAGTCCAGACCACCGATTTGAGGCACGTGAAGCACTTCAATTAAAAACATCCTGAGCAGTTGGGATATTCCCGTAAAACCGCTGCTGTAAAGGTGGATAGGGTTGATCATGAGATTGATGCCCATCGCGTATATTAAGTTTCCGACCACAGTCATCGCCAGTCGCTTGAGAGTCTTTTTCTTATTTTCCATGTCAGTTATTCTAAAACAAAGAGGTCACTACTTCAATCGATTTTAGCAAGTCTTGCGTGACTTTGTTACTTGTATTTTTTTTACTCAAAGATTAGTATTAGCAAGTATGTTAAGAGTCATCAGAATTATGCAAGTGACAGATTAAGCAAACTAAGCAAAGAGCGAGAAAATGAACGAACAAGCAATTTCAACTAAACATCTTCTGAAACGTTTTTATCCGTACTTCAAACCATATTGGCGCATACTCGTATTCGACCTGCTGTGCGCTGCATTGACGAGTGCCTGTGAGCTGGTGCTCCCTGTTATCGTGAGGTTTATCACCAACACGGTCATGACAAATCCGGCCGATCTTACGGTCGAGATAGTTGTTCGGATAACGCTCCTTTATATTGCACTCAGGATAATCGATGTCCTCGGCAACTACTACATGCAAAACAACGGCCACATCATGGGCGCGCGCATAGAAGCGGACATGAGGCGCGATCTCTTTGAGAAATTCCAGGAGCTCTCTTATGGTTTTTACAGTCATAACAAGATCGGTCAGCTTATCTCACGTATTACGACCGACCTCTTCGATATAGCAGAGTTCGCTCATCACTGCCCGGAAGAGTACTTCATTGCGGCAGTTAAGATAGTTGTAGCCTTCGCTGTCCTAATCAGGGTCAATGTGCCGCTGACACTCCTGCTCTTTGCACTCATTCCACTGATGCTTCTCTCAGTTATGAAATTCAGAGTCAGAATGAGAAACGCATTCAAGAAGCAGAGAACAGAACTCGGCGAGATCAACTCCGGCGTGGAAGACAGTTTACTCGGTATCAGAGTTTCTAAGTCGTTCGCCAACGAGGATGTTGAAGAAGAGCGTTTCGAGGAAGGAAACAAGAGATTTCTGACGACTAAGAAAGTCGGTTACAAGAACCTTGCGGGATTCAGAGCAGTCACCAGACTCTTCGACGGGCTTATGTACATTTCGATTGTATTCTTCGGTTCGCTTGCCCTCATTTACGGAAAGATTACTGCCGGTGATTTCATAGCTTATCTCATGTACGTAGCCGTCCTGCTCGAATCGGTCAGGCGAGTGGTCGAATTCTCCGAGCAATTCCAGCGCGGCATTACGGGCATCGAGCGCTTTGTTGAAATTATGGATACGAAGATTGAAGTCGATGACGAGCCGGGCGCGATAGATATGCCGGATGAAGTCAGAGGAGAAATCGAGTTCAAGGATGTCTCCTTTGCATACAGTGATGCAAAGGATGACTGTGTACTATGCGGTATCAATCTTACGATTAAGAGTGGAGAAAACATCGCGCTGGTCGGACCGAGCGGCGCAGGAAAAACTACATTCTGCAATCTCATTCCTAGATTCTACGATGTCACGGCCGGATCGGTCATGGTGGACGGGCATGATATACGAGAGTACAAGGTGCGCTCACTCCGCACCAAGATCGGTATGATGCAGCAGGATGTCTATCTCTTTTCGGATACGGTTGCGGGTAATATAGGATATGGTAAACCTGATGCCACGAGGGAAGAAATCATCGAGGCCGCCAAGCTGGCCGGCGCTCACGATTTCATCTCTGAGCTACCGGATGGATATGATACCTATGTCGGAGAGCGCGGGGCCAGGCTCTCGGGCGGGCAGAAACAGAGAATCAGCATAGCCAGGGTATTTCTGAAGAACCCTCCTATTCTCATACTCGACGAGGCCACATCGGCACTCGACAACGAAAGTGAACACTACGTGCAAGAGTCGCTTGCGGATCTGGCTAAGGGCAGAACTACGGTAACGATTGCCCATAGACTTTCAACAGTTCGCAATGCCGACCGCATAATAGTCCTCACCGAAAACGGCATCGAAGAAGAAGGCACACACGATGAACTCATAAAAAAAGGAGGCATTTACGCCTCCATGCACAACTTTACTCTGTGATTATATTTCGAATGATGTCCCCTGAGTCTGGGTATCATTTTGAGTGTTGTTTTGTGTGTTATTCCGAGTGTTATCTTGATTCGTATTAGGCGCAGCATTCTGATTGTTATCAGGTGCTGCATTTTGATTGTTATTCTGACTGTTGTTTTGGTTGTTGTTCTGGTTGCCGTTCCAATTGTTGTCATATGGAGAACCCGGTGGCATCATCCTGCCGCCGCCGTTGTAGCCGCGACCGCCACCATTGCCCCAGCCATCATCGAACTGCTC
>Ga0256406_1006841_pt1 | contig 11187 bp, 7 predicted proteins | sample RumenRJG_03DNA_FD_185986 | JGI IMG/M metagenome (GOLD analysis project Ga0256406, IMG submission 185986) | Bovine rumen microbial communities from Lethbridge, Alberta, Canada - RJG_03 | ecosystem: Host-associated > Mammals > Digestive system > Stomach > Rumen | place: Canada: Alberta | collected...
ATGCTGATCAGGCATCGGGGATCACCTCCGCTTCCTTCAGGAATTCCGCATACTGCTCCGGCTTCAGTTCCGAGAGCCTGTGCGCTCCGAACTTTGTGAGAAGATCCCGGATCGCATCCGTATTGGCTTTGCAGACTCTCGTCTTCTTTGCCATCTTTTCCCGGAGCTCTTCGAACGTGATCTGCTCCTGCGGATCTGCCTCCGGCTGCGGTTCCACTGTCGGCTGCTGCCCTGAGAAAAGCTTTCGCAGGGAGTCAGAAACAGCAATCAGCTTTTCCCCGCACTCCTTCAGCTCATTCAGCGTCAGATCCAGGTCGCTCATCTTCGACATGATCTGTCCCTCCTTTCTGCATCCAGCAGGCGATCCGATCGGTGAGGATCGAGATCACCCGCAGGAATGCCACCACATCGTCGTGGTCAAATGATTTGTTTGTCATAGGCTTGCACCTGTCCTTTCTGGAGGGTGATTTGTTTTTGTTCTTGACCCCTCCATAACTCACAGGACAGTTGCGGACATTTTGAGCAAATCACCCGAGAAGTTCTTTCAGATTCTTGAGAGCCGCTCTCCGTCGATAGGAAACCGTGGTCTGTGCCATGCCGAGTGCCTCGGCGATTGCGTGATCGGACTTGCCGTCAGTCATCATCCAGAGGATCTTCTGGTCCAGCTCGGTCAGTGTCGCCATCGCTGTATAAAGCTCCTCGTATTCTTCCTTCTGGAGCGCTGCTTCTTCCGGTGTTTCATAAGAAGAAGGAACATCGATGCCGTCCTCTGCCATCTGCTCAAGGGACAGCGGTGCGCCATCGCGGAGCCGGTCACACTTCGAGCAGTCGCCCATGCAGCGGTGACCGTCGATTATGCAGCGGGATGCACGTCTCTCCTGCTGCTTTGCCTTCCAATACGGCTGCTTATAAGCGCGATAAACTTCCTCGGTTACAAACACGGTCTTTGTCTCTTTTTTGCCTTCATCGTTCAGAACGGTTACATTGAGATAGAACTTTTTCTCTTCCATGGATTTGCCTCCTGAGCCGGAGGCACGGAAGGCAGGAAGAAAGTTCTGACCGGAAAGGCCGGTAGCCTTTGGAGCCGGTATGGGTGGGCACAAAAAAGGCGCACGAAAGTAAGGCTCCCGACATTCCAGATCCACCTATCCCGTAAGGGATAAGGAATCTTTTATGTCGACATCCTGCCTTCGTGCGCACTCTGGCTCGATATTCGAATTTGTAATGTGAATGAATTGCTGACTACTGATCTGTAGTCAGGGACGACAGGTTACATTAGGTACTTCTGGTTGTCATGGTGGGTCTCTCATAGTTGCCTCCTTTTGCCTTCATCTATATGCGGACCATTCGGGGCTGATTTTGAACGGGTCTCCGAAATTTCCTCTCCCTTTCTTTCTGGAGAATCGCTGCCGTTTTGAGCGGTACTGTTCCTGCTGTATATAAACGGAACTTTCCGGACAAAATCGGAAATCCTAATTCTCTACTCTTCTAAGATCTCCGACACAACATGTAGATTTCAGCTCTGATATCCGGTCCATCTATATATGGACGAAATCCGAAAATTACTTCATTTTTTGCGCATGAATTTTCGCCTCCCTTTTGCTTTCATGTATATGCGGACAATTCAGGACAGATTTTGAACAGGTCTCCGAAATTTTTTCTGGAAAAGCGGTGCCATGTGTATGCGGACCATCCGGAGTGAAATCGGAAATCCTCTCACTAAGAACCATAAAAATCAACCGGCCTTTCTACTTATCTACGGACACAAGCGACCCGTTTTTGTGTTGTTCGGGTAATATTTCTTTCTCAAATATCAGTTCAGAAATTAACCGCTTGCTTCTTCTCTCTCACAGTACGGACATTTGCAACACGGATTGATGGGGTGGTCCTGTAGAAATCTTTTTTGTTTTCCTTACGATCACAGGCTATCACAAGGCCCAGTTTTGCCCGTTGGACTAACTCCAACACCGAAAAGGCGCATAAATACTGGATTTCTCGACTTGAAGTAATATTGCAGGCCTGATAAATCACTAAATTTTGCGGATGAGTGTTGGAGAAAGTTCAACACCTGAATCTCAAAATTTTGAGCAAAAAAAATAGACCGGATTTCTCCGATCTATTTCATAGTAATATTGATGTTCCAAGGTCAGATGGGCGGTTGGTGAATCAGGTATTCGTAGTGCTCTTCTTTAAGCTCATCATATGTTTCTGAATAATCTTTCGCCCAGTACAGACACAAGATAGTTTTGTAAGTATCGTTTTCCTCACCGGTCTTCCCCGGCAGGTCGCTATTCATTGGCAGCTCGGAAAGCTTAAGCATTCTCGCACTTACTCGAGAAGGAATGTGAATTCCCAGGCAGGCAGATACTACATTTAATTTATTTAGATTCTTGCCCTGCTTCAGGTTGCTGATCGTGGTATTATCCAATCCGGTCTGCGATTTTAAATTTCTAGTGCTTACATGACAAATCTGATCGCTCATGAGCTTTGCAAAGGCTTCTCCGAATTCCAATCCGCCTATTGCCTTGAGCATTTCAGCAGAGATTTCGCTAACCAGATGTAGTTTCAACATATCTTCATCAGACAGCCGAGATAATTCGTCGTAGTAGTTGAATGACTTACTGGCCAGCGATTCAGGCAATGTAATATAGTGGAGGTTTCCTTCATCGTCTACCACAAATTGAAGGAAGCATTCTTCTTTATGCTCTTTAGCGTAGGCGGTCAGTGCATAAACGCCTTTCTCATCCCTCTCCAGATATTTCTTGTCTAATACACACAGCTTATTTTCAACATAGGCAAAACAGTCTGTATCAACAAGACAGGCCAGTGCTTTGCTTTCAGAATACCATTTCTTCAGTTTGCCTTTCTTCACTGATGTTGTGACATGCTTCCCGGCCATATTCTGTTCGGTAAGAACCACGCCCACAGGTTTTCCCTGCTGATTATCATCGTTCGCGGTATGCTTCTGCTGGTCTCGTCGATCAGGGTTCTCATCATTTGAATATTGATCCGGATATGGATCCTGGCCTCCAGTGAGAAGAAACTGGCGCAGATAGAAGTCGACATACATAACAAGCCGTGAAGTTCTATAATCATCGTGATAGACGCTGATAAAAAATTCCGTAGCTTTCTTATTATCGACACTTTCCTTCAGCTCATCAAATTTGCCATGCGCCTCTATCGTTTCAGCTGTTGGATTCTGTTCCAGAAGCTCTCTCAGAAGCCGTTCATAACAGCCGAGGCGTTTAACTACCCTTTTAATTCTGGCATTCTCCTCCCACTTCATCATTTCAGAAATATATTCCCTGAAAGGCTTTCCCGGAACAATCTTGGCCTCCCCGGCCTGAACATCGTGGATGAAGATCTTTGCGTACTTCTGCTCCTCCGGCGAAAGCATGGAAAAAGACTTATGCAAATCCGAAAGTGTTCTGTCCAATGTCTCCTGATCATATTCACCTTGGATGACCTTAAGAAACTTTTCAAAACGGGAGTCCATATAATCAGCATCGATCTTTGCTGTATCATACTCCGTGATATGAATCGCAACGTCGTAAGGAACGTCTCCTTCGCGCCCGCCTCCACCGCCGTGAGCCAGTTCCTTATATCTTGCCAGCATCGCCAGATAGGTCATTTCATCAAATTCCATGACTATCTGCGTTCCGTCGTCAAACTGATAGATGTTCTTATCCCAGCGGAATCCTTGGATTCTCGCAGCCTGTAGAAAAACATCAAACTGATTGAACAATTTAGCAAACTTGCGCTTAGCTGATGAATCATCCGGCAGACTTTCAAAGTCTTTGATACCAGCTGCGTCAAATATCTCCTTGATCTCTTCAAATGTTTTATTCAGATTCCGGAGATTCTTGGGAAGCTTGTCTACAAATAAACCCGTAGGAACGTTCCCGGAATATGCTTCTACCGCTGCCTCGATGTTTTTCTCCATCGTATTCGGTCGACGATAGTATTTGATAATACCGAACGGTTTCTCCGATTCATTGAACAGCCGGTTTGTCCGTGAAAAGGCCTGAATAAGATTTTCATATTCCATGACCTTATCCAGATAAAGCGTGTTTACCCACTTCGAATCGAATCCAGTCAGCATCTGATTGACGACAATCAGTATGTCGATCTGCTGATCCTTCTGCAATCTTTCATAAGGTTTCTTATGAGCAAGTCGAAGACTGACATCCTTCCGGAACCTGTCATAGGTCGGAATCGTAAATCTCTGGCCGAACTTATTATTATAATCATCAAGCATCTCAACGATGCCATCTTCTTTTTCAAGAGACCCGCCACCACCTTCGTTGTCGATCGTCGGGTCAAACATGGCTGTGATCGCGAGTTCCGGAAGGTCAACCTTCATCATCCGATAATATGCTACGGCTTCAGGAATACTGGATGTAGCAAAGATGGCGTGGAATTTTCCACCACGGCTATAAATAAGCCATTTGCTCTTGATATCGGAAATGGCGCCTTCCTTATATTTCTGTGTTTGATACTGTTCGTTCGGGATAAAATCCTCAATACCGCTTATCCATTTGCCATCAACCTTCTCACCGTACATTTTTATCTGAGAAGAATCCATGTATTTATAAAAGATCTTCTGCTTCTTCTTATCCTTCATCACTTCTTCAACAGTTGCTGCCTTTGCCTTAGCGAGTGCAACTTGCTGACGAAGTTCGAAGTCATCATAGATCTTGACCATGTAGGGATCGAAACCGAGAACATTCTTGTCTCGAATGCCGTCCGCCAAAGTATATCTGTGAATTTCACTACCAAATAACGTGGATGTCGTGCTGTCCTTCTTAATATTTACATCCTGTATCGGTGTTCCGGTGAAGCCAAAAATGATGGAGTGTCTGAAGGTATCCTTAATATCGGAGAGCATATCGCCAAATGTTGAACGATGGCACTCGTCTATAATTATGACGATTCGCTTGGACTGAATTTTCTTAAGGTCGGCGTCTTTTAACCCTTCCATATCCGCAGAGATGTTGCTCAGCTTCTGGATGGACGTCACGATCAATGTATTATCAGAATCATCACTCTTTAATTTTCCGATAAGTACATCTGTATTCTCCGTAGCTTGAACGGATTCTGTTTCACTGGCAAATGACCTGTATTCCTTCAAAGACTGTATTCCCAGTTCTTTTCGATCAACTAAGAAAATAACCTTATCGGCATCATGCGAACTTGCAATCAGCTGTGCTGATTTGAAGCTCGTCATTGTCTTTCCAGATCCGGTTGTATGCCACACATACCCGCCGAGCTGTGCCTCCTTGGTATCATCATCCCAGTTTCTCTTGGTGACACGATCAGCAATGCCAATAGCGGCGTAGTACTGATAGCTTCGCATCACCTTCAAGATGCCGTCGTCGGTATCGGCAACGGTATAAAAACCGATTAACGTGTGTGCCATCGGAATATTCAGCAGATTCGCCGTCACCCTATCCCATCTGTTGATAGGTACATTATCGAAATCTGCCCAGTGAAAGAAGAAAGCAGGATTGAAAACACCGTCTTCACCGGGATTTGCGAAATAGACCGTCTCCTCTGGTTCCATGGCGACAAACACCTGAACAAGCGAAAAGATCCCCCGGAAAACACCTTCATGGGAGTACTTGATGATTTGATTATATGCGTCACTAACCGGGACATTGCTGCGCTTCAGCTCAATGTGGATAACCGGCATGCCATTTATGAGTAGCATCAAATCGCCCCTGCGATCATTCAGGATCGGGGACTTGGTTTTGAAATGCGGTTGTTCGGCAATTTGGTATCTACTTTCACCGTAGGCTATCTCCTGACGGTCATATATCTTCAGACTGACTTCCTTCCCGAAATGTAATGTGTCATCCGGGTTATCTCTGGTGATAGATACACTTCTACCATTGATGAAGCCATTCAAATTCAGTGGAGTACGAAGGTTGATGACCTGCTCCATGATCTGCTGCATCTCGCTATCTGTCAGCGGACAATCATTAAGACGATTCTGCTGTCTGTTATTATTAAAGAGAATCGCTGCCCAGTTTCTGAGCAGATCTTCCTCCGAAGGGTGATAAATAACCTCCGATTCCCATCCATTTCGTACCAGCACGTCTATGACGGCTTTTTCAAAGTCAGATTCTTTTTCAAATGTCATTCACCGTCACACTCCTCCTCAAACAAACATTTTCTCCAGGCATGCTGCCTTCAAATTTTTCAGCTTTTCGACTTTGGCCGACTGAAGTTCGATCAGCTTATCAAGCTGAACCAGTGTCTCAGCTATTTTTTTCTGTTCTTCAACAGATGGAAGCATAATCTGCACTCTTACAAATGAGTCCCAATAAAGGCGCTTTCGGAAATCCGTAACGCCATAAGAGAGATTATTTATCTGGTTTATTACTTCTTCCCGGCGCAAACAATAATCCATAAATTCCGGGAAGACCTCATCATTTGGAATCGCTGTAATATATGCAGGACTTACCATTCCTTCTTTTGGCACAACACCGATCGCACCCTGCCATGCACGCATCATATTGAAAACGAGATCGCCTTTGTATGTATGCTTATATAATGACTTATCTTCGCTCCGCCTTACAGCTTTACCTAGCTCTGCAGAATCCAGTTCATCAGCAGATACGCCTGAATGTATGGAAACAGATAAGATGGGAAGATCATCGTTTCCAGCTTCTTTGCGCTCTGTATATAGTTCTCCAAGAGTCCAGTGCTTCCACGGTTTCGTGTAACCCTTGAATCGAACTTTTGGGGCATCAGCTTCCGCTGCTGGGAACATATTGCATAGCAGGGCTTTCTTAAAGTCACAAAGTTTATCGCACTTACGCTGATGAAGGGTGATAAGGTTATCAAGGCTCTGAAAAAAATTACCAAGTTTTGTCTGTTCCGCAATACTTGGGACTCTGATTGCTTGTGCAAACAAGTCCGATGGTACAAGCTCATTCATCATTGTCCCGGACTTGGTGCTACAAACCAAGATATTTCTAATCACCGGTTCATAATGGAGATAATATTTCCAAAATGCTATCGGCATTTTATTTATTGGCCTTAAAGTACTGAATCTGGGTGACATTATGCCATTTCCGACGTCATTAACAACGAATCTACCGTATTGAAATTCTTTGTTGGTATGCCCTTCAAATGCGACATCGCCCATTCTCAACACTTTATAATTTGCAAGAGAGCTATCAGCAGCACCATTTCCGTCCCGCTTATAAGTCATTGTTGCCACGGAAAAGGTATATTCATATCCAATCAATTCCTTATTGCGTTCATTATTTACTTTATATAATTCGCCGAACTTACGCTGTTCCCAAGAATCCGTAAAACCTTTAAATCTTATTTCTGGTTCCGCCTTTCGATCCATCATCTCGTATTACCGCCTATCAATTTAATAAATTCATCGATTCCTTGCATATCTTGGTCATTGGCATCGAGCTCGCCAATCATCGTAGAAAGCCGCATCTCTGTTTCTCTTGTCTGATCTTCAATGTCGGAAAGCGGTTTAGAATACTTTTTCAAAAGCGAATTTAACTTCGCAATGAAATCATTTATCACGATGTCAGGTAACTTGATTAGATCATTATAAAGGGGTTTAAGCCACTTAAGCTCTACAATCTTCAACGCCTCATCCTCGGAAAGCCCTTCAACAATTTCCTTGGTTTTTATCTGAAGTCCCTCTTTCTTTAGCTTTAATTCGCGCTTCTTGGCTGTTTCTTCTTCTGTAAGTTGTAATGCCGCAATTATTTTCGACTCAAATGAACCCGCAGGGAAGATATACTGCTGCTTTAATTCCTTGATTCTATTATTGATGACTGTTTTCTTATATGTTCCATCGGCACTTGAAGTCATTGCCGCCCAATCTGCTGCCTTATTTTCTTCAATGTATGCAAGTTTATCCTTCTTAGAAGTGATTGCCAGATAATCAGAAAGCGTCTGGATCTCTGCACTGGTGACTTCTTTAAGTACATCATCAACTGCAGCTTTTAATTCCTTCGTAACAAAAGCATCATTATTATCGTTAAGATAGCTTCCCTGTTTCTCGTCCTCATCAAACGAATCAATAATCTCTGTATATTCTTCACCTATCTCAGCAAGCCTTTTCTCTAAGGAATCGATCTCCCGCACACCATCAGGCAGCAATTCTGTCTGAACAAGTTCAAATGGAAGAATATGCCCTTTCCATCCATCTTGTACCTCAGTGATCTCATCATCTTCCTTGTTATTTTTCTTAATTACCATATTCGGATCGACTTGAGTTATCACTTCAAAGCCTTCTGTTTGAAGCATCTCAATATCTCCGGAGATGACATTCCAATGCCCAGCAAATGACTGATATGCTGCGTACCTATCAATCAAAGGAATAGGGTCAACTCGATTGAAAATGTCCGAAGCAAGCTTTTCTTTTTCTTGCTCAATCTGAACATCCAAAACACCGTCAATCAATTCGTCATATAAGGTTTGATAAAATCCATTGAACGCGCTTGAAAACGCATCTTTATATGAAACAACGCTTCCAAATTTCTGAACGTATTTTCCAATCTGCTCGACCGCTGGCGTTGAATACCCTTCCGACATTGGCTTGAAGATAGATTCCCTCAAACCCGGAAATGTATCCCAATACTCCTGCAGTTCGTCTATTTCTGCGTTGGGAATGCCTCCCAGCATAGTCGCTCCAATATCCCATTTCTCCGGTTCGTCTGATGAATCGACATATCGAGGAATATTCAAATTGTATCCGTTCTCACGGATGGTTTCCTTTGAGACTACCGCCGAATACTTGTCAACAGACACTCTATTCTTAACTGTATCGACAATTCTTTTAATGTCGCAGTCCCTAAGCCGGTTATTCTTTCCAGCCTTCTCAAATCCCTTTGATGCATCAATAATGAGAATATCTGTTGTCGGCCTATTCCGCTTCAGCACCATAATAATTGTAGGAATTCCCGTTCCAAAGAATATGTTTTCTGGAAGGCCAATTATGGTGTCAATATTATTCTTCTCTACCAGATTTTCCCGAATTGTTGCCTCCTCACCACCTCTGAAAAGCACGCCATGCGGAAGTACAATCGTCATGATGCCGTCATCGTTCAAATGATAGAGATCATGCAGTAAAAATGCATAGTCTGCCTTGGTCTTGGGAGCAACACCATAATTCTTAAAACGTGGATCGAATTCTTTATCCTTAGGATCCCATTTCTGAGAATACGGAGGATTACTAACGACCGCATCAACTCGGACAAGCTCATATGTTGAATCCTTTTTATTCTCCTCAAAAAACGGCCAGTCATCCTCCAAAGTATCGCCATTGCGGACGTTAATGTTTGCTGGCTTTATACCACGCATGACCAGATTCATTCTGGTAAGGTTGTATGTGTTTTCCTTCAACTCCTGTGCATAGTAATCAATTTTTCCATCACCTGTGATGTACTTTGACGCGGCACGGCCAATATTGATTAATAGCGAGCCGGAACCGGATGTTGGATCGTATATCTTGATTTGCTTCTTGTCCTTCAGATGCTCGGCTACTATCTCGGACATCAAAACTGAAACTTCATGAGGTGTATAAAATTCTCCTGCCTTTTTTCCTGCATTCGCTGCAAAATTACTGATAAGGTACTCATATATAAAACCTAGCACGTCATAATCCTGCTTCCCATCCATAGGGATTTTCTTGATAAGACGCAGGAGCTTTTTTACAGATTTTGTCTGTGCTCCAGATGTTTCTCCGAGCTTAGACATACCTGTCTGGAGAGTATTGAAAATCTTAGCAAAAACCTTGTTATAAACTTCGTCAATATTCCGATCAAAGTCAGATAGAGCATCTCGGACATCTTTGATGTCAAAGTCACTGCCCTTCTCAAGCCAGGTCGAAAATAAATTATTGTATGAAATAAAGTATCCGAGTGTCTGCCTTACATGCTTTGCATATTCAACATCGGATTCGTCAACTTTACGAATCTCCTCATCGCTTAACTTCTCTTTGCGGAAAAGTTCCAGTTCACGTTCAGACAGATATTTGTAGAAGATAAAGCCAAGAATAAAATCCTTATACTCATTTGCTTCTATCTTTGACCGCATCTGATTGGCCGATTCCCAAATCGTTGATGCAAGCTGCTGCTTATTCATTGATAATCCTCCCGATGATGTAATGCTTTATGTTTCAATTGTCTGCCGCTTTTCCGCTGCGAGCCCATTCCTCAAGTTCGGAATATTTAAACTTCCATGCCTTCCCAATCTTCCTTCTTGGTATATCTTTACCCTTCCTGATCCAGTCGCGGATTGTAGCTGGCTTAACGTCAAGGAATTCAGCCGCTTCCTTCGTCCCTATCCAGCTCTCTTCTCTAAGATCTGATCCCATAGGTCTTCCTCCATAACATGAAAACATAGAAATCTCTATTTTGTATCATATGTATTTTTTTATCAGGTTTCAACGATTATTATCAGTTTGCGTGGTGGATTTAGAGCTTCAGTGGGGTATAATAGTCTCAGCAATCATCATCACAGTACGAATCAGAGATGGAAATCATGATATGGGCTTCCAAAGAAACCTTGCATACTTTTCCCGTTTTACTGGGTTTGGCGTGGCTTGGCAAGGCGTGGAACGCTACCTCCGGAACTTGAAAACAATCATTTCATTTTTGCAGGAGGAAAATATTATGAGCGAAATCACATTGAGAAGAAGAGCTGATAAGATTGGTTATCGGGTCACGAAGGGCTTTCAGCACTGCGGACGCGGTGTGTTTCATGATCAGAACGGCGATCGAACGACCGGTTATATGATTGTAGATATGAGAACCAATCTTGTAATCGCAGGCACTAATGCAACTTTCGACTACAGCTTAACCTTAGATGATGTTGAAGATATCTTGAAAGACAGATATCAGCAATTTGGCCTCAGCTGGTAATATTGCTGAGAATTTCTGTGGTGTGATTGTAAGAATGCCTCCGGCCACTGGAAGGTAGCACCGGAGTCATTTGCCTTAAAAACAGTTCGAGGGCGATACAGCAACCACCGCTGTACCGCCCTCTTTTTCATGCCTTGGTGATGGTGATCTGGCCATTGCATTTTGCGCCGCTGAGCGGACACCGGTGCGTTTGCCGGCGGACACTCGGCGGCGGCAACGGACAGCGCTTTAATCAGTCACTTTCCGTTCTATCATAACGATGTAGTGTTTTGTCACCCGCTTG
>Ga0256406_1006842_pt1 | contig 11186 bp, 9 predicted proteins | sample RumenRJG_03DNA_FD_185986 | JGI IMG/M metagenome (GOLD analysis project Ga0256406, IMG submission 185986) | Bovine rumen microbial communities from Lethbridge, Alberta, Canada - RJG_03 | ecosystem: Host-associated > Mammals > Digestive system > Stomach > Rumen | place: Canada: Alberta | collected...
TAAACCATTATATATCTATTGCCTAGCAGGATCTAGAAGTATGCAAGCACATAATTATTTAAAAAGTAATGGTTATACTAATGTTATTAATTTAGGTGGTATAAATAATTACCATGGCGAAAGAGAAAAATAGGAGAAGATGATGAAAACAATAATTATTGGTGGAGTTGCTGGTGGAATGTCATGCGCTGCAAGACTTAGAAGATTAGATGAAAAACAAGAAATACTTGTCTTTGAAAAAGGTGAATATGTATCTTTTGCCAATTGTGGTCTACCATATTATGTTGGTGATCTTATTAAAAAACAAAGCTCACTTTTATTGATGACACCAGAATTATTAAAAAGCAGATTTAATATTGATGTAAGAACTAAAAGTGAAGTAATAGAAATTAATCCAAATGACAAAACAGTTACTGTTCATGATTTAATAAATGATAAAACATATTCAGAAAGCTATGATAAGTTAGTAATCGCAACAGGATCTAGTCCAATTAGACCAAATATTGATGGAATAGAATCTTCATTGATTAAAACAATATGGACTGTTAATGATGCACGAAATATTAAGGATTATATCAATGATAATAATATAAATAACATCAGTATTATTGGTGGTGGTTTTATTGGCTTAGAAATGGCAGAAAATTTAAAGAAAGAAAATATCAATATCAATCTAATTGAAGCAGCCAATCAGGTAATGACACCAATTGATTTAGATATGGCAAATATAATTCATAAACATTTAATTGATAAAGGCATAAATCTAATATTAAATGATGGCGTTAAATCATTTAAAGAAAATAATAATACTATAACTACTATCTTAAATAGCAATACTGAAGTCGTATCTGATTTAGTAATACTAGCTATTGGTGTTAGACCTAATTCTTATCTAGCAAAACAAGCTAATTTAAAACTAAATCAAAAAGAAGGAATAGTAGTTGATTCACATCTACAGACATCAAATCCTGATATATATGCTGTTGGTGATGTTATTGAAGTAGAAAACTTTATAACAAAACAAAAAACTATGATACCTCTAGCAGGACCAGCTAATAAACAAGGCAGAATTGTTGCTGATAATATTGTAGGTATTGATTCAACTTATAAAGGCAGTCAAGCGAGTAGTGTTGCTAAGGTGTTTGATTTAACTGTTGCCTCTACTGGAATTAATGAAAAAACATTAAATAATGAGGGATTAATAAAAGATAAAGATTATCATACAATAATTATTTCTCAAGGATCACATGCCGGCTATTATCCAGGAAGTCAGACAATGTTTATTAAATTAATCTTTAATAATGATGGTACTAAAATATATGGCGGTCAAATTATTGGTAGAGATTTAGTTGATAAAAGAATTGATGTCCTAGCAACTCTAATCAGATTAAATGGTACTGTCCAGGATTTAAAAGAATTAGAATTAGCCTATGCCCCACCATATTCTTCAGCTAAAGATCCAATGAATATGGCTGGCTTTGTTGCCGATAATTTATTAAACAATAGAGTCAGATTTGCTGAATATGATGAAATTGAAAATAGTGATTATCTAGTAATAGATGTAAGAGAAAATAGCGAAGTAGAAAAAGCACATATTCAAGATTCTATTCATATTCCACTAGGACAATTAAGAGAAAGAATAAATGAATTAGATAAATCTAAAGGATATATCATAATGTGTGCAGCAGGCGTAAGAGCATATAATGCTTATCGTATCTTACAACAAAATGATTTCAACGATCTAAAAGTATATCCAGGCGGTATGGGATATTACTTATTAACACATTAGTTAAAATACTACTCAAAATATGAGTAGTATTTTTATATAATGAAGATAGAAAAAGAGGAACTGATAATATGAATGACAACTTGATGTGGGCCTTAGTTAAGGATAAACCAGAACAAGGTATCACAATGAAAAAAGTCCCTATTCCTAAAGTTGGTTACAATGATGTCAAAATAAAAATCCACAAAACATCAATATGCGGTACAGATGTACATATCTACAACTGGGATAAGTGGGCTCAAAAAACAATTAAGATGGAAACTACTATTGGACATGAATATGTTGGTGAAGTAGTTGAAGTTGGCGAGGGAGCAAGAGGCTTCAATGTTGGTGATATTGTATCTGGTGAAGGTCATATCACCTGTGGTAAATGTCGAAATTGTCTAGAAGGACATAAAGAAAATTGTAAAGATGCAGAAGGCGTAGGTGTTAATCGTAATGGTGCCTTTGCTGAATATCTAGTCATCCCCTATGTAAATGTTTGGAAAACCAGAAAAGAAATCCCTGAAGAATTATATGCAATATTTGATCCATTTGGAAACGCAACACATACAGCTTTAACTTATGATGTCTTAGGCGAAGATGTTTTAATAACTGGTGCTGGTCCAATTGGTGCAATGGCTGCAGCAATCGTAAAATTTTCTGGCGCAAGACATGTTGTCATTACTGATTTCAATGATTATCGTCTTGATCTAGCAAAACAGTTAGGTGCTACTAGAGCCGTTAATCTTAATAATGAAAAATTGGAAGATGTTATGAAAGATATTGGTATGAAAGAAGGATTTGATGTTGGTTTAGAAATGTCAGGATCACCAATAGCTTTAAATCAGATGATTAATAATATGAAAAATGGTGGAAATATCGCACTACTTGGTCTATTACCAGAAGATAGTAAAGTAGATATGGAAAAAATAATATTTGGCGGTATAAATCTTAAAGGTATCTATGGTAGAAAAGTATGGGATACCTGGTATAAGATGACTACCGTGATTGAGGCTGGTTTAGATATAAGTAAAATAATAACTCATCGCTATGATATTAAAGATTACCAGGAAGGTTTTGATATTATGCGTTCTGGTCAATCAGGTAAAGTAATTTTAGATTGGTCTAAAATAGCAGAAATGGAGTAAATATGACAAAAAAAGAAGCTTTAAATTTTTATGCAGAAAAAGTAAATTCAATTAAGCAAGAAGGTCTATTTAAAAATGAAGCAGTAATTACTTCAAAACAAGGTGCCTATGTTTATTTAGATGATGGCAGAAAATTATTAAATATGTGCGCAAATAATTATCTTGGCTTAGCTGATAGTCAGGAATTAATTGATGCTGCAAAAGCAACATATGATAATAGAGGCTATGGTCTAGCATCAGTAAGATTTATATGTGGTACCCAAGACATTCATAAACAACTTGAAGATAAAATTTCAAAATATTTAAACATGGATGATACTATTTTATATTCATCATGTTTTGATGCAAATGGTGGTTTATTTGAAACCCTATTAGATGAAAATGATGCTGTTATATCAGATGAATTAAATCATGCTTCAATAATTGACGGAGTAAGATTATGTAAAGCTAAAAGATATCGTTACAAAAATAATGATATGTCAGATTTAGAAAATAAACTCAAAGAAGCAGATGAAAATGGCGCCAGAATAAAAATGATTGCTACTGATGGTGTCTTTTCAATGGATGGTATAATTGCTAATTTAAAAGGCATAACTGATTTAGCAGATAAGTATAATGCGCTAGTTATGGTAGATGATTCCCATGCTGTTGGTTTTGTTGGTGAAACAGGAAGAGGGACAGCCGAGTACTACCATGTTGAAGATAAAGTTGATATAATTACAGGGACCCTAGGAAAAGCACTAGGTGGAGCAAGTGGTGGTTATACTTCAGCTAGAAAAGAAATTGTCGACCTATTAAGACAAAGAAGTAGACCATATCTATTCTCTAATACAGTGGCTCCTGGTGTTGTTGGTGCAAGTATCAAATTATTTGATATGTTAGAAAACTCTAATGATCTAAAAAAACATTTAGATGAATTAACTCAATATTATCGCCAACAATTAACTCTTAATGATTTCGATATCATCGAATCAACTCACCCTATAGTTCCGATTATGTTATACGACGAAAACTTAGCAGGACAATATGCTAAAAAGATGATGGAAAAAGGTGTTTATGTAGTAGCCTTCTCTTATCCTGTTGTTCCTAAAGGTAAAGCAAGAATAAGAACACAAGTAAGTGCTGCCCACACTAAAGAAGATATTGATTTCATTGTTGAATGTTTCAAACAAACCAAAGAAGAATTGCAATGAGGATTATATGAACAAAAAAGAATTAGAAAAATTAAAATTAGCAGAACTTAAAGAATTAGCCAAAGAAAAAGATTTAAAAGTTACAGGATTAAAAAAAGAAGAAATAATTTCTTTATTACTAGAAGCTAATAAAGAAAAGAAAAGTAAAGCTAAAGCAAAACCTGTAAAGAAAAAAGAAATTGAAGTTGTTGAAGAAATTAAACAAGAAGAACCTAAAGAAGTTGCCACCTTAAAAGAAGTAGATGATTCAATCGATGAAAATAATATCAAAAATAGTGAAATAAGAATCATTGGCAAAAAAATAGATAAGGTTGAAGAAGAAGTAAAACCAGATCATGGTGAACCAGTATCCGGCGTTTTAACAGTACTTGAAAATGGTTATGGCTTTATTCGTGGTGATAATTTTGAAAATAATGAAGACAATGTCTTTGTATCAGTATCTTTCATTAAAAAGTTTAGATTAAGAACAGGCGATCATATCATAGGTAAAAAAAGAGCACCTAAAGACAATGAAAGATATGGCGCTTTAATCTACATTGATAAAATTAATTTCCATGATACTGATATGATTAGAAGTCGTGTTGTATTTGAAGATTTAACTCCTGTTTTTCCAGATGAAAGAGTAAGACTAGAAAGACAAGGTGAATCCTTATCGATGCGTGTAATGGATTTGATTGCGCCAATCGGTAAAGGACAAAGAGGATTAATTGTCTCTCCTCCTAAAGCTGGTAAAACAACGATTTTAAAAGATATCGCTATTTCTATTTTAAGAAGCTGTCCTAATGCACATTTAATTGTTCTATTAATAGATGAAAGACCAGAAGAAGTAACAGACATTAAAGAAATTGTTAAAGGCGATAATGTCATGATTGTTTATTCAACTTTTGATGAACAACCTTCAAAACATAAATATGTTTCTGAAATGACAATTGAACATGCAAAAAGATTGGTTGAAGCTGGCGAAGATGTATTTATCTTATTAGATTCAATCACTAGATTATCTCGTGCATATAACTTAACAGAAAACTCATCAGGTAAAACATTATCAGGTGGACTAGATCCTAATGCTTTATATATGCCAAAAAGATTCTTTGGTGCTGCTAGAAAAACTAAAGAAAGAGGTTCATTAACAATCCTAGCTACAGCCTTGATAGATACTGGATCTAAAATGGATGATGTCATCTATGAAGAATTCAAGGGTACCGGCAATATGGAATTAATTCTCTCAAGAAAACTACAAGAAAGAAGATTGTTCCCTGCTATTGATATTGCTAAATCTGGAACAAGAAGAGAAGATTTATTATTAGATCCTAATGAAATTAGTGCCGTTAATTATATTAGAAGAGAATTATTAGATTATTATCGCGACGATTCTATTGACTCGCTAATTGATCTATTTATTCGAACTAGAAATAATGAAGAGTTAGTCAATGTCATTATTAAGAAAAAAGGTATTTAATAATAATTTGTATTTGTAAAAAACAGACACAAGAAAATTAAATCTTGTGTCTTTTTTATAAAGTAAAGTTTTAATGATTATCTACATTAATAGCTAACGATTAAATTCTATAGAAAAAAGAATAGCAATTGCTATTCTTCATCGTTTTCGTAATCTCTTTTATTTTGGAAGTATTTATTAATTATTTCATTGAATTCTGGATAGATTTTATTTTCATTATCTCTACCAGCATTACCAATTTCCTTCCATTTGTTTCTTAGCTCTTTAACAGCCTCAACTTCTTCCTTAGTAAATTCAGATCTAGCTAAGTATATTTTAGCTTGAGCTAATAATTCTTTCTTCTCTTCGTATTTCTTAGCGAATTCTTTCTTCATACCATCATAGTATTCATCTCTTTTTTCATAGAAAGCTTTACGATGAGTTAGGAATTCATTCCAAAGAGAATCATCTTCTTTATATCCAGCGCTACCAATTTTTTTCCAATCATCCATTAAATCATTGTTAGCTTTTTGAGCTTCAGAGATATTTTCCATATTTAATATTTCTTTAGCTTTTTCAATTAAATCTAATTTAGATTGCTTGTTAGTAGCATAACTTTCTTTCAAATTCTTGTAATAGTCTGCTCTTTTTTCAAAGAAATTTTTTCTAATTTCTGAAAATTGAGACCATAATTCATTATCCTTTTCTTCGTTGATTCTGCCAGAATGTTTCCATTCTTCCATCAACTCATTCATTTTGTCAGTCGCTTTTTTAAAGTTAGAATCTTCAGCGGCCTGCTTTGCTCTTTCGATAATGTCTAGTTTTCTTTCCTCGGTATTTACGGCGATATCACCAGCTTTTTCAGCTAGTTTATTCATACAATCATTAAATTGGTCAGCCAACTCTTTATCATAAAATGATTCTTCGTCTTCTCTGACCTTACCCCACTTTTTAGCTATAAATTTAGCTCTGCTGTAAGCCAATGATGGATCTTCTTGGCTTTCCAATAACTGTTTTAATTCTTCGATAATTTTTTCTTTTTTGCTGTAATTATTTTCCATTCTCTACCAATCCCACTAGTGTTATTCTATCACCTTTTTAAAACTATTTACAAAAAATATTAATTATTCTCTTTTATTCGACAACTATTTAAATAATAAACACTATATGAAATTGATGTAAATGCCCATGTTATAGGAAACGAAAATATTGGATAAATAAATGTTTTTTGAGGAATAAACAATAGATATAGTATTCTGGTCAATAAAATAGTAACCATCGCAATAAACATTGGCGCTTTTGCCTTGCCAACTGCCTTGCAAAAAGAATTTACAGCTTCAGCCATAACATACAGTAGATATAATCTGCTTGTTATAAGGATCATAATCTTGCCCATTTCAATTACTGTAGGATCACTACTAAACATCCCGATAACCTCATGAGCAAAGAAATGGAAAAAGACGCCAAATAGTATACAGCCTAATGCTTCATATAATATTGAATATAAAAATATACTCTTAACTCTTTTATAATTTTTATTTCCATAGTTTTGTGAAATCATTGTGGTTGATGCAATACCTAAAGCATTATTAAAGCACCAGAATAAACTATCAGCATTTGAAAAGGTATAATATGCTGCAACAGCATCTGTACCAAAACTATTTATCTTTGCCTGTATTAATGTATTAGGAATAGCAAAAGCCATACTTTGAATAGAAAAAGGTATACCTATTTTGATAATATTTTGTAATTCTTCTTTATCATATCCAAAGTCTTTGATTGAATGATGAATAACATCGGTTGAAAAATGTAATATCAACATAATTGCTAAGGCACTGATACTATGAGATATGATGGTTGCAATAGCTACACCTATTACACCAAGAGAAAATGTTCCAACAAATAATAAATCAAAACCAATTTTAACAATTGCTGTCAAAATTATTAAATAGATTGGCTTTCTACTATCTCCTAAGCCCCTCATCATTGATAGACCAACATTATAGATAAATAATGGTATTAAACATAAACTATATATCTTTAAATATATTAATGATAAATCGTAGGTATCTAAAGGTGCCTGCATTAATATCAAAAGATATTTAGCTGAGAAAAATAAGACAATTGTTAGTGAACCAGCAAGAATTACACAAAGAAAAATTGCTGATTTAATAACATCATTTACTTTATCAAAAGCACCCTTGCCATAATTTAAAGCTATTCTAACCATTATGGCCGATGATATACCACTAATTAGATTAGTAATGATTGTAATGATTGCATTAGGAGATCCACCTACTGCAGCTAATGCTTGTTTTGATACTAATTTACCTAGAATAATTGAATCAGCAAAACTATATGTTTGTTGGATTATATATCCGGCAAATACAGGAAAGAAAAACAGCAGAAGCTGTTTTGAAATATTGCCATTTAAAATGTCAACGTTTCTTTTTCTCATAAGAATAGTCTATCATTCCTTGAGTTTACTTTAATAGTCTTTAATATATAACGATACATAAAAGTAATAAATAAAGCATAAACAAGCAAGAACGCTTCATATTTTACCATTAAACAAAAATCATAGAAACCATGGAAGACTACTGGAATAATCAGAGCATATCTTAAATATGGTTTATAGTCATAACTTGCACCAACGTTTTTATTGTAGGCGTCAATATGTTTTGCTCTAGAATATAAAACACCCATCGCTAAAGAAAAGGCAAAATGACCAGGGATTGCTAATACTGCTCGATATGGTAAAACGTGTGAACCCATACTTAAGGCATACATGACATTTTCAACTGCAGCAAATCCCAAAGAAACACAAGCACAATATACAATTCCATCAAAAGTTGAATCAAAGGCTGGATAATTCCAGGTTAGCTTTTTAACAACCAGATATTTGAATAATTCTTCTGTAAGTGCTGCACAAATAAATGCTTCTAATGATGCAGAAACAATTGAACCACGAGGAATAAAACTGATAAAGATATCAATTATCTGTTCAACTATGATTACAGGAATTACTATCAACATTCCAAAGACAAATAATTTTAATAATAAAGAGATAGGTTCTTTATTAACTTTATCTTTGTAATAAATATAAAACAATAAAGCAATCGCAGGTAAGGCAGCAAGTAATATTGTAACTGGTGTATTTAAACTCATAGCTTATCCTTTCACCGCACCTGCAGTAACACCTTCAACATAATATTTTTGTAAGAACATAAATAATGTAACTATAGGTATTGCAACTATAACACAACCCGCAGCAAATTGGGTAAATAAGTTTGTATCAGGATGAGTACCAAATAATAATGAATATAGACCAACCGATACTGTCCAATATGGAGCATTATCTGCGCCAACTATTACTTTAGCAAATATAAAATCCATCCATGGTCCAGTAAAAGACATCAGTGCCTGATAAATAATAATTGGTTTAGATAAAGGTAAAATAATATCCTTAAATATTTTAAAGTTTGTGCAACCATCTAATTTAGCTGATTCAACTAATGCATTAGGTATGACATCAAAGAAACCCTTAGCTACTTGGAAACCTAATCCTGCACCAGCGCTATAGGCCAAGATTAATCCAATTATTGAATGTTCAGGATGAGCTGAATTACCAGTTAGCCCTATTGATTTTAATAAGAAATAAATTGCAATCATTGACATGAAACTTGGGAATAAGCCAATGATCATAGCTATGTTCATAAATGGTTTACGCATTCTGAATTTTAATTTAGACATACAATATGCAACTGATAAAACTAAGAATGTTGAAATAATACAATCAATAATCGCGATTAATAAAGTATTGAGTACCCAACGAGGAAATGCATTTTCAACACCATAATATTTTGCTGTAAATAAATCAGTAAAATTCTTTAAGCCATAAGCTTTAGGAAAGAAATTACTAGTAACTGTACCAATAAAAGTACCATCAGGTTGATATTCACATCTAAATGCTGATAAGACAATCCACAACAATGGTATTAACCAGATAATACTTAAGATAATTAAAATAATATAAGTTAAACTAAGAGCAGTTCTTTCATTTTTAGATTTACTTCTAATTTTCTTACTCATTGGAAAGTATCCTCCTCGTTATATGCTTTACTTCTACGATATGTAACTAAAGTTATAGTAGCTGTAATTAAGAAAGTAAAGATACCAATTACAGCACCAGTATTATACATACCCTGATCAACTGTAACTTTATATAACCAAGTTACTAATAAGTCAGTACCACCAGCCTGATATCCAGGATATCCTGGTCCTCCTCCTGTTAATAGGAAGATTGAATTAAAGGAATTGATATTACCAACAAAACTAGATATCAAGTATGGTGTAGTAATAAATATTACATAAGGTAAGGTAATTTTAGTAAACATCTTAAAGGTACTTGTTCCATCAACTCTTGCAGCTTCATATAAATCAGCTGGAATATTCATTAAAATACCAGATGTCATAAGCATTGTATAAGGTATACCAACCCACATATTAACTAGAATTACCATAACCTTAGCTAATTTTTCACTATCGTTAGGATGTAAGCCTAAAAAACCAATTGGATGATTTGTTATACCTAGATTCATCAATAAACTATTAACTGGACCATATTCTCCAAGTAAATTACGAACAGCTAATAGTGAGATGAATTGTGGAACAGCAATTGTCAAAATAAAGATTGTTCTAAATATCTTCTTACCTTTTAATCCCTTTTTATTGATTAATAAAGCTAATATTATTCCTCCAAAATAACAGGTTAAAGTTGCAAATATTGCCCAGATCAAAGTCCAGCCAAGTACTGGTAAAAAACGATTCTTAATTTCTACACCAAGAGAACCCTCTCCTGTAAATACTGATCTGAAGTTTTGTAGACCATTCCAATGAAATAGATTAGTACCAATAGCATTCATATCAAAGTCATTGTATGAAGTAAAAGCTAAAGCGATCATAAATACAGTTGGAAGGATTGTAAATACTAATGCAGCAATACAAGTTGGAGTAAGCATTGTAATATGGAATTTGCTATCAAATAATTCTGCTATATCCTGTTTGATGTTTGTTGGTTTTTTACCAACTCTTAAATCTTTATCAGCTTTATAAGATGAACTGATATTCTTCTCCCATAAAATGAAATATATAACAAGAACAGCAATCGTTACAAAACCAAATAACACTATTAATTTACAATCTGATCCATGAGTAAATACGCCAGTCATTGGATCAAAGCCACCACCCTCAGATACGTTTTTTAATGATAGATTAAGTAAAGCTTTATAGCCATAAGGAGTATCGTTTATTTCAGGACAAAAAACCATAAACCAAATTATAGCTATCTGTAATAATAAGAAAAGTAATCCCTTGATATATTGTTTATGATATAAATTTCCAGCACCAAAAATAAGATGTGATATCTTGGTACCAATTGAACCATCAACAAATCTTTTTTTCATCAGATTAATTCTTTTCATAAAACTATTATCTTTACTTAACATATATTCTCGTATTATTAATTTAGGTCAGAATTAATAATTTTCTTTCTAGGCCTGTTAACTAGTTTATAGGCATACAGTAGGCCTAACTGATATGCTTATATTGTGTACTGTGGATTTGTTACTGTTTTACTA
>Ga0256406_1006843_pt1 | contig 11185 bp, 6 predicted proteins | sample RumenRJG_03DNA_FD_185986 | JGI IMG/M metagenome (GOLD analysis project Ga0256406, IMG submission 185986) | Bovine rumen microbial communities from Lethbridge, Alberta, Canada - RJG_03 | ecosystem: Host-associated > Mammals > Digestive system > Stomach > Rumen | place: Canada: Alberta | collected...
ATCCGGGAGCTGGGCGGCAGGGCTTTGCGGACCGCGCGTCGTTTGCGAAGAATTTCGCGGGCGAGGTCATCTTGTTCGCAAAGCGGTTCCGCATCGAAAAGCTCACAGAGAAGGTTGGAAAGTTCGGCTTCGGCTGGTTCCTGCCGGTCGTTCTGAAATACAAGACGTTTCTCGTGCAGGTGCTCTGCATCTCGCTGCTGCTGCAGGTCATGGGCCTGCTGACGCCGTTCTTCACGCAGACGATCATCGATCGCGTGCTGACGCATCGCAGCGTCTCGACGATGGACGTCCTGCTCTCGGGCATGATCCTCGTCGCGCTGTTCAACCAGTGGATGCTGGCGCTCAGGACGTATCTCTTCGTCCATACGACGAACAAGATCGACGTGACGTTGTCGTCGCATCTCTTCCGCAAGGTGACGGAGCTGCCGGTCAAGTACTTTGACAAGTGGCAGGTCGGCGACGTCGTGTCGCGCATGGGCGAGCTCGAGACCATCCGCGGATTTTTGACGGGCCAGTCTCTGACGCTTGTCCTCGATGTCGTGTTCGCCGTCATCTATCTGACGGTCATGTTCATCTACAGCTCGACGTTGTCGTACATTGTCTGGGCAACGATTCCGCTGTATGTGCTTCTCAATGCCGTTGTCGCACCGATTTACAAGAAGCGCATCAATGAGCGGTTCTTGCTGTCGGCAGAGCAGCAGTCTTTTGCCATCGAGGCTGTGACGGGCGTGCGCACGGTGAAGACGATGGGCGTCGAGAAGACGTTCGTCGAGCGGTATGAGGAAGTGCTGACGCGCTATCTCAAATCGGCGCTCTCGGTGCTGAATCTCGCGAATGCAGCGGGCAGTATCGGCATGTTCCTGAATCTCGCCTACAATCTGGCCATCCTCTGGATCGGTGCGTACCAGGTCATGGAGCAGAATATCACGGTCGGCGAGCTCATCGCGTTCCAGATGCTCGCGGGACAGGTCATTGCGCCGGTGCTGCGTCTCGTGAACTCCTGGCAGTATTTCCAGCAGATCCGCGTCTCGATGGCGCGCCTCGGCGATATCATGGACGAGAAGAGCGAGCCGGCGTTCAATCCGAACCGTACGACGCTGCCGCAGCTCAAAGGCGACGTGATGTTCGACAAGGTGAATTTCCGCTATAAGGCAGACGGCAAAAACGTGCTGACAGACATCAGCGTGCGCATCCAGCCGGGGGCGCATGTCGGCATCGTCGGCCGCTCGGGCTCGGGCAAGTCGACGCTGACGAAGCTCATCCAGCGCCTCTATGTGCCGGAGAGCGGCCGCGTGATGATTGACGGCGTCGATATCGCGCAGGTCGAGACGGCGTGGCTGCGCCGCCAGATTGGCATCGTGCTGCAGGAGAACTTCCTGTTCGCCGGCACCATCAAGGAAAATATCTCGATTGCGATGCCGAACATCGGCGATGAGGCCATCTTGCGCGCAGCGAAGCTCGCGGGCGTCGATGATTTCGTCAAGGATATGCCGCAGGGCTATGACACGTTTGTTGGCGAGCGCGGCAGCCTGCTCTCCGGCGGCCAGCGCCAGCGCGTGGCCATCGCGCGCGCGCTGCTTCTCGACCCGAAGATTCTGATTTTCGACGAGGCGACGAGCGCGCTCGATACGGAAAGCGAGCAGCACATCCTCCAGAACATGGATGTAATCTGCAAAGGCCGCACGACCATCACGATTGCGCACCGCCTCTCGACAGTCCGTGGCTGCGATGCGATTCTCGCGATGGATCACGGGCGCATCGTGGAGGCTGGCACGCATGACCAGCTCATGGCACGCAAGGGCTACTATTATCATCTGTATACTTCACAGGAGTAACGTTTCATGAATATCTTGTTTTTGCACCCGAATTTTCCAGCGCAGTTCTGGCATCTGTCGAAGGCGCTGGCAATGATGGGTGACAGGGTCGTTTATCTGACGACGAGCACGAATGGCAACCGCATCGGCGGCGTGACAGCGGCGCTCTATAAACGGGCGCGAAAGGTGACGGAGGGCATCCATCCATTCCTCGTGCAGACGGAGGAAGCGGTCATCGATGGCGAGGCGGTTGCGAAAGCGCTCATGGCGCTTCGGGAAAAACACAACTTCGTGCCGGATGTCATTGTCGGCCATACGGGCTGGGGCTCGACGCTGTACTGCAAGGACATCTATCCAGATGTCCCAATCGTCGGTTATTTCGAGTGGTATTACAAGTCGCATGGCTCCGATGCGGCGTTCTTCCCGGGGGAGAAGGTCGGGCTCCCGACGGCGATGCAGATCCGTACGCGCAATATGCATCATCTGCTGAATCTTGCTTCCTGTGATGTGCGCTTCACGCCGACCGAGTGGCAGAAGTCGCAGTTTCCGCCGGAGTATCAGCGGGATATGAAGGTCATTCACGAAGGTATCGATACGGAGTTCTGCAAGCCGCATCCCGGAAAGAAGCTCGTTCTCGACAAGAAGGAGGATCATGAGGCGCTCGATCTGTCGAAGTGTCCGGAAATCTTGACATATGTGTCGCGCGGCCTCGAGCCGTATCGCGGTTATCCGCAGTTCATCTCAGCGGCTGCGATGCTCCTGAAGCGCCGTCCGAAGCTCCATGTCGTGATTGTGGGCTCGGATACGACGTGCTATGGCGGTGCTCCGGGCAAGGACAAGGACGGCAAGGAACAGACGTGGAAGCAGGTCATGGACGGCCGCGTGACGTATGACAAGAAGCGCGTGCATTTCCTCGGCCATCTCGACCGGCTGTCGTACCAGACGGTGCTGCAGGCATCGACGGTGCATGTGTACTATACGCGTCCTTTCATCCTGTCGTGGTCGTTCCTGGAGGCGATGAGCTTCGGCTGCGCAATCGTGGGATCGAAGACGCCGCCGGTGGAAGAGGTCATGGTGGATGGCAAGAACGGCCTGCTGGCGAATTTCCGCTCGCCGCAGCATCTCGCGATGCGCGTAGAGGAGCTTCTGGACCATCCGGACCTCCGCAAGCGGCTCGGCGCGGCGGCACGGCAGACGATTCTTGAGAAGTATGACGTGCGCGATTGCGTGCAGAAGCAGATCGACATGATCTACGGAGCGATGAAATGAGCCGGAAGCTGACGATTACGGCATGCCTGATCATGCGCGATGCTGCAAGCGATCTCGACTGGTGCCTGGGAAGCCTCGCGGGCGAGGTCGATGAGCTCGTCATCGTCGATACGGGTTCGCGCGATGCGTCGAAGACAATCGCGCGCCGGTATGCGGGGCATGTCTATCATTTCACCTGGTGCGATGATTTCTCTGCTGCTCGCAATTTTGCGCTGTCAAAGGCCCATAGCACATGGGTCTTTTTTCCTGACAGCGACGAATGTCTGGCAGGGGAGCGCGGTGCGCTGCGGCGGGCTGTTCAGGGGGCCGAGGGGCTCGGTGAACGGGCACTGTCCATCATGCGGCGCGAGGTGGACGAGCAGGGGCAGCCGGTCGGCTGGCCGGACAATCCGGCGGTGCGCTTCCTGCGCCGGGGCGGCGGACTCGCGTACTGCGATGCCGTGCACGAGGTGCTGCGCTACCCGGACGGGAGTGCGCCGGATGCGCCGCTCGTGCCAGCAGACGAGCTGTTTCTCTGGCATCGCGGCTATGCCCCGTCTCGCAAACCGGCGAAGATGGCGCGGAATCGTGCCATCCTCGAGCGGCTGGAACGCGCAGGCGTGAACAAGACATATCTGCATTACTACCTCGCCGGTGTCTATGCGGACGCCGGGCGTTATAAGGATGTCTGCCGCGAAGCGGAGCTGTCGCTCGCTGCCGGGGAGCATCCTGTGACGGGAGCGCTCGAGCTCTGGCGCAACTATGAGGCGGCAGTCGAGGCGCTCGGCGATGCGGCGCGCTTGCAGAAGCTCTGCGAGCGCGCGGTGCGCGAAGTGCCGCAGCTGCCGGATACGTATGCGCGCCTTGCGGTGGCAGCGATGAATCGCGAAGATTTTGCAGAAGGGGAACGGCTGCTCCTCGAAGCACGGCAGCGCGAGGAAGAGTTCCTGATGGCTTGCCCGGAGGATTATGATACGTTTCAAGAGGCGCTCCCGCAAGTCGAGCATCTGCTCGAGGAATGTCGGAGACAGATTGTCGAGCGGGCAGCACGGGAAGATCAGGAAGAGCAGGCAGCGAAGATGCCGACGTCCGCGGACGTCGGCGCGAAAGAGAAGGAGGAACGCATGGCAGAGAAGAAGCACGTGCGGGTGACATTGCCACGGGTGACGCAGGTATCGGAGAAGCAGCAGGCTGCTGAGCAGCTGGCAGATTTGCTGCCGACATCGGCGAAGACCGTCGTGATTTTCGGCAGCGGAAGCGGCCTGGCTGGCCAGATTTTCTTGCGGCGCGCACCTTTTGCGCGCGTCTATGGCTTCGTGCCGTCGAAGGCAGAGGCGCAGACGGCAGGGCGCGTGCTGACGGGGGCTTTCGTCGGGACACCTGAATCGGCAGACCTTGATCGGTATGGCCTTTCAGATGTGGACTGCATTGCATTTGCGCCAACATCTTGCGACGGGCTCACGAAAGACGTGCTGCTGCGTCATGCGTCGGTGCTTTCTGCTGAAGGACAGATGGTGTTCGCCGTGGAGAATCCATCTTATCTCGGACGGATGCTGCTCGCGATGGGCGGACAGCCCGCCATGCGGCCGGCATGCGCACCGCTCTGGATTTCGCAGATATTGCGGGAGGCCGGGTTCGGCTGCGTCTATGTGACGCCGCTCATGAATGAGGCAGACGAGGCGCGACGCAAGAATGAATCTGCGCGGGCTCTGGCAGACAGGATGAAGGAGTTCGTGAAGGAAGAGGGATTGAGCGTGAAGCTCGATCCGTTCGTATCGACGTATCTCGTGCGCGCTGGGCGAGCGAAGCAGCCGTCCTTGTTCCTTCATGCGTTCATCGGCGAAGCCGTTGTAACAGCGCGCGTGCGCATCTGGGAGCCGGATACGTTCCTCGCGGCAGAGCCGGGCATCCTTGCGCGGTCGTCGCACAACCGCATGGAGTCGTCCTTGGCTCGGCAGATGGACAGCTGCGTCGTGATTCGCCAGCGTCAGAGCTTTTCGGATGTTACAGAAGCGGATCGCGTGACGAAGCGCTTCCGCGCGGACGGTGATGTGCTCGTTTACGAGCTCGATGACAATCCGTGCCTCTTCTATGAGGAAGGCGATATGCGGACGTCGATGGATTTCGTTGGTGTCCATGCCGTGCAAGTCTCGACAGAGGCGCTCGCCGAGGTGATTCGTCCTTACAATCCGCACGTCGTCGTGTTCGAGAATCAGCTGAAGGAGCTGCCGGAGCCGCGTGACTATGCGGCGGAGGAGGCTGCGCACGGGAATCGCGTGACGATTTTCTTCGGCGCTCTGAACCGGGAAGAGGACTACGATGACATCATGCCGCTGCTGAATGAGGCGGCGGAGAAATACGGCGATCGCCTGTTTTTCCGCGTGCTGGCGGATGTGAAGTTCTATCAGGCACTCAAGACGGAGCAGAAGCAGTTCATCGCGGACCCGAAGCTTTACGATGGAAAGTTCGTGCCGTATGAGGCGTATCAGCGCGTGCTGCATTCGGCAGACATCGCGCTTCTGCCGCTCCATGATACGGAGTTCAACCGGACGAAGAGCGATCTGAAATTTATCGAAAGCGCAGGACATGGCGCGGTTGTGCTTGCTTCGCCGACGGTATACGAGCGCACGGTCGTCGACGGCTGCACGGGCTGCATCTATCGAAGCCCGGAAGAATTCTCTGCAAAGCTGACGAAGCTCATCGAGGATAAAGCATGGCGCCATGCAATCGCGCATGCGGCGTATGCATATGTGAAGGAAAACCGCCTGCTGTCACAGCATTATCATGAACGCCTCGCAGCGTATCGGGAAATGGTGGCGCACCGTGCAGAGCTCGATCGCGACCTTGAGGCGCGATTGAAGAAAATCGGACGGCTGGCATAAGGCATAGAAACTGGTAAGAATGCGGGAAGGGGGATGCGGGATGGATGTGCTTTCAGATGCCGTAAAAGAACTCAGCGACCAGTTGGCGCGAGACAAAAGGCTCGGCATGCGAGCAATCATGGAGCGTATGGAACCATTGTTTTCAGCAGAAGGATATCGTACGCCGCACAAGGGGCCGCAACGGATTCTTGTGATGCGGCTTGATGAAATTGGAGATCATGTGCTGACGAGCGCGTTCCTGCGCGAGTTGCGAAGGAATCTGCCGAAAGAGCAGATTGACATTCTGGTGAAGCCATCCGTTTATCCTCTCTTGGAACGTTGCCCGTATATCAATCATGTGCTCGTGGCAGAAGATGTGGAAGTGCGTCTCTTCGCACCTCAACTCCGCTGGATGCGGGAGCTCTGCGCGAATGTGCTCTGGCAGCGCCATTATGACGTATGCCTGCTGCCGCGCTGGGATATCGATTTGATGTATGCGAGCCTGCTGGCATATCTGAGTGGGGCCAGGGTACGCATCGGGTTCAGTTCGCGTGTGCATCCTTTGCGCGCGAAAGTGGACGGCAGTGCGGAGCGGCTGCTGACGCGCGTGGTGCTGACGCCTCCTTATGTCGTGCATGAAGTGGAAAAGAGCCTCTGGCTCCTGCGCGCGATGGGGCTCGATGTGCAGAGCGATGCCATCGAGTTCTGGCTGGCACGGAAGGATGCCTCAGATGCGCAGCAGCTGCTGCAGGAAGCTGGCGTCACAGGACCGTACGTCGCTGTGGCACCCGGTACGCGCGAGGGACGCAAAACGTACCCCGCACCGCTCCTCGTGCAAGCGCTCGCGCGCATACGGACGGAGCTGCCGTTCGTATTGATCGGAGGCCCGGGCGAGGAGGGGCTCGGAGATGTGATTGCAGCGACGCTGCCAGAAGGTCGTGCGGTCAATCTTGTCGGAAAGACGCCATTGCGTGTTTCGGCGGCGCTCGTATCGCAAGCGCGGCTGTATCTTGGTGGCGACACATGCCTTACGCATATCGCGGCGGCAGCGAAGCGGCCGATTGTGGAGTGGAACTGCCATGCGATGGATTTGCCCGTATCCGTGCTGAGCTCGCTGGTGCGGTTCTGGCCGTGGCAGGCACAGGCGCTCGTCGTGCGGCCGGAGCATGCGCAGGGCGCATGCCGGACGATGACAGCGGGGATGCATGAGCTCTCGGGCTGTGCCATCGTGGAGACGCATTGCATTTGCGGCATCGAGCCGCAACAGATTACGGAAGCGGCCGAGAAAATGCTGGGGGTGCAACCATGAGCCGTGTTTGTTCCATCCGCTTCGACGGCCATCAGTATGGCTACCGGTTCGGCGAGGCGCGGATGATGCTGCTCGATGATTCGCAGCTGTCGCCACTGGTTTCTGCAGCGCTTCAGCGCCGCATTACCTCCCTCGGGAAAACGCCAGGCGATATGGCGGAAAGACTCGTGCTGCTGATGATGCTCGCATCAAAACAGTGTGTACAAGGGGGCCAGATTCTGTTTCTCGGGGGAAATGCAAACGTTCTGTGGAACATGACAGGATTGCTGCGAGCGGCGATGCAGCAGTTTCGTGTCGCTGTCCTGGCTGAGAATCTGCCGCCCACGATTGCCCGCGTGCCAGAAGTGTTTGCACTGTCATCTGACATTCACGCGCTTGCGGCTCCCGCACGAGGCTATGATGTTTGCATGCTGTTTGATGATGGTACGCTCGATGCGGCTGGATATGCGTACGCGCTGAAATCTCTTCGGCCGGGCGGGCAAGCGTTTTGTGTGACGGGGCGGCAGTCGATGCTTTCTGCGGCACAGGCAGTCCTGCGCGGCAGGCTCTATCCTGTTACAGACCACATTGTCTGCTTTGCCGGGACGATGTCGGCGAAGTCCTCAAAAAAGTTTCCCCCGCTCCCCCCCGTCCCTCTCCGCACCCTCGTCTTCCTTCCCTACAAGGCCGCGATGTGGGACTGTCTCGAGAGCATCTGGCGCGCCGCGGCCGCGGACCCTTCGACGCGCGCCTATGTCGTGCCGATTCCGTTTGCCGAGAAGAATCCGGACGGGACGGTGCGCGACTGGCAGTATGAGGGCGGCCGCCTGCCGGAGGGCGTCCCCGTCGTCGACTGGCGCGAGATTGATCTCGCGGCGCTCCATCCCGACGCTGTCTTCATCCACAATCCGTTTGACGACTGCAACAACGTCACGACCGTCGATGCGCGCTACTACACGACGGAGCTCAAGAAGATCACGCGGAAGCTCATCTATGTGCCGTATTACGCGACGGGCGGCTGGATTTATCCCGAGCTCGTCACGCCGCCCGGCTACCAGACCGCCGACCACGTCATCGTGGAAAACGACGCCGACCGCGCGAAATTCGAGCAGTTCTACCCCGCACCGCCCGTGCCGCCCGGAAAATTCTGGGCGCTCGGCTCGCCGAAGTTCGACAAGGTCCGCACCGACCGGCGCGAGGACTATCCGCTGCCTGAGGCGTGGGCGCAGCTCCTCGCGGGCAAAAAAGCCGTCCTCTACAACACGACGCTCGTCGCGGCCTTGCAGAACACCGTCCATTTCCTGCCGAAGCTCCAGTGGGTGCTCGAGCAGTTCCGCGCGGCAGGGGACATCATGCTCTGGTGGCGGCCGCATCCGCTGCTGCTGCCGACGCTCCACAGCATGCGCCCCGAGCTCGCGGCCGTCTACGAGCAGCTCGTCGCCGATTACCGCGCGCAGGGCTGGTTCATCTACGACGACACGCCCGACCTCCATCGCGCCATCGCCTGGACGGATGCCTACTATGGCGACTACGGCTCGATGATCTGGCTCATGCAGGCCGCAGGCAAGCCCGCGCTCGCGCAGAACTACGGCATCCACGACGGATTCTGATTTTTTCGATGAAAGAAGTACACCTATGGTCAAAGTCCTCATCTTCGCGGGCGGCACGGGCCGCCGCATGAATGCCCGCACGAAGCCGAAACAATTCCTCATGATGCATGGCCGGCCCATCATCCTCTACACGCTGGAGAAATTCGAGCGACATCCCGACATCGGCGAAATCGTCATCGTCTGCCTCGAAGGCTGGATTGACCGCCTCTGGGACTACATCCACCAGTACATGCTGAAGAAAGTCACCATCATCGTCCCCGGCGGCCCCACGGGCCATGACTCCATCTACAACGGCCTCGTCGCGATGGAGCAGACGACGGACCCGCGCGACATCGTCCTGATTCACGACGGCGTCCGTCCGCTCATCACGCCCGAGCTCATCACGACGAACATCCAGGCCGTCAAGAATTACGGCAACGCCATCACGGCCGAAGCCGTGCGCGAGAGCGTCGTCCGCAGCCACGACGGCGTCACGATCGACAGCGTGCCGCCGCGTGACGAGATGTACGTCGCGAAAGCTCCGCAGTCCTTTTACTACGGCGACATCAAGCGCGTCTACGACCACGCGCAGGCCGAAGGGCGCAAGTCCATCGACTCCGCCCAGCTCTGCAGCATCTACGGCCTGCCGCTCCACATGATTCACAGCACGAAGAACAACCTCAAGATCACGGAGCCCGCCGACTACTACATCTATCGCGCGCTCTATGACGCCGAGGAAAACGAGCAGGTGGTCCTATGAACGATGGAACGCGGAACCTCTACATCTATGGAGCGCAGTCCATCGCGCATGGCATGGCCTGCGCTCTTCGTGCGCGCGGCTGTGCGGTCGCGGGCTACGTCGTCACCGAGCGCGGCGCCGCGCCTGCCGTCCTCGACGGCCTGCCCGTGCACGAGATCGGCGAGCTCCGAGACGATGACGCGGCATCCACATTCCTCCTCGCCGTGCCGCCCTATCTCCATGACGAAATCCGCGGCATCCTCGCCGCGCATGGCTACCACCACGCCACGGGCCTCGACCCCGCGACCGAGTATCGCGAAATGTCCGCATACCTGCGCGGCAAAGGATTTCCCTCGCTCGACCTGCCAGTGGGCAGGAAAACGTCGGGCGGCGGCAAAACCAGCGTTTCCCGTGAGGCGCATGCGCAGGATGCGGCAGACACAGCCGCAGCGCCGCTCCCGGATGCTGCCGCCAGAGACCTCGCCGCCTCTGGTGTCTCCATCTACGTCGCCTGCTCGGCGGCCGACCCGCCGCTTGCGCACGCGCGGCCCGACAGCCCCATCTACCACACCGTGCAGGCAGGTGCGGCGCTGAGCCCGGCCATCGGCGCGGAGCTGCGCGATGATACCGGCGAAACCATCTCGCGCGAAAACCCGCACTGCGACGAACTCACCGTCACGTACTGGGCCTGGAAGAACCGCCACGACGCCGTCAAAGGCATCGCGCACTACCGCCGCTACCTCGCGGCTCGGCCTGCAGAATGCGCCGCGCTCCTCGACGGCACGGCCGACGCCCTGCTGCCGCTGCCGTTCTGCTGCTGGCCCGACACTGCTACGCAGTACAGCCGCTACAACGCGCCCGAGGCCGTTGCCGCCATGCACGCTGCCATCGCCGCCGTCCATCCCGGAGAAACCGAGACCGCCCGCGCCATCCTCGCGGGGCCCTATCTCTACAACTACAACATGCTCATCGCGCGCGCGGCAGTCTTTGACGACTACTGCGCCTGGCTGTTCCCCATCCTCGCGCACGTCCGCGCGCACGCGCCCGCGCTTTTCCCGCCGGACACACACACCCGCGTCTGCGGCCACCTCGGCGAGCTTCTGTACTCCATCTACATGATTTCCCGCCGAGATCGCCTGCGCCTCCTCCATGTCCCGAAAGTCTGGCTCACCTGAATCACCGAAAGCCTGACATCCATCAACGAAAGGATTGCTCCGCATGCCAACGCCAGAAACACCCCAGGCACCAGCGTCTCCCGCTGCGGCCCCGGCTCCAGCTCCGGCTCCGGCGCCAGCCCCGGCCCCCATGCCGCCCCTCCAGCCTGAAACCACGCCCCAGTCCCTCGCAGCCTTCTTCGCTGCCCTCCGCCAGAATCCCCCCGCCCCTCCCGCGCCCCCCGCGCCCGGCGAAACAAACGGCGCCCGTATCTACGAAGCCGTGAAACAAGAACTCGATGAATGATACTGCCCGCCCATCGGCAAGAATTCCTTGCCATGCGGCGGGTTTCTTCGTACAATAAGAATATCTGACAATGGAAAGAAGGAAATCCTGTGTTTTTTGATACCCTCATCATCGGCGCCGGCATGTCCGGGGCTGTCGTGGCCGAGCGGCTGGCGCAGGCGGGGCGGCGGGTGCTTGTCGTGGAG
>Ga0256406_1006845_pt1 | contig 11184 bp, 14 predicted proteins | sample RumenRJG_03DNA_FD_185986 | JGI IMG/M metagenome (GOLD analysis project Ga0256406, IMG submission 185986) | Bovine rumen microbial communities from Lethbridge, Alberta, Canada - RJG_03 | ecosystem: Host-associated > Mammals > Digestive system > Stomach > Rumen | place: Canada: Alberta | collected...
AGACATTTCGGATCACATCCAGACTCTCCTCTACGCTCTGGTGCGGCGGCCATCCGGCAATCGGGCCAACGTCCGGATCCTTTGCATATTGAAATAAGTTCTCCGCGTCACTTTCCTCCCAGCGGCGAAGGATCAGTCTTTCTGTTTCCAAATATAGCACCCCTCGTTATATAACATTAATCTCTTGATGGTACAAATTTCGTCCACCCAAGGTCAAAGAATCGATATGTCCTCAATGAGCCAATTGTGAATATCATTATTCTTATCGTCAAAAAGTTCCTCTCTACTTCCCTGGAATGATATTGTCGACACCCTCCCCTTTCGTTTTAATTCAACGATATACGAACAATAATTAAGAAATACCGGGTTGTGCTCAGCAATGATAAATGTTTTCCCGTTCTTGGAAATCTGACCATATATCAAATCAAGGAGTCTGATAATCTCACGTTTTCCTAACCCTTTTGCCGGCTCATCGAGGCCAATCATGGAATACTTGTTTTCGTTTAATGCTTCAGCCAGTTTAATCCTTTGATTCTCTCCACCGGAGAGTGTCTTTATCTTTTGGCTAAGCTTCAGATATCCAAGTCCCAGATGTGAAAGCAGTTCCAGTTTTTTTCTGATTTTACCTGTAAGCTTCTGCTTCGAAACAATCAGTTCATCGACCGTCATCTGTTGGATTTCATAAATATTCATTCCGTCTAATTTCCAACTCAGAACCTCCTGCAAGTATCCAGTGCCATCACACTTATCACATGTGTCAAACAATTTCTCCTCATAAAAGTTTCCAATCTCGATAACACCTGATCCTCCGCATTTATCGCAGGCTCCTTTACCACGTTGTGAAAATAAACCTTTATCTTTCCCTAATGAAATCGCATAGTACTTCCTTATCTCATCGAGGATTCCCGTATATGTTGCAACTGTAGTGAATGAATTGCCTTTTAAGGGTTTCTGTGAAACATACAGATAGTCCTCATAATACTTTGGGAGGATTTCTCTAAGAATCGTTGTTTTCCCCGATCCTGACAGTCCACAGAGGCCCATAATAGATGAGCGATGTATCTCTAATTGGCGTTCTGAATAATCTATATGTTCCGAACTCAAGGGACATTTTTCACTCGATGTTCCTTTAAAAAACCTGTATTTTAAAAAGCCCTCCTGGAGCTTCTGATATTCATCTCTGCTTATTAAATACCCGCCATTCTTTCCGCCCTCGTGCCCAAGGTAAATGTTATGATCCGCCCGTTCAATTACCTTTTCATTATGCTCTACAACAAGAAGGGTGTTTTTCTTTCGCATTTCATCAATAATATCTACAATAAAATCAGCTTCTGCAGGATACAAGGACGCTGTTGGCTCATCCAGGACAATAAGCAGCTCATGGATTTTACCGATTAGCAAATTTGCTATACGCAGTCTTTGAAGCTCACCCCCAGATAACGATGAAATGGATCTGGTAAGACAGAGATATCCAAGTCCTACTTTCTGAGCCGCATTAACAAAAGAAAGTATCGAATCTACAGCCGGCTTCAGCGCCTTTTGAACAAGATCCTTAAGCCTGACCAAATCTTCTTTAAGGGTATCAAAATCCTCTGTGTACAGATCTTTTACCGAGAATCCACTGAAAAGCTCCTTTGAGATAGTCCTTTTTCTAAGTCTGCTTCCTTCACAGCAATCGCATTTTTTCTGAATGCAATACTGCGCTCGGTTATGAGCAAATAAATCATCGGATATTCTATCTAATCCTATAATAGGGCCGATATAACAGCTGGTTTTGCTTCTGGTTCTTCCTCCGGTCTTGTACTTAAAGGTCTGCTTTCTATTGCCTGTCCCATACAGGAGTTTTTCTTTTTGAGTATCTGTTAAATCCTTAAAACGTATATCGCTGTCAATTCCACATTCATCGCAATAAGCAAGCAGTAGCTGCCTAAAAAAATCAACATATGTGTTTTGCCAGCACTTAAAGGGCACCTCACTTATTTTTTTGTCATAATCAATAATACTGAGAGAATCAGGTTGTAGTTTATAGCCAAGACCCTGACATTCTCTGCATCGTCCATCTCCGTTATAATTAAAATCCCTCAGCGATGTTTTTGTAATGCTTCCTGCAAGATAAACAACAAACTTCTGCAAATCAAAATAACTCATTATCGTTGATCTTGGATTCACATTAAAATTCAACTGTTTTAATGGAACGGCCATGATCACATTATCATAGAAATCCACATCATAATCAGTCTCGACCTTGTTATCATTAGTCATTTTGTCATACTCAGCCTGACTTATGCCTGCTATCGTGCTGAATGCAAGGCTGGATTTTCCGCTGCCGCTGACGCCGGCAATACAAGTCAAGCCGCCCTTGTACAGGTCGACGCTGATGTTTTTCAAGTTATGTGTTCTGATTCCTTTGTAAGTTATTTTTTGCATGAGACCACCCATAGATAATTGTCGTCCAATTCATCTTCCATTTTTTCCAACCCGCTGTAGTCTAACCTTCTGGCAGAGAAAACAACATCCATGCCTGCTTCATCCACCATCCTCTTTATTTCAGAGATAAATGGGATATGGAGGAAGAACTCGTTATTAATGTCTTCCAGTTGTTCTTCTCCCAATTCAAGCTGCTGTTCCCAAGTCATATTGGCTGTATCGATTCCAAGAGACTCTGCTTTCTTTGACCAGTATGGTTTCTCCACTTTATTATCCAGATACGGTGTTGTAAAAATAAAAGCACCGTTTCGCTTTAGTATTCTGCGAATCTCTTTAGTTGCAGACAGACGTTCCTCGTATGTTTCAAGAAGCATCAGCCCATTGAAAGAAAAAATTATATTGTCAAATTCCTGATCTGCGAATGAAGTTGAAAGGATATTTCCAACCCGATAATCAATAGCATTATTTATCGCTTTCGCCGCTACGATCATATTTTTTGAATAATCCATACCTACAACCTGGAATCCTCTTTCATAAAGAGGAACCGTAACCCTGCCAGCCCCACAGCCAATATCCAGCGTCTTTCCCCTGGCAAAAAAGAATTTGTCAATCAGCAATTCCTCATAACGAAAAAGTCCGACGGAAACGAAATCGCTATAATACTTCACTATTTCCGCATTATTGTAGCTTTCTTCATTTGATCGTTCTGTAACCATTTTCCTTTACTCCAAATAGTCAAGCAGGAGCTTTCTGTATTGATTTTCCTTAAACTCCGGTGTGCAATCAACCGCTGTCATTTGGTTATTTCGCCTTAAATAATCTATTCGACATCCACCTGCACAGATATATCTCAGTTCACATTTTATGCATCTGGCCATGTAGTCTGTAGAGGTCGTACGATTTATCGCATTAAAATCCTGGAATATCTGTGCCATATCGTCTGTTATTTTTCTGTGATAAGAAGAAAACTTGTTGCACGGATAAATCTTTCCATCAGAATCGATCACGATGTTTGTTCCAATCCCACAGTTTTTAAACTTAACGTTTCTCCCGCTACTGGCCTGTTTTGAAACGCCTCTTTCCTGTAACTGACTCACAAGAGAGATCATCATTTTATCCACTTCATTTTTTATAAATCCATCAAAATTCATTGATAGTGCATTTCCGGCCATCTCGATGTCATCGTTTAGCCGTATCTCCAAATTGTCATAATCGATTGAGTCAACAAAAGAAATCAGATTCTCGCGAATATCATCCACTGTGGCCGGGAGAATTGTAACTGCCAACGTTATTTTAATCCCGGTTGATTTTAATAACTCAATAGCATGTAAAGCCTTGCTGTAATTCCCCTTCCCGCGTATTTTCTCATACGCATCCTGAGTGACACCCTCAAAACTGATTTGGACTTCCTGACAACAATCCGCAATCGCCTCATAGTTATCCTCGTTTATTAATGTCCCATTTGTAAACAAAGATACATTATGCCCCTTTAGCCCCTGTAGCAGTCTAATAATATCATGATGAACTAGAGGTTCCCCACCAGACACAACTATGTCTGTGTGGCCGTTAATTGCCTCAATTCTTTTAAAGACCGCTAATATTTCATCAACCTTCAGCTCTTGTCTTGGCATCATCCCAGCAGCTACAAAACAATGCGGGCAACGCATATTGCAGTTATTTGTCATTGTGATATGAACTTTTTTCTTTATTGCCTCAACCGCCTCCTCCTCTTCAGAGACAACGTCTTCATAAAACTGGCAGTCTTCAACTTTTGCCAGAAAATTGGTAAAAGCAATAACACAGTCATCCTCTGTATTTCCAGGAAAGGCTGTGTAATAAATATTTAATCCATCTATTATTGTATTTTCTGCAAGTATCCGAAAAATCTCATACTCCTGATCATCCAGTACGATCCAGTTCGGATAGTCCGGTGCCACAATGATGTGATAGCCATCAATATTTCGGCATATAGTATTATGCGGAAAATTCACTCTTGAATTAACGTCAAATTCTTTACTCATAATTTTTGGTATGTTGAAAAAAACCCGGGACTGTGTCCCGGGTTTGTCGGTATCAAGTTTGCCCTGATTAGCAGTCTTTTCTCTTGTGAGTAGTTCTGCACTGAGATCTCTGGCAATGAACGCGAACCGAATTTTCTTTCTTTTCCGGAACCTCAATCTTCTTTACCTGCTTAAACATACCTGCCTCCTATTATTATTTTTTGATTTGAATCAGCAATCCTTGCGTTTATGTGTTGTCCTACACTGCATACGTTGGCCGACGACAATGACCTGCGTCTTGCTTTTACTTGGCACAACAATGTTTTTCAGCTCTTTGAACATCTTCTGCCTCCCTATGCTTATTTTGTCAAATAAAATGACAAGCTAATCATATCACTGATTCCGCGATTCTGTCAATAACATCGCTCAAAAATACTTTGGCAAGGAAACCCTAGAACTTGCTTTACATCCATTAAATAGTGTGTTCCCAATGTTTTAGTGCTTGAATTGCTCTGTTTTCAGTTGTATAATAATATTTGTCAGAGGAACCCATAAAGTAATTTTTAAATTATGTGATATTCAAGGTGGATAAAATGATAGTCAGCTACAAACGATTATGGAAATTACTTATAGATAAAGACATGAAAAAAAAAGATTTGGTAAAGGCAGCCCATATCAGCACATATACTGTCAATAAGCTAAATAGGGGAGATAACGTAAACACAGACACTCTCGTAAAGATTTGTTCCGCTCTCAATTGCGCAATAGAAGACATTATGGAAATAATCCCTGATTCGGGAGAGAAGGATCCTGTACAATAGTCTCCATCCGTTAACGAATATCGCTGGATTATTAGTTTGTGAGTTCTTACATCTCACACTTTGGTAATCCAGCAACACCCTTTTTTCTTAATGCTTTTCTCTCAACGGTACAGCTTCTATCTGATACCTTTCTTTATTCTTCATCATCACGGTTTTCCGTACAGATATCATCGAGCCATCCCTCATCGTAAACCGAACCGCAGTCTTTGTAAGGAACTGCCCTGGGCTTTCCCATCTTATACCGTTTGCAGTTTTTCGGGCCATAGCAGAAGCTCTCGAAACGGAACTTCTGGGTAACGCCCCAGTTGTATTCGATCGCCACATTTGCCATGCAGGCCCATTTACATGTGAAGCATTTCCCTTTCCAGGAGCGACTGTCCAGCATGCGACATCCCCGCCAATCATAGACCGACAATTCCGGTACCTCACCAGTCCATGGCTCCCGGGCTTCTTCATCAGGATCCAGACCTTCGGACAGCTTCTTCAGACCACCGGCGCGATAGTAATCCGCATATTCCAGCTTCGGGTACATCTTTGTCCAGGCCGTCCCCTTGATCTCGTCACCGATATGAAAGCGATGCTTCATCATCTGTTTTTCCGATATGGCTACGGCAAAGTCCTTAGCAGTACCTTCTGCTGTACCGGACAGGAAGAGATTGTATCCTGTCATACTGTGAGTACGGTTATCAAGCCGGTACCGCCATACATTGGAGCGTGGCTGAACAGAACGGATTATTCCGCTGAACTCTATTTTCTCCTGTGTATTCTTATCGATCATCGTTAACCGCCTCGTCCCTTCAGTGATGTAATTAAGATATTTCCGATCAAAACAGATTTGTCCCGACATTTATACCGACATTTGTCCCGACATCCTCTGCTATTTCAGACTCGCCCCAAACCTGCGAAGCTCCTCCAGCTTTTCCTCCGGCACGCCGGAATCATAGCCATGCGTAGTGAATACTCCCATGTCTTCCAACTGCAGATAATCCAGAAAATCTCCCTTATATGAGAACAGTGCCCCGTCATACATGTCAGGATCACCGGAACTCAAGAACATGGCCACCTTCTTCAGCTTTTCCGGTTTGTTGGGATACGCTGCCGCATAGAATCGGTCAATCGTACATTTCAGCTGCCCGGAAAGGCCGTGATAATAGATCGGAGATGCGATCACGAGCATCTCAGCTTCCCGAAGCTCATGATAGACAAACTGCATGTCATCCTTCTGAACACACTGTCCATTTCCCTTTGTGTGGCAGTATTCGCAGGCAAGACATCCGTGGATATTCATCTTGCAGACCTCATATACACCATACTCGTGCCCTGCCGTCTCCAGTCCTTCGCAAAAAGCCTGGATCATCTGTTTAGTATTTCCCTTTGGTCTGGGACTTCCGTTAACAATCAATACTCTCATAATCAAAGTACCTCCTTGTCCCTACGTTTCCGTACAGTTGGATGCGCAGCAACAATCTTCTGATAACAAGGGCATTCCGGATCATGGTCACAGATGACGCCGCAGGCCTGCAGATGGGAATAAATCGTGACAGCACCCACGTATTTGAAGCCACGCTTCTTGAGATCCTTACTGATCCTGTCTGATAATCCGTTGCTCACCGGGATTGGCCCCTTATCATGGCCCAGATAGAGTATCGTCTTTCCCCCGGAGTATCCCCAGATATAATCACAGAAGCTTCCGAACTCCTCCCGCACTTTTTGGTAGCACCGGGCGTTATTGATAACAGCCTGTATCTTGCGGGGTGAACGGATCATGCCTTCTGTATTCAGGATACGTTCTACATCCTCATCACCAAATGTAGCAATGCGGTCATACTCGAAATTGCAAAAGCATTTGCGGAAAATCTCCCTCTTCTTCAGCATCAGATCCCAGGAAAGTCCGCACTGAAGGCATTCCAGAGTCAGATGCTCAAACATCTGCCGGTCATCATGGACCGGTATTCCCCATTCCGTATCATGATAAATCTGATTGGCCTCATTCATTCCGGCCCAGGTACAGTAGCCCATGCTATTCTCCTTTATTCTTCCGGCGTATAGGTCCAGCCGTGGTCGTCATGGTAAATCATCAGCTTGGTCATCCCGCCATCAATGCAGATATTCTCTCCGGTAATGAATCCAGCCTTATCCGAGCAAAGGAACATAACCATATTTGCGATATCCATCGGATTGCCGACGCGACCGACTGGCTGCTGCAAGGCATCCGGACCTTCATATATCGTGTAAGCCGTATCGATCCATCCAGGGGAAATAGAGTTCACCCGGACCTTCCCCGCGAAGCTGGCAGCCATCGCATGTGTCAGCGCCGCAATCCCGCCCTTTGCCGCTGTATAGCTCTCTGTCTGTGGCTGGCTCATCCGGTCACGGGAAGATGAAATATTGATAATGCAGGCACCTTCCCGGAAATGCGGCGCAAACATTTTGGAGAGATAGAACGGCGCAGTTACGCCGACGGCCAGTGCATACTGGAACTCCTCATAGCTGCACTCATCGATCCCTTTCATTAGCGGCAGCGCATTATTGATCAGATAATCAATACCACCGTTTTCAAAGATCACTTTCTCTGCGAAGGCTTCCAGCACAGCCTTGTCAGAGATATCACCAACATAATGGTCGCCCGCCGCTTTATCGATCACATAGACCATTACGCCCTGTTTTCGGAATTCCTCTGTTATGCATTTCCCTATTCCTTTGGCACCGCCGGTCACGACGGCAACCTTCTGTCCGCTTGCCGGGGCGCCAATGATTCTCTTTGGAATTGTCAGCTTCATATAGAGCCCGTTTTCATCCTGTTCCGGCTCCGCAGGGATCGTCTCACACATTCCGTCCGCTGCCAGGGCTGCAGTCACAGCAAGACATGCCGCATCCATAATGTCATCCGGATTGCATCGGAGCTTCTTCGCCATCTCCCACATACCGGATAAGTCTTTTCCTGGCAGATATTTTTTCAGGATCGCTGCTCTATCCGAAAAGCCCGGATACACTTTCTTCCGGGTCATAACAACAGATCCATTCAGTCTGGCAAAATCCACCTCTGGGTGGCTTTCCAGAATCCGGTTTTTATACTCCGGATGAAGACTCAGATATTCATCAAGTTCCTTAATCTTCGGGATGATATGAACGGTCTGTTTTGAAAGACTTTTTCCAAGAATCCTGATATTGGTCTGCTTCTGTTCCTCTTCCGAATCTGCATACACAGCCTGGCGGCACGGAATCGGAAATATCGAGGATGATTTCTGCCCCAGTTCTTTACGGGCAAGGTCATCCGGTCTTAACTGATCTGCGCTGGATCTGAGTCCTACTGCCATGTCAATCAGAAATGCATCAAATTCCGGATAATGGCTGACAAGTTGCTCCAGAGAATCAAATCGTTCAAATCGGAACTCACCATGATTCAGGACGCAGGCGATCCAACCACCTCTGCATCCATCTACGCCAATATATAATCCGTCATTCATGTTCATCATGCCCCTGTACCTCCGAAATCCCGAGTCTCTGGGTCAATTCCTTATTTCGTTCCAGCAGATTCCATATACCATCCTGTGAAAGGACACCGCGCTTCAGTTTGTCCGGAAATGTACCAGACTCATCCATGGCATAATCGTCCTTCCACTGTTGGCTCGTATAATATGCCTCCAACTTCCGGATTTCAGGCTGGAATGCTTCGTATTCCTCGATCTTCTTTTCCAAGGCATCCATCTTCTGTGTCGCCTTATCTAGGATATTCTCCATTGCATAGATATACTGAGGCACGTTTTCTCCGGCAAGGCGTTTCTTAAACTGGTTCTTTTTTGCCCGGTAGCGGTTAAGGATCTCATGATCCGGAATCCAGATCTTTGCTTCTTCTATACGGTCAAAAACGAGCTGTAGAGCTTCCTCATCCGACAAGTTTTCCAAGGTCTGTTTCCGATAGGCCTGGTACATCCACTCCGAGATTTTTTCTTTCTGCTTCTGTTTCAGCTGCCCATAGCTTTTATTCATCTGGAGCAGTCGCCCGTCCACCATCTTGTGTTTGCTCATTTATGTTCACCCTGTCTGGATTTGTAGTCAGCCTTCGTCCTTACTTCTTTTTCTTCGGAGCAGGAAGTTCTTCATACATCGCTTCCAGCAGCCCGCGAAGAAACTCCCTGTTCTCCACATCATCTACGAGCAGTATCCCCTTTGCTCCTTCATAGGGCAATTCCATATCCGCATCCGGCATCATAGCCTTAGCAGACTTTGTGGGCTTTACGAGAAAACGAGCATCGTAAATGCCGCCGACCACCTTGCCGCGATAATATATGATATATTCGCCCATCATGGCTCGATAGGAAATTTCCTCCAGATCCGATAACTGTTCCAATATAAAATCCAGGTATCCCTTGCTTGATGCCATGCTCACTTCTCCCTATGTGCCGTGATAATCGTATAACTGCCTGCATTGACCGTAATCACACAACCGTCAACGCTCACATACCAGTTCTTTCCCTGCCGCCCTATGACGGCATCTTTATCCAGTATCTTCGAGCGACACCATTCCACCGGATCTTCGGTCAGGCATAAATTCGTTCTGATCCGCTCAACCCCCATTTCTGTTGTGTGGAGCCTGATGATATTCTCGATCAAAGCGTTTTTCATAATTTCCGCACCATAATATATTCTTCAGCATTCTCATCAACTGTCCGGAAGCCGACGGCTTCATACATCCGGACTGCATAATTGGCTTTCTGTACTGCAAGAGAAGCCTGCTTCCACCCCTGCTCTGTGAGAAGTGCCAGCATCTTCCTCATCATTTCTGTTCCGATGCCCTTACCACGATATTCCCTGTACAGTGAGATTGCAAAAGACGGTGTGTCATCAGCCACATGTCCATAGTCATTCATGATTCGTGTCCAGACAGCACCAATCACTTTGCCATCCGTTTCCGCTACGAGGTAATTGTCTGCAGGGCCACTGCCAAAATCTTCATAATACAAAGAAAGCTCCGGCTGATAAATAATAGATCTATCCAGCGGCTTCACACCTTCAGGTATAAATATCGCCTCGTACAGAAAATCCTTCAGTAATTCGGTTTCATCGGCTCTGAGTTCCCGAATATGCATATTGTCTCTGCTCCTCATGTCTACTCAAAACGATGGGCTTCCTTTTCCCGGAATTGATGTGCGGATAAAAAAATATTCCTGATCCGAAGAGCGGTCGTCATCAAAATGATACCCACTCCAGTTGTAGTCCTTCATCTGCTCCGAAGTCTCTGCATGGATTCCTGCCATAAAACGCACCATCTCGCCTCTGGCCATCTTAGCGTAGACACCCTTCTGAACAACCTTGTCACCTTCCAGTTCACCAAAGATGCAGGTTATATATTGATCGCCCGGCTGCAGATATTTCTCAATGCATTTTGAATACTCTTTTGAAGCAAGATTGATGACGGTCCTGCTGTCACCGATCACTTCCCGATAAAGGCTGTCTCCCCAGAAATCATACAGATTCTTATGACCACCTACGGCAGCCTTCGCCTGCATTTCCAGCCGATATGGCACAACGCCATCCATAGGTTTCACCACACCATAGAAACCGGAAAGAATCCGCAGATGCTCCTGCACATAATCATATTGGCCATCCTCAAAGACAGCCGGAGCCATGTACGTATAATGGATGCCATCATAGGCCAGTAGCGCCGGCGTCAGATTCTTCAGAAGATCCATATGCGCAAATCGCTCGGCGTTCTGCCGGGCGATCTTGTCGTTGCAGACCCAAAGCTTCTTCTGTTCTTCATAAGACAGACTTTGGATCCAATGCATCAGGACTTCCGTCCTGTCTATAAATAGTGTCAGCTGAATAATCCGTGCTCAAATTTCAAAGTGACTATTTCTTGATCATTATGCATTTGCGATGAATATTTGGCCACTCAAGCCGCTGACGGAAGGCTCTCCCAACCGAGAACCACG
>Ga0256406_1006846_pt1 | contig 11184 bp, 12 predicted proteins | sample RumenRJG_03DNA_FD_185986 | JGI IMG/M metagenome (GOLD analysis project Ga0256406, IMG submission 185986) | Bovine rumen microbial communities from Lethbridge, Alberta, Canada - RJG_03 | ecosystem: Host-associated > Mammals > Digestive system > Stomach > Rumen | place: Canada: Alberta | collected...
GAACGGCTGATGGAAATGCTCAAGCAGCCGGTACACCAGCCGATGTCAATGGCCGATCAGGTCATCTCATTGGTTGCTGCGGAAAACGGCGCTTTCAATAAGATTCCGGTCGCGGATCTGAAGGCTGTTCAGAAGACATTGCTCGAAGATTTCAAGGTGCAGCATCCGGAAATCATCGATCAGCTCAACACCACCAAGGATTTGGATGACGAACTGAAGCAGCAGATTGTCGACGCTGCGAAACAAATTGTCGCGGGAATGGATCAAAAAACAGCGAGGTAGGGATCATGGCTTCACTCAATGAACTGAAAACCCGAATCGCCTCGGTTCAGGACACGATGAAGATCACCAACGCCATGTACATGATCTCGAACAACAAGATGCGCAAGGCGAGAAAGGCCTGGCAGGATACCCTGCCGTATTTTGATACGCTGGAATCCGTACTGGCCTTGGCGCTGCGCCATCTGCCGGACGAGGATGCCGAACATCCGTTTTTCGACAGCCGGCCGGAAATTCCAGCCGAAGAGCGGAAGACGGGCTACATCGTGATCACAGGGGATAAAGGGCTGGCCGGCGCCTATCACCAGAACATCTTCAAGCTTCTGGAAAAATCGTTAAAGTCGACGCCGAACAACCAGATCTTTGTCGTCGGCCAGGTCGGCGTGCATTACCTGCGCCAGCGGAAAATCCCCTTCGATGTCAACTTCATGTACACGGCTCAGGACCCGACTTTGGGCCGGGCCCGGGACATGGCCTACCGCGTGTTTCAGGCCTTCCATCATCACATGCTGGACGATGTGTACATCATTTATACGAAAATGATCAACTCGGTCACGATGGAAACGACGAAGACGAAGGTCCTGCCGCTGGAACCGAAGGACGTGCTCGAAACGGCCGATCCGATTCACACGGAGTTTGAACTGTACCCGACACCGAGAGCGGTTGTGAACACCGTTGTGCCGGATTACACCGTCGGCGAAATTTACAGCGCGATGGTCGAGGCTTACTGCTCCGAACAGAATTCCAGGGTTATGGCCATGGAAAACGCGACGGATTCGGCGAAAGACATTCTGTCGGATCTCAAACTCGAGTACAACCGCGTCCGCCAGGCCAGCATTACCCAGGAAATCACGGAAATCGCGGCAGGCGCGAGGGCACAGCAGAAAGGAAAGAGCTAAAGAATAGATGAAAGGGAAAATCACACAGGTGATGGGCGCTGTCATCGACGTGACCTTTGAAGGTGGAGAACTGCCAAAGGTCAAAAACGCGCTGACGGCTTCCCATAACGGTAAACAATACACAATGGAAGTTTCCCAGCATATTGGCGACGACACCGTTCGCTGCATCCTGCTTAACGCCGCAGAAGGGCTGTGCAGGGGCATCGACGTCGAAGACACCGGCGCCAGCATTGCCGTTCCCGTCGGGGAACAGGTCCTGGGCAGACTTTTCAACGTCACAGGGGACGCGATCGATGGCGGTGAAGACCTCAGCGACGCGCCCCATTGGGAAATTCACAGAGAACCGCCGGCATTCGAAGACCAGAGTCCGGCCGTCGAAATGTTTGAAACGGGCATCAAGGTCGTCGACCTGCTCGCACCGTACGCTAAGGGCGGCAAGATCGGCCTGTTCGGCGGCGCCGGCGTCGGCAAGACCGTTTTGATTCAGGAACTGATTCACAACATCGCGACGGAACACGGCGGCTACTCCATTTTCACCGGGGTCGGCGAACGCTCCCGTGAAGGGAATGAACTTTACACGGAAATGAAGGCCTCCGGCGTTCTGGACAAGACCGCCTTGGTCTTTGGTCAGATGAACGAACCGCCAGGATCCCGTATGCTGGTCCCGGAAACGGGGCTGACGATGGCCGAATATTTCAGAGATCAGATGAATCAGAACGTGCTGCTCTTCATCGACAACATCTATCGATTCACCCAGGCCGGTTCAGAAGTTTCGGCGCTGCTCGGCCGAATGCCGTCAGCCGTCGGTTATCAGCCGACGCTGGCCAACGAAATGGGCGCGCTGCAGGAACGCATCGCCTCGACGAAGAAGGGCTCGATCACGTCGGTTCAGGCGGTTTACGTACCGGCCGACGACATTACCGACCCGGCGCCGGCGACGACGTTCACCCACCTCGACGCGACGACCGTGTTGTCCCGTAAAATCGTCGAACAAGGGATTTACCCAGCTGTCGATCCGCTGGAATCCTCCTCGCGTATTCTCGAACCGGACGTCGTCGGGGAAGAACACTACAACGTGGCCAGACGGGTTCAGTCTGTGCTTCAGAAGTACAAGGAACTCCAGGACATCATCGCCATCCTCGGGATGGAAGAATTATCCGACGAAGACAAGGTCACCGTTATGCGCGCCCGCAAGATTCAGCGTTTCCTGTCGCAACCGTTCCACGTCGCCGAAAAATTCACCGGTGTGGCCGGCGCGTACGTGCCAGTCGCGGAAACGGTCAAGGGCTTCAAGATGATCCTCGACGGCGAATTGGACGATTTGTCCGAAGCGGCCTTCTTCAACGTCGGAACCATCGAAGACGCAATCAAAAAAGACAAGCAGCTTAAAGCAGAAGCGTCGAAATAAGCAGGTGATCTGATGGCGTTATTTGATTTGAAAATTGTGGCCAGCAACCGCTTGTTCTACGAAGGCAAATGCCAGTCCCTCACGATTCCATGTACCGACGGCGAAAAACAGGTGTTGGCCCATCACTCGGCGATGCTGATGGCGATGACCAACGGCACGCTGCGCTTTACCGACGAATCCGGCGCCGAAACGATCGCCGTTTCAGGCACAGGCTTTGCCGAAGTGGTCGACAATCAGGTGACGGTAATCGTCGATACGGTCGAACGGCCGGAAGAAATCGACGCGAACCGCGCCAAGGCAGCGGCCGAACGTGCGGAAGAACGCCTGCGCCAGCGCAAGAGCCTGCAGGAATACTACAAAGGCCAGGCGGCCCTGTCCCGTGCGGTGGCCCGTCTGAAGGTCAAACGGTAGAAAAATTTAAAAATAATACGAGTCTCCGAATCCAGAGCGCTATTTCTGGTGACGGCGGCTCTTTTTTATTTAAGACAACGGCGGGAAGGGCACAAAAGGTAGTGTTATCCGTTTATTTTTTCGAGCTGATTCGTTATAATAAAACCATGAAACTGACAATTGTCCGGCATGCCCAGACCTTGGGCAATGCCGAAAAACGTTATTTGGGGACGACGGAATCCGAGCTGACTGAGAGAGGCAAAGCCCAGCAGGCTAAGACCCTGGCGCGGCTTTCGGGGACGACCTTCGACGCCGTGTACGCGAGCCCTTCCGGGCGGACGATGGCGATGGCCGAGCAGCTGGCCCGCGCCAGCCACGTGCGTGTCCGACAGGACGACCGGCTCAGGGAAATGCATTTCGGCATTTTCGACGGCTTGACCGCGGCAGAGGCCGAAGCTCAATACCAAGAGATCTGGCAGGCCTGGCTCGCCGATTTCGACCGCTACCGTCTGCCGGAGGGCGAAGGCTTTCAGGATGTCAAGGCGCGGTTCACCGCATTCTGGAAAGAGATTAAAGGCACGTACGACGACAGCGTCCACCTTGCGCTGGTCACCCACGGCGGCGTGGTCCGCGCGGCCCTTGCGGTGCTCTGCGGGATGCCTGACGCGCTGACCTGGCACATCGAAACCCAGCTCGCGTCGATTGTGCAAATCAAAATGATCGGCGATTACGGCGTATTCTGCGGGCTCATTCCGCCCGAAACATTACAATAATTTTTTATAGGAGAGTTATTTGGAAAAAGTAAAACGTGAAATCTTAATCGACTCGGCTGACGTGCTGACGCCGCTTTTCGGCGAATACGACGCCAACGTCAAGCAGATTGAAAAGAGCTTCGGCGTGCATATCAATGTCCGGGATTCAAAATTGACGGTGACCGGTGAAGCTCCCGGCGTCGAAGGGGCGCTGGCCGTCATCGGCGATATGGTCGGCGTGATCAAGAAGGACAAGGGCATCAGCGCGGACACGACCCATTATCTGATCGAAATGCGCATGAAGGGCATCAACAGCCAATACGCGGAGATGATGGACGACATCATCTGCTTCACGACTCGGGGCAAGCCGATTAAGGCGAAGACCCTCGGCCAGCACCGCTACATCGACGCCATTCGGCACAACGATATCGTCTTCGGGATCGGCCCGGCCGGCACCGGCAAGACCTACCTCGCGATGGCGATGGCAATCACCGCTTTTAAAAACGGGGACGTGAGCCGTTTGATTTTGACCCGGCCTGCGGTCGAAGCCGGCGAAAAGCTCGGCTTTCTGCCCGGCGACCTGCAGGACAAGGTCGACCCGTACCTGCGCCCGCTTTACGACGCGCTGTTTGAAATCATGGGGCCGGAGGCTTTCGAGCGCAATATGGAAAAGGGGCTCATCGAAGTGGCGCCGCTGGCCTACATGCGCGGCCGCACCCTTGAAAATGCGTACATCATTTTGGACGAAGCCCAGAACACGACGCCGGCCCAGATGAAGATGTTCTTGACCCGCTTCGGCGCGGGTTCCAAGGTCATCGTCACCGGGGACGTCACCCAAATCGACCTGCCCTCCGGAAAACGCTCGGGGCTCATCGAAGCCCAGCGCGTGCTGAAGGGCATCAAGGGCATCGACTTCATCGAATTCGATTACTCGGATGTGGTGCGCCACCGCCTCGTGCAGCGCATCATCGAAGCCTACGAAAAGTACGACCAGACGCGCGTGGCTCATCAAGAATTGGAAGCGGACAGCGAAGAAAAAGACGCGCCCCGCCGGAGAAAACACCATGATCACCATTGATTTTGAAAACCAAACCGGATACAAGGCCGAAGAGAAATGGCTGCCTGAAATCGAAGCTTATATCCAAAAAACCCTGGTCACAGAAGGGATTGATCTCGACCTCAATACCTACGAAATTTCGCTGACCTGGGTCGAGCCGGAGACGATTCACAGCCTGAACGCGGAGTACCGCGGTATCGACCGGGAAACCGACGTGCTGTCCTTTCCGATGTACAACTTCCCTGAGGATCAGGCCGTGCTGACGACGCCGTCGGAGATGCCGGTGCTCCTCGGCGATATTGTGCTCAATCCAGCCCGTGCCAAGGCGCAGGGTGCGGAATACGGCACCGGAATGGAGCGGGAAATGTGTTACCTGTCGGTGCATTCGACGCTGCACCTGCTCGGCTACGATCACATGGAGCCTGAGGATAAGAAAAAAATGCGTGCCCGGGAAAAGACCGTCATCGGTGACGTGGGTACGCCGCTGAAATCACAGGAAAATCAAGAAGGAGCAAACCAGTGAAACGCCTGAGAAAAAGCTTTCATTACGCCTTTGAAGGGCTCGGCTACGTCATCAAGACCCAGCCCAATATGCGCATTCACTCGGTGATGGCGCTGATCGCCATCGCCCTCGGTTTCATTTTTCACGTCAGCCACGCCGAATGGCTCGCTCTGGTTCTGGTCATTGGTTTTGTCATGATTCTCGAGGTCATCAACACGGCGGTTGAAACGCTGGTGGATCTCTACACCGAGGAATTCAACCATTTGGCTAAGATCGCGAAGGACACGGCCGCGGCGGCCGTCCTGTGCATGGCGATCGTGTCAGTGATCGTCGGCGTGATCATTTTCGCGCCGAAGGTGCTGGCGCTGTTCTGAATCAAAACAAAGTGAGGTAAATGTGAGTCAATTTAAATCGGGATTTGTCGCGCTGATCGGCCGCCCCAACGTGGGCAAATCGACGCTGCTCAACGCGCTGATCGGGGAAAAGCTGGTCATCACGTCGCCGCGGCCGCAGACCACGCGCAACGCCATCCGCTGTATCCGGACGGACGACACGAGCCAGATGGTCTTTGTGGATACGCCGGGGATTCACCAGCCCCAAAACAAGCTCGACGAGGCGATGAAACAGGCGATCAAGGATACCCTCGAGGATGTGGACGTGGTGCTCTACTTGATCGACGGTTCCGCGAAGAAAACCTATCCGGAGGATCAATACATCCAACGCATTGTCCGCAAGATGAAGACGCCGGTGATCCTCGTGATCAACAAAATCGACCAGTTCTCAAAACCGGCGCTGCTCGAAAAAATCGATCAGGCGAAATCCCAAGACATCTATCGGGAAATCATTCCGATTTCCGCGGTTAAGCGCGACGGCGTCGACACGCTGATCGAACGGATTCAGGCGATCCTGCCCGAGGGGCCGATGTATTTCCCTGACGATATGGTCATCGATCAGAGCGAGCGCTTCATCGTCTCCGAAATCATTCGGGAAAAGGCGCTGAATCATCTCAGAGACGAGGTGCCCCACGGCATTGCAGTGGAGGTCACAAAGATGCACCCGCGCAAGGGCAAGCACGGCAAGACCGTCGTCGACATCGAGGCGGACATTCAATGCGAAAAGAAGAGCCACAAGGGCATCGTCATCGGCAAGGGCGGCAGCATGCTCAAGGCCATTGGCAGCGACGCGCGGCAGGACATTGAAGCCTTTTTGTCTCAGAAGGTCAACCTGCAGCTGTGGGTCAAGGTGCGTCAGAAATGGCGCGAGGACGACATGGCCCTCAAGGATTTGGGGTACCGGTATTAAATGGCGTCGGTCAAGACGAAGGCCCTCGTCATTCGGGAGTCGCCCTATCAGGACAACGACAAGCTGCTGACGCTGTTCACCGAAAAATACGGCAAGCAGCGGGCCATCGCCCGAGGCGCGAGACGGCGCAAAGGCGCGCTGAGGAGTGTGACCCAGCTCTTCACCTACGGCGATTTCATGTATTTCGAGGGCAAGAATTTTGCGAACATTTCCGACGCGACACTAATTGAGTCTTTTTATAAGCTAAGAGGCGACATTGTCAAGGTGACGCTGGCGTCCTACGTCGCGGAGCTTTTGGACGCCTTTTACGATTTTTATCAGGGTGATCCGGAAATGCTCAAGGCGGTGACCCACATTTTTTATTATTGGTCGGAACACCTGGCTGAAAACGACGAGGCATTGGCCGCCTGCTTTCAACTTAAGCTGACGCGCATTCAAGGGCTTGGGCCGGAGCTGTCGCGCTGCGTGCGGTGCGGCGAAAGGGAACAGCTGACTGGATTTTCGCTTCAGGACGGCGGCACCGTCTGCGGGAGCTGCCTGAAGCCGGGAGATCTGCCAGTCAATCCCGACTTGATCGCCGATATGCGCCGGTGGATGGGGGAACCCATCAAAACCATCTGCCACACCAAATGGGACGCCGACCGCGTCCGTCAGGGACTCGATCTGATGGACCGCTACATTACCGTTCAGCTTGGACGGCAGACCAAAAGCTATCAATTTTACAAGGAATTATCTGCTCAGAGCAGCAGGCAGTGAAATCCAATAAAGGAGGGCAACCATGATAGAGAATCTTTCCGCACCCGGTGAATTGGCACAATGGTCCGAGGGCTGTGTTGAAGCGCTGCAGAATGGGGATTTCACCCGAATCCGCGTGCGCAACCACCGTCGGCTCATCCTGGCCGAGTACGGCGCTGACGATATTCTAATTGATTTGTCAGAAAAAGGGCCCGGCCGGGTTTATCTGCACATCGAATCCACCTCGAAGGAGGTGCTCCGGTGGTTTAAATCCTGTGTGACCGAGGCGATGCTGAGTGTCCGGCCCAACGTCAACCCAAACGCTGGACAGGCTCAGAGCAGCCGCGCACAGCACACGCCGCAGAGCAATGCGAATGCGGCAGCCTCGCACAGCGGCCAGAGCGCCTTCGATCAGGCTTACCGCAAGGCGCAGGCGGCCCGCCGCCAGGCCTCCCAGGAGGAACAAATGGCGCAGACGCCAGGTCCTGACGCCACGCGGATCGCGCCGGACACGTATCGGGAAGAACCCTTCGATCCGGACGCCACCCGCATTGCGAAAAGCCCCTTTGAGCGGGCGAGAGACCGCCAACTTTCGATGGAGGATGCCGCTCAGGCGCAGGACGACATTCCGCCGACTGACGACACCGCCTTTGACACGTCCTACGATGATGACGCGGTGTACGACGGCGGCGCTTACGACGATTACGATGACGGCTACGCTGATACCGAAGGCTACGACGACGGTTACGCGGACGATTACGGGGAAGAGCCGACAGCGGAGATCGATCCCGTCGATTACGGCGATGAAGCGCCAGAGGGTGACACGCAGTATCTCGAATATCCGGAGGACGCGCTGTACAAAACGGGCGACGTTTACGCGCCGGAGGATTACGACGATGCCCCTTACGATGACGGCTACGCAGACGGCGCCGTGTACGATGGGGAAGACGGCACCTACGAGGATGACTACGCCGACGGGGCTTATGACGATTACGGTGGTGACGGCTACGCCGATGCCGAGGGCTATGACGACAGTTACGCGGACGACGATGAAGCCGTTGAGCCTGCGGCCCCTCAAACCTTCAAAGAAAAATGGGAGGCGTTGACAGAAAAGACCTGGTTTTTACTTTTGATGCTCGCGGTCTTCCCGCCGCTGGGCCTGTATTTGATCTGGCATTACAGACGTTGGACCGGCGGCAAACGCGTGCTCGCGACGGCCATCGGCCTTTTGTACTTCCTATTTGTTTGGCTCGGTTTTCTCGGCGTGAACACCGGCATCAACCGCGACACCTTTACAAGTCTGCGGAGCCGAACGAGCCAGTCCACCGGCAGCAACGTCCAGAACACGCCGGATACCAGCTCGGATTCAACGGACACGTCAAACAGTACCGATTCGACGACCTCTGATTCCACCACTGATTCCACTGCAAATTCGGCGGACAGCACCAGCGGCAGCAACACCGTGCTGGAGCAGGCCGTCAGCCAGTTCAACAATTGGGTCTCCAATCTTGTGCCGTAAAAAAATCTCCAACCTTTGAGTGTATCTCAGAGATTGGAGATTTTTTATTGCGGGGACGCTGTGATTTTACGCCAGCGCTTCGACAACCGCCTTCAAAAACGCGTAGGTCCGTTTGAAAGACGGAATCGACATGTGTTCGTTGGCCGTGTGGATGTCGATGTTGTCCGGACCGATGGAGACAATGTCGAGGTCCGGCAGGGCGTGGGCAAAGAGGGCGCATTCGAGACCGCCGTGGATAACCATCGGCGTAAGGGCTTTGCCGGTTTGGGCCCGCCAAATAGCAGACATCGTGTCGAGCAGGGGAGAAGTCTCTCTTGCCGGCCACGCCGGGTAGGAGCTGGGCGCGCCGGTGGTGCCGCCGAGGAGGTCGATCAGCCGGGTCACCCGTCCGCAGAGCATGTCTCTGGCGGCGTTGTGGTCGCTTCGGATGAGGAAGACGAGGGACAGTGCCTTGTCGGAAGTCGCTGCGACGCCGAGGTTCAGAGAAGTATTGACTGCGCCGGGGACAGAGCGGTTCATCGCGACGACGCCGGTCGGCGCTGCGGAAAGGGCGCCGAGCACGCGGGCTTCGGAATCGGGGTCGAGGACGGACGCTTCGACCGCGTCGGCCTGAGGAAAATCGAGAGCGAGGGTCATGCCCTGATCCCGCTTCCCGGCGATGGCGCGGAAGGTGTGCTGCAGTGCGTTGACGGTCTGATCGAGGGTCACGCGTTCGCTCGGCGCGATGAGCAGGGTGGCTTCGGCCGAGGTTGGAATCGCGTTGTCCCGTTCGCCGCCCTTTAAGTCGACGATGGAGAAATCGACGTCCTTGGCGATGGCGCAGAGCGCGTCGGCGAGCACCTTGACCGCGTTCAAGCCGAATTGGTCGATTTCGTCGCCAGAATGGCCGCCGGCCAGACCCGAAACACTCAGCACCGCGGCAAGGCCCTTGGCCTTCACGCGGCGGATCGGCAGCGTGCTCTTCATGTGGGTGCCGTCGGCGTAGAGGTCGTCGCCCTTGAGCACAAGGGTGATCGGATCGATGTCAAAATCGTGAATCACGCCGGGCTTGGCCACCGTGACCATGTCGAGATGGCCCTGGAGAATGACCGGCGCAGCGTCCTCGTGGCCGGGGGTGGCCGGGACGGTAATGACGACGTTGCCGACGTCGTCCCGTTCGGCGTTCAGGTGTTTTTCTTCGGCAAAGGCCAAAATGGCGTTCGAGAGCTTTTCTGTATGATAAGAGCCGTGGGGAATATCCGCAATCGCTTTGAAATGCTTAAATAAATGTTCAGGCTGTAAATTTTTAAGTGGATCAGACATGTTGATCCCTCCCTTCAAGTCATTGCGGCCATTATACCAAATGCGGCGCGCGTCCGCTTGCTTTTACCCCCTATTTTTCTTATAATAAAGGAAATTTAATTTATGGGAGAAATTCAATGTTTTCAAAAAATAAAGATCAAAAGCAGAACTTAAGCTTTTTTGACCGCTTGTTCGGTCATTGGTGGATGATGCTCATCGAAGGGATTTTGATGATCGCCGTCGGGATCGTGATCGCAGTGGTGCCGGGCCTTCGGACACTGACGATTTTGATTCGGATTGTCGGGATCGAACGGCTGATCGTCGGCTTTTTCTATCTGATTTTAAGCCTGCGCGATCCGATTGCCGGCGTGCTGATTTCAGGACAGGCCTTTGTGAACTTGATTCTCGGCTTTTTCCTGGCACTGATGCCGGGCTTCTTCTTAAGCATCTTTATTTTTTTGGTTGCGATTTGGGCGTTTATCTCCGGGATCGGCATGCTCGTTCAAAACCGCGGGCCGCAGCATCTGACGAGCCGCACCGTCGTCGGAATTCTGCTGATCGCCTTCGGGCTTTTCGCCGGGATCAGTCCGGGGCACACTGCTGACGCGCTCGTGCTGGTGTTTGCCGTGATGATTATCATTTTCGGTGGCTACCTGCTGAACCGTTCCAGTGAAATGCACAAGACTGAAAAGAAAATTGCCGAAGAAGAAAAGGGCTACGACGATTACACGATTGAATAAGACGGGAGTGAGTGTATTATGAAAATAGTAGTCGGGATGTCCGGCGGGGTCGATTCGTCTGTCGCGGCGCTGCTGCTGAAGCAGGCCGGACACGACGTGATCGGCATTTTTATGAAAAATTGGGACGAAACAGACGAAAACGGTGTCTGCACCGCGACCGAGGATTACGAGGACGTGCGCCGCGTCTGTGAAAAAATCGGTATTCCCTATTATACGGTAAATTTCGAAAAGGAATATCAGGAGCGGGTCTTTCAGGATTTCTTAGAGGAATACAAGCGCGGCCGGACGCCGAATCCAGACGTTTTGTGCAACAAGGAAAT
>Ga0256406_1006847_pt1 | contig 11183 bp, 10 predicted proteins | sample RumenRJG_03DNA_FD_185986 | JGI IMG/M metagenome (GOLD analysis project Ga0256406, IMG submission 185986) | Bovine rumen microbial communities from Lethbridge, Alberta, Canada - RJG_03 | ecosystem: Host-associated > Mammals > Digestive system > Stomach > Rumen | place: Canada: Alberta | collected...
TTTAATGCCTCAAAAGCCTACGTGCGGCAACTCGACAAAGGTGAGCACTACAACTACCTGCAGCCCGTCTACTCGCTCAACATCATCAACGACATCTTTTTCCCTGACTTGAAGGAATTCTACCACCTTTATAATATTGTCAACGTCGAGCATACCGACAAGATCATCGAGGGTCTGCACTTCGTCCTTGTAGAGCTGCCTAAGTTCAAGCCGCAGAGCGTGCTCGACAAGAAGATGATGGTGCTGTGGCTCCGGTTCCTGACCGAGATGGGCGATGTCACGAATGATGTGCCCGAGGAGTTCACCCAGAACCCAGAGATCAACAAGGCCGTCGGACTGCTGCGGGAGTCGTCCTATTCCGATGCCCAGCTGTTAGGCTATGAGAAGTTCTGGGATATCGTCAGGGTGGAGTACGCCGTGAAGTACGACGCACGCAAGGAAGGATTCCAGCAGGGATTGAAGGAAGGAATGCAGCAAGGAATGCAGCAAGGAATGGAAAAAGGACGGAAGGCTCAAACGCTCGAGATAGCGCGCAGTTTGAAAGCCTTGCACGTTTCCATGGCAGACATCGCCAAGGCTACCGGCCTGGCAGAAGCGGAGATAGAGAATCTCTGATTATTGTTTCGGTCGTGCTGCGGGATCGGTGTCTACACGGCGGTATATACGTTCAAAGATTTGGCGGAGGCGCTGTTTGTCGGCAATGATATCGCGGACCTCCTTGAGCTTCTTCTCATTGGGCGAGCCGTTGATCCACAGATGGATATATCCTCGGACACTGTATTTCTCCTCCATGTGCTCATTGAACCGCTGCCATTGCTGCTCCTTGTCCAGTTCGGGATAATGTTCGAGCCCGAACTCGACGGCACGCGTGAAGACAACCTCTGGATCGAGATCCCGGTCAGCCTCCGCCACAATCTTGCCGTAGATGGACCGTGGCATGCGGGAGGAGGAGGCGCGATGATCCTCCACAGCCTCCTTCATGATCTTTATTTGCTCGGGTGAGAACCATTTTTTCAGCCGGGCATCTGCCGCCAATATCTTTCCACTCGTGATGTGATGGATGGCACGGGGACCCTCCATGCCCAAGTCGTGGTAAGCGGCCACGACATAAACCATGTCAGCATCGGCCCCTAAAATGTCCGCCAACTCCAGAGAGTTCTTGATGACCCGCTGCACGTGGGCAAGTCCGTGAGACCGTCCAAAGGCTGTATAGCGAGGCAGTATCTGCTGCTCCACGAAGTTCATTATATCAAGACTGACTTTCATATTCTTATTCCTCATATTATGTATAGCAGCCCCGCGATGGCTATCAGAGCGTCGAGAGGTAAACGGCAACGACGGTCATCAGGCCGTAGATGAACATGTCGCGGGCGGTCATTCCGAGTACTTTGTTGAGACCTTTCCCTTCCCATGTCTCCTTGAGTTGGATGTAGCTTTGGGAGTGCTTGTACACATAGACGAGGAAGGGGAACATGCAGACGATGCCAATCTGCGAATGGCGGCTTGTAAACAAAAGCACCACCATCGTCAGGGCAGCGCCCATGGAGCCTACGGCATTGTATAGCTGAGCGCCTCTCTTCTCGCCCAACCGCACAATGAGCGTGCGCTTTCCGTCTTTTTCGTCGTTGTGCCTGTCGCGGAAGTTGTTGATGCATAGCAACGTATCGATGACCAGACCACAACCGACGGAGATGAGAAACACAGACCATGGAATGGCTTTGAGATGCTCCGGTACGATGACATAATAGGTGAAACAGACCGGAACAATGCCGAAGAAAAGTAACACGAGGATGTCACCCAACCCACGATAAGAGAAGAATGTGGTGTAGAGGAAAGCAAAAAGCACGCAGACCGCGCCCACAATCACCATTTCCCAACCTCCATAATAGACCAGGGGAAGACCGACGGCGCAGGCTGCCGCTGAGACAACGACGAGTCCGCAGCGCATAGCTCCGGGTGTGATCCAACCTTCGGCACAGGCACGTTTGGGGCCGAGACGGGTCGCGGGGTCATCGTTGCCGTGGACAAAGTCGAAGTAATCGTTGATAAGATTGGAGTCGATCTGCATGAGGAAGGCGAAGAGAAAGCATAGTATGGCCGGCAGCAGTCTGAATTCCTGCCACCCTGTTGTCTTTAAGGCTAAAGCCGCCGCTATCATCACGGGCACCGCCGCACCGGAGAGTGTCTTGGGTCGTGCAGCTAACACCCATGCTTCCAAAGAATTTGTCTTTATCTTGTCATTCTCATTCATCGTCGTTTGTTTTTTTCACGTGGATTGGGCTCCGCAGGGTGTTCCCGAGTAGTGCATTGATCACCTGCCACTCTTTTTAGTCGGCAAAGTTCCAGCTGATGCCGAATCTGAGCACGCGTCCGTTAAGCGGGTAGTGGGGGGTGAAGAAATATTTCTTGCCACCGTTGATATGGCTCATCATCACGAAGAAGCGGGCACGGCTGAGCTTGAAATTGAAGTAGACGTTGACCAGCGGGAACCCGCCGATCTTCACCTTGTCATCATTCGCCTGGACCGTATATTGTCCGAGGGAGGGAAAGTAGTCGGGTGCGGTATAGCTCGTGAAATATCTTGCGTCAGCGCCGAAGTCACAGTTCAGCACATGTGCGATCTTGAAGCGCAGATACAGGTTCGTGTATACGTTGATGGCCGGGAGGGGCAGGACATCCTGGTTGGTTGATTTCTGCCAGGTGAGCTGTGTCTCCCAGTTGAGCGGCCCGAAGGTCAGGTCCTGGCTCACTTCCGCCGTAAGAACCGTGATGGGGCTGCTCTCCTGCTTCGAAAAAGCCATGTTGTAGAGTCTCCCGTCATCACTCGACGTAAACGTGCTGGCGAAGTAAGTGTAGTTCTTGATCTCGTCGAACGCAAAGCGGAAGCGCGTGCGTGTTTTCTGATAATTGAGGATACCCTGGGCACGGAAATGGTCAATCATCGAGAGGTCGTCATCGCTCCACCACAGATGGCGCGACTGATAATGGCGATAGTAGAACGAAGGCTTGAGGTGATGGTAGAAGCCGGTGGCGGCGAGGGTCATCGTATCGCCGAACAAAGGGAAGTTGAGGTCAATGCCTCCGTCGATCTTCAGTTCTCCTATATTATACCCCAAGACAGCCAATTCGCCCGTCGCATTATAATGGAGCGTTTTGCCTTGCGTCTTGCTGAGCTGCGCACCGACCGTGACGCTGTGCTCATTCCACGAAGAGGTACCGGCCGAATCCGGCAGCACGTAGTGGCTTAGCGTGTGGGAGGCAAAGATCTTGGCCCCCGTCTTGATCCATTTGTTGAAACCTTCCAAAAGCGCGATGGCGAACGTGTTGCGCAGATTCCAATTCTGGGTCTTGTCGAAGATAGAGTCGCCGGTCAACTTCTCTTTCACCGTGTAAGTGTCCAGATAATAGTTGGTTGGTACCTGGTAAGCTTCGTAGATACGGCGGTAGGTGGTGAAATCGAGGGTGTGGATGAAGCTCGTCACCGGCACGTACTCGTCCTTCGTCCAGGTTGTGTCTTTCTTTGCTTTATCAGCAGCGGCGATGAGGCTGTCGGCCGCGTTCTTGTCTCCTACCTTGATACGTCCGTGATCCTGCGCATCGTTTTTCGGAGCCTCGGTCGCGGCAATCTTGGCATCGTCGGGTCGTCCCGAATAGGACTTAGGCACCTTCACGTTCTTCTTGTCTACCTTCACGCCGGCATCCTCAGCCTCTTTCATGGCTTTCTCCTTAGCGTCGCGCTCGTCCTTTTCTTTCTGTGAGGCCAGGGCGAACTTTCGGGCCTTGATCTCTTCCGCTGTCATGGGCACCTTACGGTTGAAACCTATGCTGTAGCGCTGCGTGAAGAAGACGTGCTGGTTGTCGTTTCGGTTCCAGTTCTGTTCAAGCATCGTCGGAATCTCTGATTTGGCAAAGTTCTCGTTGAACGATTCGGGGCTTGTGATATAGAGATCCGACGTTATGCCACCGTTCTCCGTCACCTTCTCGTGAAGCGTATTGAACAGGAAATGTGCCTGATAACGCTCGCCGAGATAACTGCCGTAGAGCGCGAACTTGAGGTGCGAGGTCGACTGTGCGTTGTAGTAGCCCCGGCCGTAGAGATAATCTAAGAGGAAACCGATGCCGAGACGTTTGCCGGCATTGACGGCAAACTTCGTCTTGAAATGATCCTCACCGTTCGTGCGGTCACCGCAGGTGTTGTAGGAGATATTCGTCAGCGGGGAGAGCGTGTTGGTGAAGAGAAACTGGTCTACGGGGGTCACGACATAGTCGTAGGGATTGACAAAGAGAAAGTTGTTCGTTTCCTTTCTGTCAATGAAGATTCGTGCCTGGCGGGGTGCGCCGAGGTTTCCCGTAGTGTTGTATTCACTGCGCATGCCCGTGGTGAAGATGGAGTTCATGAACATGTGTGACAGGGTATCAGGCTTAGCCGGTATCCGGTCGCCGAAGCGGCTGTCTATCGTCCACACATGGATACCCTCCGGTATCTCCTTGTCCGTTCCCAACGAGTCGGTCTTTCCCTGATGGTTCCGCTGGGAAATGGTTCCGTCAGGGCTCATCGAGTTATAGCCGCCGGTATCATACTGCGCCCGAAGCGGTACAGCAGAAACTAACAAGAGTATGAAGGAAAGAATTTTCTTCATTTAATAAAGCGTAAAGCGCATTCAATAATTTTGAAGACCATAGACGCGAGAATCACAATGATGCCTACGGTCTGTGGCGTATGGAAAAGATAGAGCAGAACTCCAGCCATGGCTCCAATCATAAAGATGATGTTGAGCCATTGGCGTGTGGCACGGAAATGATCGTTTGTCGGTTGCTCTTCCTTACGCCGGTTGCTGAAAGAGTTGTGATCTAACTTGTTGTTTGTCAGCATGATTATTTGATATTTAGCGCAGCCTCTATGCGCTGGAAGATGTTGTCCTTTCGGTCAATGGTCTTGCGTCTGAACTTTCCGCTGATTCGCGACAGCTTCGTACCTTTCTTGTTGAGTGCATATTTGTCGGTGATCCACTCCTCAGCCTTTACCTGCATGCCCGTAGCATCCTTGCGTTCCATCTCATAGGCGTAGCTGATGCGGTCGATGGTGACATGGATATGCCCGTCGGTGGCTTGCGCTACGAGCGTATAGTTGAACACAGTGCGGTCGAGCGAGAGGAAGTTGGAAGAGAACACGAGCCATTCCTTCATCCTTGCGGCAAGGGTGTGCTCCGCCTTGTTCACGGCGGCAATGCGGCCGGCAGGCTGCAGGTCGGCACTCTTACCTTCCTCGACAATTTCGCTGACAACTGCATAAACCTTGCTGTAAATGCTGTCGGCCGACATGCCTGGCACATCTTTGTCGAGCGTGAAGACAACCGAACCATTGACTTCGGGTACGGCACCTGCAAGATATTTTTGGTCAACAGCAGAGACAACTTTCTTCTTGGTTTCTTTCTTGACCGTTTGCTTCTGTTGCTGCGGCTGGTCAGGAATCTCCCATACGTTTTTTTGTGCCATACCAGCTAACGGGCAGAGGGCGAGGAGAAATACTATCAGTTTCTTCATATTCTCTTCTATTGATTTTCGTTTTATCTAATGGAACAATTATTCTAAGCAAAATTACTAATTAACCCTGTCTTTAAGGAGACAATCTTAAGATTTAACTTTACTTAAGTTCCAATTGTTTCTGTAATCGAAGCATCTCGTCGCGATATTGGGCAGCCTGAATAAAATCGAGCTTCTTGGCAGCCTCTTCCATAAGCCGCTTCGTATTGTCGATGCTTTTCTCCAGCTCCGGTCTTGTCATCTCCCTGATGATAGGATCGGCTGCGAAGGCACCGCTCTCCGGTTCGAGATAAGCCTGGCGTCTTGTCTCCTGCGGTTTTTGATAAGCCGAGCCGTCCGACTCGGGCAGGGTGCCTTTGATAGCTTTCACGATTTGCTTCGGCGTGATGTGGTGGTCTTGGTTGTATTTCATCTGGATGCTCCGCCGCCTTGCTGTCTCGTCGATGGTCTTCTGCATGCTCTCCGTGATGGTGTCGGCATACATGATCACCTTTCCGTTGACGTTTCTCGCGGCTCGCCCGGCAGTCTGTGTCAGGCTGCGGTGGCTTCGCAGGAATCCTTCCTTGTCGGCATCGAGGATGGCTACGAGCGACACCTCCGGCAGGTCGAGCCCTTCACGCAGCAGGTTGACGCCGACGAGCACGTCGTAGACGCCGGCCCGCAGGTCGTTCATGATCTTCACGCGGTCGAGCGTTGCCACGTCGCTGTGGATGTAGTTGGCTTTCACGTTGTGGTTGAGCAGGTATTCCGTGAGCTCCTCCGCCATGCGCTTCGTCAGCGTCGTAACAAGCACGCGCTCATGGCGATGGCTGCGGGTGAGGATCTCATCCAAGAGGTCATCGATCTGGTTCTCCGAGGGTCGTACCTCGATCTCCGGGTCGAGGAGGCCTGTGGGACGGATCAGTTGCTCCACCACGACACCTTCCGCCTCCTGAAGTTCATAGTTGGCGGGAGTAGCTGAGACGTAGATGACCTGGTGAATCATGTCGTGGAACTCGTCGAAGCGCAGCGGGCGGTTGTCGAAAGCTGCCGGCAGGCGGAACCCATACTCCACGAGGTTCTGCTTCCTCGCACGGTCGCCGCCATACATCGCGTTGATCTGAGGCACCGTGACGTGGCTCTCGTCGATGACCATGAGATAATCTTTGGGGAAGAAGTCGAGCAGACAGTAAGGACGCTCGCCGGGCTGACGGCCGTCGAAGTAGCGTGAATAGTTCTCTATGCCTGAGCAGTGGCCGAGCTCCTTGATCATCTCCATGTCGTATTCCACGCGTTCCTTGATGCGTTGGGCCTTGATGTCGTCGCCGATGCTGTGGAAGTAATCTACCTGTTTGACGAGATCGTCCTGTATCATACGAATCGCGTGCTCCGTCTGTTCCTTGGATGTCACGAAGAGGTTGGCAGGATAGATCGCGTATTCGGCAAACTTCTGCATGGAATGCATGGAGACAGCGTCCACTTCTTCGATGGTATCGATCTCGTCATCCCACCAGGTGACACGAAGAAGATAGTCGGAGTAGGCCATGGCGATGGTCACCGTGTCGCCTTTGACCGAAAAGCATCCACGCTGCAGGTCGATGTCGTTTCTCACGTAAAGCGCACTGACGAGCCTTCTGAGAAACTCGTTTCGGTCCAGCTTCTGACCTTGCCGGATGTGGATCACATTCTCTTCCATGGCCACCGGCGCGCCCATTCCGTAGATACACGACACGGAAGAGACGATCACAACATCTTTGCGTCCCGAGAGCAGGTCGCTGACGGCAGCTAACCGCAGCTTGTCGATCTCGTCGTTGATGGCCAAGTCTTTCTCAATATACGTATCCGTAGAAGGCAGATACGCCTCCGGCTGATAATAGTCGTAGTAGCTGACATAATAGTCGACGGCATTGTTGGGAAAGAACCCTTTCATCTCTTCGTAGAGCTGGGCGGCAAGCGTCTTGTTGTGGCTCAGCACCAGCGTCGGCTTGTTCACGTTGGCAATGACATTGGCCACCGTAAAAGTCTTTCCCGACCCCGTCACGCCTAAGAGCACCTGGGCAGGGTCACCATGCTCCACACCCTCCGTGAGTTGGGCGATCGCCTGAGGCTGATCGCCTGTCGGCTGATATTTGGATGATATCTGAAACTTCATAGATGGCAAAGTTAGTTATTTTATGGCAGTTGTGTACGATAAATCTCGTAATTTTGCTAAAAAAATACATTCTTCTTTGGTTTGATTGATAATTCTGTGTAAATTTGCAAGTCCATATATCAAAGTTGTATGAGAAAACAAGCTATAGCGGCTCTTCTTCCATTGGTTCTCCTTAGCGGATGCGCCAAGGAGTTCAACAGTGTGTATAAGTCACAAGACTTTAAATACAAATATGAATATGCCAAGGAAAGTTTTGCCTTAGGCAAGTATCAGCGTGCGGCCACGCTTCTTCAGGATCTCATTATTCCGGAGAAGGGCAGCCAGGATGCACAGGAATGTTTGTACATGTTGGGTATGGCCGAATACAAGAATATGGACTATGAGACGGCCGCTGAGACTTTTAAGAAGTATGTGAAGAGTTATCCTCGTGGAGAGTATGCTGAGCTCGCCGATTATTATGTGGGTCAGAGCCTTTATATGAGCACCCCGGAGCCCCGCCTTGACCAGACGGAGACGGTCAACGCTATCAATGCTTTCCAAGAGTATCTTGACCTTTATCCTGATGCCAAGATGAAGGAAGATGCGCAGAACAAGCTCTTCGCCTTGCAGGACAAGCTGGTGAAGAAAGAGCTCTATTCAGCGGAACTCTATTATAACCTCGGCACTTATTTCGGCAACTGCATGGGTGATGACGGTGGAAACAACTATGAGGCCTGCATCGTCACGTCGCAGAACGCGCTGAAGGATTATCCTTACACGAAGCTGCGTGAGAACTTCGCCACGCTCATCATGAAGAGTAAGTTCCACCTCGCCGAACAGAGCGTGGAGTCGAAGAAGATGGAGCGTTACCAGGATGCCGAGGATGAATGCTACGGATTCCTCAACGAGTATCCTGACTCCAAGGAGAAAAAGACGGCTGAGGAGTATATCGAGAAGTGCAAGAAAGTAACAGTCAACGCAAAAGATTAATACAATAACTTTTTTATATATACTGTATTTTTAAGATGGATTACAGAAAATCAAAGGCACCGGTTAACACCGTGACACGCAACATCATGGAACTTTGCAAGGACACGGGCAATATCTATGAGAGCGTGGTGATCATTGGCAAGCGAGCTAACCAGATTGCCGTGGAGATCAAGGCAGACCTGAGCAAGAAGCTCCAGGAGTTTGCCTCTTACAACGATTCCCTCGAAGAGGTCTTTGAGAACCGCGAGCAGATCGAGATCAGCCGTTACTATGAGAAGCTCCCGAAGCCGACGCTCCTCGCTACACAGGAGTTTATCGAGGGCAATGTCTATTGGAGAGATCCTTCTCAGGGGAAGGATGAGAACAAAGAGGAAGACTTGTAAGGAGCTTTGAGATGATACAGCGTAAGCAAACCATTTTCCTGCTCTTGGCGCTGGCCGCTCTCATCGTTTGCCTCTGTTTGCCTATTGGCAAACTGACAGGCAATGCGTTGGGCGCTACAGCATCGGTCTACAATATTGGTATCTTCGTGCAAGGCAAGCTTGCAGCCCATCCGCTGCTGTTCGTCGATCTCGTCATCGTGGCATCGCTCACCCTGATAGATATCTTCCTTTACAACAAGCGGAAGCTGCAGATTGGCATCTGCCTGGCCAATATTGTTCTCTGTCTGGCATGGTACGCCTACTATGCTTTCATGGCGCTGAGCGGCTTCAAACCTCTTGGAACATTCTCCATATCTTTTGCTGCCTGTCTCCCATTGGTGGCTATCGTCCTGTTTATTCTTGCGCGTAGCGGCATTAAGGCAGACGAGAACCTGCTCAAGTCGATGGACAGGATCAGGTAGAGGAGACGGCGCGATATACGGAAAGAAGAATTAAGATTATACAACATTAACATTCTACGTCTCTTCTCGCCTAATTAAATCATTTGTAAGCGGTTAGGCGAAAGAGACGGCAAATGAGGATCGGAATGCGATTTGCAGTATCCCGATTTTTTGTGTAGCTTTGCAGATACGTTTCAATAATGAGACGGGATTTGATGCGAGTTGATGCAGGCAATCTACATCCCCAAGACAGCAAAATGAAAGCAAATGAAGATCCCCGGTGGCAAAAGGCACTGACGATGATACGTCAGAATGTCACCGAGCAGATATACAACACTTGGTTCAAGCCTATTGTCTTTGAGCACTTCGATGAGGCTCAAAGAATGATTCTTGTGCAGGTTCCCAGTCCTTTTGTCTATGAGTATCTCGAAGAGAACTTCGTAGATCTCCTTACCAAAGTGCTTTATGCGTGCTTCGGTCCGAAGATCCATTTGTCATATCGCGTTGTCGTCGACCGGGAGGGCAAGGACAAAGGCGGCACCGAGACGGTTTGGTCCGATTCTGCCAACGCTGTCAAGCAGCAACCCACCAAGCGTGCCAACCAAAGCCCTACACCGCTTGATGCTGCCCAGCCTCAGGCACTTGACCCACAGCTCAATCCGCATCTCACATTCTCCAATTATATAGAAGGCGACAGCAACAAGCTGCCGCGCTCGGTAGGATTGTCTATCGCTGAGCATCCCGGCACCATGCAGTTCAACCCCATGTTTATCTATGGGCCGTCGGGTTGCGGCAAGACGCATCTTATCAATGCTGTCGGCATGCGCACCAAGGAGCTTTATCCGCAGAAGCGCGTGCTCTATATCTCCGCACGACTCTTTCAGGTACAGTACAGCAATGCCGTGCTGCAGAACTCCGTCAACTCGTTCATCGCTTTCTACCAGACCATCGACATGCTCATTGTCGATGATATCCAGGAGTGGATGGGCAAGACGGGAACGCTCAACACGTTCTTCCATATCTTCAACAACCTCTTCCGCAATGGCAAGCGCATCATTCTCGCATCCGACCGCCCGCCTGTCGACTTGAAAGACATGCCTGACCGTCTGTTGACCCGTTTCTCCTGTGGCCTTATCGCTGAACTGGAGAAGCCGAACCACGAGCTTTGCGTAGATATTCTTGAGAACAAGATTAAGCGTGACGGACTGAACATCCCACGGGATGTTATCGAGTTTATCGCCGAGACGGCAAGCGGCAGCGTGCGCGACCTGCAGGGTGTCATCAACTCGCTCATGGCCTACAGTATCGTCTACAACTGTAATATCGACATGCGTCTTGCCGAGCGTGTCATCAAGCGTGCCGTGAAGATCGATGACCGTCCGCTCACGGTCGATGATATCTTAGAGAAGGTGTGTCAGCATTATAATGTGACGACCACGCAGATCAATTCCAAGAGCCGCAAGCGCGACTTTGTCGTGGCGCGTCAGGTGTCGATGTATCTGGCTCAGAAATACACGAAGATGCCGGCAAGTCGTATCGGCAAGCTCGTCGGAAACCGTGACCACTCTACCGTCATTCATTCCTGTTCCCAGGTAGAGAAACGACTTCAGGTCGACAAAGCTTTCTCTGCTGAGATCGTCAGCATAGAGACCTCGTTTAAGCTGAAGAAATAGGTTCTTCCTGTTCTTGGGTTCCTTACTGCCCTGGCAAATCATC
>Ga0256406_1006850_pt1 | contig 11182 bp, 7 predicted proteins | sample RumenRJG_03DNA_FD_185986 | JGI IMG/M metagenome (GOLD analysis project Ga0256406, IMG submission 185986) | Bovine rumen microbial communities from Lethbridge, Alberta, Canada - RJG_03 | ecosystem: Host-associated > Mammals > Digestive system > Stomach > Rumen | place: Canada: Alberta | collected...
CAGGCGGAAAACCGCAAAGCCGAACGCATTCAACGATTTCGAACAGCGGGACTACGATTTTGAAGATCTCGAGCAGAAGCTTCTTGAACATACAAAGAATAACGGGGCCGGGTAAATGGCACTTACAAATACGGACTTTGATGCGATCATGCGCATCTACAGCGACCGCCAATTGAATAACCGCCGCAGTCTGGATGCGAGGCGTGCAGAAGCCTACGCCCGTTTCCCCAGACTCCGTGAAATCGCGGAAGAGATTGCCTCGCTCTCGGTCAAAAAAGCAAAAGCCGCTCTCGGTGCGGATGGCGCGGAAGACTTCGATTACAATGCGGAACTCTCCGCCCTCGCTCTGGAGCGCACCGCTCTTCTCGAGCGCGGCGGGTATGCTCCGGATTATCTGGAAATGCACTACACCTGTCCGATCTGCCACGACACAGGATTTGTCGGCGGCAGAAAATGCGAGTGTTTTCTGCGCGAAGAGATCAATTATCTTTACACGGGATCAAACGACAGCAAAATCCTTCAGGATGAAAATTTCAGCCGGTTCAATCTCGGATATTACCGGGAGGACTGCAGAGAAGGCGAAAAAACTTCGCCCCGGGAATATGCCGTGATCGCGAGAGACGCCGCGCTCGACTTCGTGCGGGGTTTCGACCTCACTTTTGAAAACCTTCTGATCTACGGCGCGACCGGAACGGGCAAGAGCTTTCTCTCCCACTGCATCGCCCATGAGCTGATCGGGAAGGGAAAAAGCGTGCTCTATCTGACCGCGAGTGATCTCTTCTCGCTTCTCGGCGACGATGCGTTCCGCCGGGACCGGAACGGGGAAGGCCGCCACGCGGATCAGATTCTTTCTGCGGATCTTCTGATCATCGACGATCTCGGAACCGAATACACAAACGCGTTCGTGTCGTCACGCCTCTTCGCGTGCGTGAACGAACGCATTCTCAAGAAAAAATCGACCATCATCTCGACGAATCTGAATCTTTCGGAATTTCAAAATCGTTACTCCGAACGGATTTCGTCAAGAATTTTCAGTTCTTATAAGCTGATCCGGCTGTCCGGCAGTGACATCCGGATTCAAAAGCAGATGCGAGGAGGAGACTAATCCATGTCATTAGAAAACGCAATGTACTACGACTCGATTCCGGTAGGCCGTCTCGGCCTGATCCCGCTGCAGAGCTGCGCGACGCTCGGGGAAAAGGTGAACCGTTACCTCGTCTCCTGGCGCAAAAGCCGCGAGCACGAGGAGCATCAGAATATGTACCTCGACGGCTATGACCGCGACAGCTTCATTATTTCCTCTTCTGTTCCGCGATTCGGCACCGGCGAGGCGAAAGGCGTGATCGGCGATTCGATCCGGGGCGACGATATCTACATCATGGTCGATGTCTGCAACTACTCGCTCACCTATAAGCTTTTCGGACAGATCAACCATATGTCGCCGGACGACCATTACCAGGATCTGAAGCGCATCATCGCGGCGATCGGCGGAAAGGCGCGCCGCATCAACGTGATCATGCCGTTCCTGTATGAGAGCCGCCAGCACAAGCGCTCCGGCCGGGAATCGCTCGACTGCGCGATCGCCCTGCAGGAGCTGATCAATATGGGCGTCGACAATATCATCACCTTCGACGCACACGACCCGCGGGTTCAGAACGCGATCCCGCTCGACGGCTTTGAAACCGTCACCTGCGCATATCAGTTCATCAAGAACATTCTGCGCTACGGCGAAGATATTCATATCGACGCGGATCACCTGATGGTGGTGAGCCCGGACGAGGGCGGTATGACCCGCTCGATCTATATCGCAAATAACCTCGGCGTCGACATGGGTATGCTCTACAAACGCCGCGACTACTCGACCATCATTGACGGCCGCAACCCGATCGTCGCACACGAATTTCTCGGCGCGGACGTCGCCGGGAAGGACATCATCATCGCGGATGACATGATCTCCTCCGGAGATACGATCATCGACGTCGCGCGCCTTCTGAAAGAAATGGGCGCACGCAACGTCTACATGTGCTCGACATTCGGGATGTTCACAAACGGTCTCTCAAAATTCGACGACGCATACAAGGCAGGATATTTCAAGGGTCTGTTCACAACGAACCTGATCTACCAGCCTGCGGAGCTCCTGACAAAACCGTATTATCACAGTTGCGATCTTTCCAAATATATCGCGCTGATCATCGATACGCTGAACCACGACTCCTCCATCAGTTCGCTTCTGGAGCCGTCCGGACGGATTCAGAAAATCCTGCGCAAATACGCGAACCACGAAAAGATCTGATCATCTGCGCCCGCCGGGCGCATCCCGAAAAAAGGGCGGCCTCAACGGCCGCCCTTTTTGATGCTGAATGATTGATCCTGTTTTTATCCGATCACATCGCTCATGTCATATCTTCCGGCAGGTTTCCCCGCAAGAAACTTCGCCGCTGCCACGGCTCCCTTGGCAAAAATCGCGCGGGAGTACGCGGTGTGTCTGATCTCGACGACCTCGTCCGTCCCGGCGTAAATGACGTCATGGATGCCGACGATCGTGCCGCCGCGGACCGAAGAGATCCCGATCTCCTTCGGATCACGGCTCTCGTGACGTTCACTCCGGTCACAGGTATAATGGTATTTGCCGCCGGACGCCTCATTGATGCTGTCCGCGAGCGCGATCGCTGTTCCGCTCGGCGCGTCCAGCTTGCGGTTGTGATGCTGCTCGACGATCTCGATATCAAAGCCTGCGCTGCCGAGAACCTTTGCGGCGTCCCCGACAAGTTTCAAAAGCAGATTGATGCCGAGGGACATATTCGCGGAGCGGAGAATCGCGATATCCCTGCTGTAATCCTCCACTTTTGCAAGCTGCTCATCCGTAAGTCCCGTCGTGCAGAGGACGAGCGGAATCTTTCTTGACTTCGCGAACTCCAGAATTCCATCTGCCGCGCGGAAATTGGAAAAATCGATGATCGCGTCCGCGGCGATATCGCACCGGTCCGGATCCGTGAATACCGGATACGGCCGGTCATGATGATCCACAAGATCGATTCCCGCGACCGCCTCGATCTCCGGATCCGCCGCGATGATCTCCGTCAGAACGGCGCCCATATGGCCGCTGCATCCGTTTAAAATAACCCTTGTCATAAGATCCCATTCCTTTCCTGTTTGCATTTTAAAAAAGTTTATACAGCAAAAGATCCGGTCCGCTCAAGAAATTCTCAAGAAGACCGGATCCGTTCCTTTATCAATCAGAGAAGTCCGAAATTTTTCAGTTCGTTTCTCAGAAGCTCCTTGTTCTCCGGCGCCATCTCACAGAGCGGCAGACGGTACGGGCCGACTTCCTTTCCCATCATATTCATCGCTTCCTTCACCGGAATCGGATTGACCTCACAGAACAGCGCGTTGATCAGCGGAATCGCGTCGAGCTGCATCTTCGCGCTTCCTTTGACATCGCCGTCGAGATATTTCATGACCATATCGTGCGTATACTTCGGCGCTACATTTGCGAGCACGGAGATCACTCCGAGTCCGCCGACCGAGAGGATCGGAACCGTCTCATCGTCGTCGCCGGAATAAATATCGAGCGCATCCCCTGCAAGGTATTTCGTCTTCGCGATCTGGGACAGGCTTCCGCTCGCCTCCTTGATCGCGACGATATTCTTCACGTTCTTTCCGAGGTATGCAGCCGTCTCCGGGGTGATATTTACACCGGTTCTGCTCGGAACATTGTACATGATGATCGGAAGTGATACGGCCTTTGCAATCGTCGTATAATGAGAAATCAGGCCGCGCTGCGTCGCCTTGTTATAATACGGCGTCACGACGAGGAGTGCATCCGCGCCGTCTTTCTCGGCTTCCTTCGACATCTGTACCGCACATGCCGTGTCATTCGATCCGGTTCCCGCGATGACCGGAATCCGGTGATTCACAGTCTCGATGCAGTGACGGATCACGGAAAGATGCTCCTCCACCGACATCGTAGCCGACTCACCGGTCGTGCCGCAGATGATGACCGCATCGGTGCCGTTTGCGATCTGCTCCTCGAGAATCTCGTCCAGCTTCGGAAGACTGACCGATCCGTCCGCATTCATCGGCGTGACGATCGCAACCCCGGATCCTTTAAAAATAGCCATAGCACTACCTCCTTATTATCTGCATACAAAATGTACCCGCCGATTCAGACCGGAAACACAGACCGTCAGTCAGCCAGGTACGTCATTGTCCCAATGATTAAAATATCTAGGTGAAATATATCATGGTACAATACGGTTGTCAAGAATTCCCGCGCGTGGTATAATCTCAAAGTTGTGAACAGCGAATGACATTGGCAGTGTGCGACCGGCTTGATCCGGCCGCTTCTTTGAGTGTAAGAAAGGATCTTTTGCAATGATTAGAAATGATGTGAGGAATGTAGCCATCATCGCCCACGTTGATCACGGCAAGACAACTCTGGTTGATCAGCTTCTCCGGCAGAGCGGCGTTTTCCGCGCGAACCAGCAGGTGCAGGAGCGCGTCATGGATTCCGGTGATATTGAGCGTGAACGTGGAATCACGATCCTTTCCAAGAATACTGCCGTCACATACAAAGATGTAAAAATCAACATCATCGATACACCCGGACATGCCGATTTCGGCGGCGAGGTCGAGCGTGTCCTCAAGATGGTCAACGGCGTCATCCTTCTGGTCGACGCTTTTGAAGGCCCGATGCCGCAGACCCGCTTTGTTCTTCAGAAGGCTCTGGATCTGGATCTGAAGGTCATCGTCTGCATCAATAAAATCGACCGTCCGAACGCGCGGCCGGAAGAAGTCGTCGACGAGGTGCTGGAGCTCATGATGGATCTGGGCGCTTCCGATGAGCAGCTCGACGCGCCGTTTTTATACGCGTCCGCGAAGGACGGCATCTGCTCCACCGATCCGAATGTCGACGGTAAGGATATGACCCCGCTCTTCGACGCGATTCTGGACTATATCCCGGCGCCGGAAGGCGATCCGGATCTGGGAACGCAGGTTCTGATCAGCACCATCGATTACAATGAGTACGTCGGGCGCATCGGCATCGGCAAGATCGACAACGGATCCATCTCGGTCAATCAGGAGGTTCTTCTGATGAACCATCACGATCCGGCGAAGAAAGAAAAGGTCAAGGTCAGCAAACTCTATGAATTCGACGGGCTGGACCGGGTCGAGGTCGATCACGCGACCGTCGGCGCGATCGTCGCGATCTCCGGCATCGCCGATCTGCATATCGGCGACACGCTGTGCGATCCGTCGAATCCGGATCCCATCCCCTTCCAGAAGATCTCCGAGCCTACGATTTCGATGAATTTTCTGGTCAACGACTCCCCGTTCGCCGGTCAGGAAGGAACTTACGTCACGTCGCGCCATATCCGCGACCGTCTGTTCCGTGAGCTGAATACCGACGTCAGTCTCCGCGTGGAAGAAACCGATTCCCCGGACTGCTTCAAGGTGTCCGGCCGCGGAGAGCTGCATCTCTCCGTTCTGATCGAGAGTATGCGCCGCGAGGGCTATGAATTTGCCGTCAGCCGCGCGGAGGTCATCTACAAACACGACGAGCGCGGCAAACTCCTCGAGCCGATGGAAATCGCTTACGTCGATGTGGCCGATGAATTCTCCGGCTCCGTCATCCAGCGTCTCTCCGAGCGGAAGGGCGAGCTCCAGGGGATGAGCACCGGAAGCGACGGCATGACGCGCCTGGAGTTCTCAATCCCCTCCAGAGGTCTGATCGGATTCCGCGGAATGTTCATGACCATGACGAAGGGAACCGGTATCATGAACACCATGTTCGACGGTTACGCTCCCTACAAAGGCGACATCACCTTCCGGAAACAGGGTTCCCTGATCGCATTTGAGACCGGCGTCGCCGTCACCTACGGCCTGTTTCAGGCGCAGCAGCGCGGTACGCTTTTCATCGAGCCCGGAACGCGGGTATACGCCGGCATGATCGTCGGCCAGAGTGGGAAGACCGAGGATATTGAACTGAACGTCTGCAAGACGAAGCATCTGACAAACACGCGCACATCCTCTTCCGATGATGCACTGACGCTGACGCCTCCGAAGATTCTCTCTCTCGATGAGGCGATCGAATTCATCGACCGTGACGAGCTTGTGGAAGTCACACCGAAGAGTCTCCGGCTGCGCAAGCGCCAGCTCGATTCAAGACTGCGCAAGCGCGAAGCAATGCGCCAGACGTCCCAGTCATAAGATCCCGCAAGCAATCTGCCGCCCCATAAACGGCAATAAGAACCGCGGACTTTCTGAAAGAAGATTTCTCTATTCTTTCTGAAAACCCGCGGTTCTTCTTATTTCTTCCGTATCAGACGTAGCTCTTCAGCGTTTCGAGCCGCTGCTGCGCATTTTCTTTTGTGACGATCTCAGAATCAACCGAAACGAACTCACCCACATCCTGGCCGTCCAGGATCTTCACCATCGTCTCGATGGCTTTTTTTGCCATTCCATACGAGGAATATCCTACCGACATGGTCTCCTGTCCGTTCAGCATGGAATCACATGCCGATTTCGTCGCGTCAAATCCGACAAACACCGTATTTTTAAACGCCTCATTTCCCGCCGCTGTTCTGGCAGCTGCCTGAGCCATATCATCGTTATTCGCACAGATAATGGCGATTCCTTCCGGATGGGTCTGAATAATTCCTTCCATGCAGTTCACGGCCTTGTCCGCCACAGCATCTGCGTACTGCACCTCATTTTCAAGGAAATCGCCACCTGCTTCTTCAATTCCCTCCTGATACCCGGCAAGACGCGCCATACAGGTACCGTCGCCCTGTACGCCAGAGATGCAGATCGCGTCGATCTGCTTCCATCCGGCATCTTTTGCCGCCTGAACGGCCGCGGCGCCGCCCTGCTTGGCGGCCTCCTTCTGGTCCAGTCCGACGAATGTCCGGATTTCCGGGGCGTTGATTTTCGTGTCGATCGCGATGATCGGCTTCGTCTGGCCGGAGATCATCGTAGCTGCCAGATCCGCCTGAAGCGGCGCGATAATATATCCGTCATAGGCGCCGGAATTCAGATCCGTCTCAATCATATTCTGCTGCTCATCATATGCGGTTTCGGAAGATGCGCCTTTCACATCCACCTTGATATTCGGATGTTCCTTCGCATACGCATTCGCACCTGCGACCACGTACTGCCAATATTCCGATGCGGTCGTCTTCAGGATCATATCGATCGAATATTCATGATCCGTCACATATTCCTCTTCACTCGAAGAAGACGCTCCGCCCTCTGCCTCTTTCGCTGCAATTCCGGAACTCCCGGATACGGCTGCGGTCTCTTTAACATCGGTCTTTTCCGATGTAGCAGATGTAGCAGCTGACGCGGAAGAAGCGCCTCCCGATGTGGAAGCACTCTCTCCTGATCCACAGCCTGCCATCAGTGATACTGCCATAAGACCGGCCAGCATCCACGCGATTCTCTTTCTCTTCATACTGCTCAAACCTCCCGATAAAAACGGCCGTCACATTTTTTCTGCTATCATCGGGATCCCGTAATTACAGTATAGTAAAAGACCGGTAAAACGGATTTCCGAAATCCACTTTACCGGTCTGTGAAAAGCGATGCTGTACACAAATTTTCGCCGCAGAATATCAATTATCTGCTTGCCGCGACACCAAACAGCCGTTTCTCAGGAATCCGTGACGCGTCCCGCGTTCACATCCTCCTCGCTGAAGCCATAATAGGTGACACCGTTCTCCAGGCGGTATCCGTGCGCAGCCGCCAGCTCCTCCACCGTGACGAACTGATATCCCTGACCTGTAAGGTCATGGATCAGCTGATCGACCGCCGCAGGGACGGTCTGTCTTCCCTCATTGATCAGAATAATATTTCCTCCGGTAATCTTCGCCTCCAGATTCGACGTGAAGGACGCCGCATCCGCCTTTCCGTAGGAACTTGTGTCAATGTCCCAGTAGATATTCGGCTTGCCGACCTGCTGTTTCTGTTCCGTCGTGAAGCTGCCGTAGGGGAAACGAACAACACTCGATCCATCTCTGCCTCCGTAGCTGGCGATCAGCTGATCGGTCTTCTGAAACTCTTCGACACATTCCGCCGTCGACAGTTTTGCCATAGATTTATGATCGTACGAGTGATTGCCGAGCTGGCAGCCGAGCTCAACCATACCCGGAACGGTCTGCGCCCCGTACTGTTCCAGCTGCGTACCGAGCATAAAGAAGGTCGCTCTCACATTGTGTTTCCGGAGAACCTCCAGAAGATCCGCCGTATATTTGCACGGTCCGTCGTCGAACGTCAGCGCAAGCAGTTTCGAATTATCCGCATTTTCGTTGTAGGTCCCGTCTTTCTCGAAATAGCATCCCTTCCCTCCGATCGCGGTCCAGCCCGTGTCCATGTAACCATAGCCGTCGAAGTGATATTGTTTATTTTTGATCGTGACCCACCCGTTGACATAGCAGGTCCGGTCATCCGGAGCATACCACCATCCGTTCCCGTCGTGCTGCCAGCCGGGTGTCTCGTACTGAACGCTCATTCCGTTCGGAATCTTCCTGCGGCCCGCACTCCCGGATCCGTCAGAATTTTCCGGATCGGCGGTAACTGCTTCAGAAGAAGAGGATTCCGCGGCAGCCAGACGCATCTCCCGCCTCCGTTCAACAAACGGATCTGCGATCAGCCAGATCAATACGATCAGACCCGCAAGCAGAAGAACGGCGGCAGCCGTCCTGATATAGGGAATGCAGCGATTTCCTCCACCTCGTCGATTCTTCCTGTCTTTACCCGCACTCATCGAAAAATCCCCTGTAATATCCTTGCCTACTTTTCTATCATACCCCGGGGATACAAATCCTGCAACGCTTGAAACGCATCCGGACATTCAGCGGATCACGACAAAAGAGGACCGGCACATACCGATCCCCTTCTCTCTGCAATTATTCTTCTGTCTCCGGCGTCTCATCGTCCGCCGCTTCATCCGAATCCGCAGAATCACGGTCGGAACGATCACCGTCCGGCTCATCTGCATCTTCATCGGCTTCTGACACACCCGCGGATGCGGCATCCGCCGGCTCATCCTCTTCGAATCCGAGCACTTCGTCCGCATCGTCCGTAAGAACCGGGGAAGCATCCTCTTCATCGTCGGTTTCCGTAAACATCTCTGCCTTCGTTTTTATCCGCTCATCCGAGTCAAGACGGATATTGCGGTATTCCTTCATGCCGGTTCCGGCAGGAATCAGCTTACCGATGATGACGTTCTCCTTCAGGCCGATCAGATTGTCGATCTTGCCTTTGATCGCCGCATCCGTCAGGACACGGGTCGTCTCCTGGAAGGAAGCCGCGGACAGGAAGGAATCCGTCGCAAGGGACGCTTTCGTGATTCCGAGCAGCTCACGGGTTCCCGTAGCGGGAGTCTTGCCCTCTTTTTCCATCTCCGCATTCGCATCCTCGAAATCGAGGAAATCCATCATGACTCCCGGAAGAAGGCCGGTATCTCCGGCATCCTCCACGCGGATCTTCTTCAGCATCTGACGCACGATGACCTCGATATGCTTATCGGAGATCTCAACACCCTGCAGTCTGTATACCCGCTGAACCTCGCGCAGGATATAATCCTGAACGGCTCCGACGCCTTTGATACGCAGGATATCGTGCGGGTTGACGCTGCCTTCGGTCAGCGCGTCGCCGGCCTCCAGCATGCTTCCGTCCGCCACGCGGATCGTCGCTCCATACGGAATCAGGTACGTTTTGGACGTTCCGGATTCCTCATCCGTGACAACGATCTCTCTCTTCTTTCCGTCCTTGATCGTCGCGATACCCTTGATATCGGTGATGATCGCAAGACCTTTCGGCTTACGTGCCTCGAACAGCTCCTCAACACGGGGAAGACCCTGTGTGATATCGCCGCCGGCAACGCCGCCGGTGTGGAAGGTACGCATCGTCAGCTGTGTACCGGGCTCACCGATGGACTGCGCCGCGATGATACCGACTGCCTCGCCGACCTGTACAACCTCGCCGTTCGCCATGTTCGCGCCGTAGCATTTCGCGCAGATTCCCTGATGGGAGCGGCACGTGAGAATGCTGCGAATCTTCACCTTCGTGACCGGGTCGCCGTTCTCATCGACGCCCCTCGTCACGATCTGCTCCGCTCTTCTGGAGTTGATCATCTGGTTCGCGCGGACGATCACGTTGCCCTCCGCATCTTTGATCTCCTCACAGGAGAAACGTCCGGTGATACGCTCCTGAAGGCCTTCGATTTCCTCTTTGCCTTCCACGAAGCGGCTGACATACATACCCGGAATCTCCGAAAGATTCTCCGCGCAGTCCTTCTCATTGATGATCAGTTCCTGCGATACGTCGACCATTCGTCTCGTCAGGTAACCGGAGTCCGCGGTACGCAGAGCCGTATCCGACAGTCCCTTACGTGCTCCGTGCGCCGACATGAAGTACTCCAGAACGTCCAGACCCTCACGGAAATTCGACTTGATCGGCAGCTCGATGGTATGACCGGTCGTATCCGCCATCAGACCGCGCATGCCGGCCAGCTGCTTGATCTGCTTATCCGAGCCACGCGCTCCGGAATCCGCCATCATGAAGATGTTGTTGTACTTATCCAGTCCGCCGAGCAGCGCTTTCGTCAGTCTCGCGTCGACGTTCTTCCAGGTCTCGATGACCTCCTTGTACCGCTCTTCCTCGGTACACATTCCCTCTTTGTAGTTATCCGTGATCTGGTCGACGGTATCCTCCGCCTCCTGGATCAGGGCTTTCTTCTCACTCGGAACCGTCATGTCGGAAATCGATACCGTGATTCCGGAAAGTGTCGAGTACTTATAGCCGATCGCCTTGATATCGTCGAGCACCTCGGCGGTCGTCGTCGCTCCGTGGATGTCGATCAGACGCTGGATGATCCCCTTGAGGTCACCCTTCTTGACCATGAAATCAACCTCCGGAAGCAGCTCGTTGCCCGGTACCGACCGGTCCACATATCCGAGATCCTGCGGAAGAATCTCGTTGAAGAGGAGCCGTCCGAGCGTCGTCGTTACCATCCGGGAGATCGGATTTCCGTTCACATCTTTTCCTTCGCGGCGGACCCGGATCTCCGTGTGCAGCGTGATGTATCCGTTCTCGTGAGCGAGAATCGCCTCGTTCATATCGCAGAAGCAGCTTCCTTCTCCCGGCTCGCCCTCACGCTTCTGGGTAATATAATAGATGC
>Ga0256406_1006851_pt1 | contig 11182 bp, 12 predicted proteins | sample RumenRJG_03DNA_FD_185986 | JGI IMG/M metagenome (GOLD analysis project Ga0256406, IMG submission 185986) | Bovine rumen microbial communities from Lethbridge, Alberta, Canada - RJG_03 | ecosystem: Host-associated > Mammals > Digestive system > Stomach > Rumen | place: Canada: Alberta | collected...
TTTTTGGAGGTAATAGAAGAACGGCAAGAAGCGCTTCTCGTTGAGGAAGGAAAGGGCGAGGCGGACCGCCACGCGGTTATACCCCATCAAAGGCATCATGTCGCTCAAGGTGGAAAGACCCGCTAAGCTCTCGAAATACGGATCGTCCTCGCCGAGGAGGTAACGGGAGAAAAGGAAGGAGAGGAACCCCGCCGAAATGGCATATTCCCCATAATGAAGAACGTCGGGGTGAATCAGAATCGCCTCCTTCGGGGCGCCCTGCTCGGGGATTTCGTGGTGGTCGATGATGATGGTGTCCGCCCCGTGCGCGGCCAAATAGGCAATCGGCTCATGCGCTGAAACGCCGTTATCCACCGTGACGACGAGGGAATAGCCCTTCGCCGCGATCTTCTTCGCGTTCTCCAAATTGATGCCGTAGCCGTCGCGGTAACGGCTGGGCAGGTAATACGCTGGGGATAGTCCCATCTTGCGGAGCACCATCGTCATGATGGAGGCCGAGGAGATGCCGTCTACGTCGTAATCCCCGTAAATCAGAACCTTCTCGCCCGTTTCTTTGGCCTTAACGAGACGCTCTTTGGCCTTGGCGAGGGAGGGGTTTGCGGCATCAAGCTTTGGGATGGAAGAAAAGGAAGGCTCTTGGGCGAGGGCCCGGAAGCCTTCCTCATCTAAAGCGTAATGGCGGAGGAGACGCTGGAAAAACGCCTCGCTCATCAGTCGTTAATCCCGATAAAGATGGCCTCTTCGGGCTCCGCGCTCTTGGAGCCTTTCTTCTGGAGGCGACCCGTCTTTTCCTTCTTGTGCCTCGGCTTGATCTTGATCTTGTCCAAGAGGCGGTTGATCGCGTTCGAAAGCGGAGTCAATAGCGCAATCACGAACAGGCAGCTGAGCCCGGCCCCGAAGATGAGGTCCACGTAAGGCGAGGCGTAAACCGCCGGGCCGATCAGCCCCATGGCCAGAACCATGAACGCGGAGACGAGGAGGAAGAGGAAGGTCTCCCCCGCCGCCTGGCTGTTGGCTTGCTCAAGGCAAGAGAGGCGGAATGCCAAGGCCTGCTTATCGCGCTCGCGGGAATTCTTGTAGATGTCTTTCGCCTTGGCGAGGACGTAGATGGCGGCGAGGTAGAAGAGCAGCACCGCCACGACGGCGCCTAAGCCAACGATCGGGGTGACCGCAAGGCGGGTGAAGATGGCCGGGGCGATGGCGTCGAATCCAAGGAAGAGGGCCAGCACAGACACGGCGATGCCGCGGCTAAAGCCATAGCGGAGCATGAAGTAAAGCAGGGCGACCGCGATGCCAACCCCGACCGAGAGGGCGAGGGAGCTAAGCGGAATGGCGATCTGCTTGGAAGCCGTGTTCTTGGCGGCCGCGATGATCGGGGTGTTCGAGGAACTGACCATGCTCTCCTGGTAATAGGAAACCATGTAATCGTCGAGGGCGTCCGAGAGGTTGGTGAAGAGATCCGTCGGGGTTTTCGTGCCGTCGGCGCCGACTTCACCGTCCAGGCTCACGCCGAAGAGGTTGGCGCTGGAAGAAGTCTCGTCGATCGAGGGGAAGTAACGCGGCATATCGACCGTGAAGTAATACCAATAATAATGGAGCTGAAGGCTCGAGTCATAAACCGCAAGGGGCGTGCTCACCTGGTTGATGGACGAGAAGATGAGGTCTTCGTCGCCGTTGTTGTAGAGCATGTATAACGGGGTGAATTCGGCGCTTTCGCTGCTCCGATAGTAGATGTTGCGGAGCAGGGAGCGGGAAGCCTCGCGGTTGGCGGTGGTCGTGTAATCGTAGGTTCCGTCGGCCGACTGCGTGTAGGACTTATAGATGACGTCGATTGAGTCGAAATCCGTGTTGTTCTCCGCGGATTCGTTGCTTGCGAAGCCGCGCGTCCTTGCCTCGATGTAGAGGCAGGTCGTCTCCTGGCCGATCGTCGGATCGTTGTAAGGCGTGCCGTTGCGGATGCCGAAGAAGACGGAGGCGGCGATGCCCGCGACCGCGAGGGCGGCTCCGAGAGGAGCGACCCATTTCCAATGCTTGGTGAAGTTTTTGCCGGCGTAGGCGCCAAAGTAGGTTTGCTTCTCGGATTTGACCGGATCGGGGATGGATTCCTTGCGGACCCCGATGGCCTTCGGGAAGGCCTCCTGCATCGTGTTGTCGAGCGAGAGGATGTAGGTCATGAGGCGGAAGAGGATCAGGTTCAAGAAGGCAGCGACCACGCCGCCGACGGAGAGCATGACGCCCAGTTTCGAGGCGATGTCCCCCGCGAAGATGTAGAGGAAAATGCCGAGGATAATGGAAACGATGGAGGCGTCAAGCGTCGGCCAAAGCGACTTCTTCGCCGCTTCTTGGTGGGCCTTTTTGAGGGTACGACCGCGGTAAAGTTCATCCTTGAGCTTGGCTTGGTAGAAGATTTGGCCAAACACCGTTAGCGCGGCGACGGCGAGCAAGCCGATGAGGGCCGCGACGTTGAACTGAATGCCGAAGTTCACGAAGAAGAGGAAGGTCAGGAACGTCGAGAGGGCAGTGACGCTGATGGAGGCAAGGGAAAGAACCCGCTGGAAGACGGCCAGCAAAACGGCCATCACCGCGAAGGTGGCGATGACCGAGATGAGCGTCCGCCCCATGGCCGGCGAGCGATACCAATCGCCGGTGGTGACGAGCTTTTCGACGGTCGCCTTGGCGTCGGTGCGGTAGAGGAAGTCGACCTGATAGTCGAGGGTGCTGGCGTTCAGCATCTTCTCGAAATAGGTGGCCTCGCGGTAGGAATCGGAGGCAGATCCGTTGTTCGTCGTGGTCGGGACGAGGCGGAGATAGGGGTATTGATGCTGCTTGGGGTCGCTCGCATCGTCATCGTTGCTGGCGTACCAGATCGCGTTGTCGCTGCCGGTGGCCTCTTGGAGGATGATGCGGGAAGCGACGTTCTCATCGCTCGTGCGGACGGACTTGTCCTCGCTGAGTTCGGAGATATCGCCCTCTTGACGGTTCGCCCAGAGGATGAGGTTGCAGTTGACGGCCGGGGTCTTGTTCTCGGAGTCTTCGGCCTTGGTGTTGTCGTTGCAATACTTGATCAAATCGCGGAAGGATTGGATGTAGGTCCCGTCGTGACGGACGGGGATGACGCAGACGGGGTAAGAAGAGCCGCCGGCGTTGTTCTCGATGTATTGAACGCTCGCACTCTGCCCGTCGAACATGCTGTCGAGGTCGGTGGAAGAGGGGTAATCCTCATCCTTGATGATCGAGGCGGAAAGCGAAAAATCGCCGCCCGAGAAGGAAAGGTACTTGGCGAGGCGGGTGTATTCAGTGGTGTCGTTATAGAAGGGCTTCACGGTGACGGTCACGGTGTCGTAGCCCACCATGCTGACGTCGTATTCGGAAATGCCCCACTTCTCCAGCCTTTTGGCCATCGTGTCGGCGATGGCGGTGACGGCGGTGTCGTCGGTGAAGGGGTTCACCTCATCGTTGATGGGATCATAGAAAGAACGGCCTTCTTCGTTTTTCTCCCCGATGCGGAAGGTGAGTTTCTGGCCGTCGCTATAGGCGGCATCCGAATTCATCCTCTCGATATTCGGCGCGATGGAGCAGCCCACCCCAATCAGGATGGCCGCAGACATCACAATGTAAGATACCAGTCGGCGCATACGATTCCTCCGGTTAGTTAGCACAAAAGGCGGTGAGCGCCTTTTTACGCGTTTATTAGGATACTCTCCTAAAGGAGAGAGAGCAACGGCGAATCCAGAAGGGCACGAGGCTTAGAAAAGGGAGCCTTGGTGCGCTTTCTTCAAATGCTCGTACGCCTTCTCGGTCGCGACGCGGCCGCGCGGGGTGCGGTTGATCATCCCGATCATGAGCAGATAGGGCTCATAGACGTCCTCGAGGTTCTGCTCCTCCTCGCCGATGGCCGAGGCGATGGTCTCCAAGCCGACTGGGCCGCCGTTGAAGCGCTCAATCAGGGTGAGGAGGTATTTGAGGTCGACGTCGTCCAAGCCGAGCTGGTCGATTTTGAGGGCGGCCAGCGCTTCCTCGGTCCTCTCTTTGGTGATGGCTTTGTCCCCCTCGAAAGTCGCGAAGTCGCGCACCCTGCGGTAAATGCGGTTGGCGATACGCGGGGTCCCCCGGCTTCTTTTGGCGATCAATTCGGCGGATTCGGAGTCGATTGGCATCTCCAAAACGCGGGCGGTCCGCTCGACGATCTCCTTCAAATCGCTCGGGGGGTAGAAATCGATTTTGGCCGAGATGCCAAAGCGCGCGCGGAGGGGTGAGCTTAAATCGCCGGCCCTCGTCGTCGCCCCCACCAAGGTGAAGGGGGGAAGAGGGAGGGTGAAGGGCTTGCTGACCCCATCCTGGTTGATCATGAAATTGAGCTGATAGTCCTCCATCGCTCCATAGAGGACTTCCTCGACGACGCGGGGAAGGCGATGGATTTCGTCGATGAAGAGGACGTCTCCCGGGTCAAGTTCCGACAAGATTCCGGCCAAATCGCCGGTCTTTTCGACGGCGGGGCCATTGATGGTCTTGATTTTGCCGCCCATCTCGTTGGCGATGACGTAGGCCATTGTGGTTTTCCCTAATCCTGGGGGGCCATAAAGCAAAACGTGGTCGAGGGGCTCGTGGCGCTTCTTCGCCGCGCCGATGAAGACGCGGAGGTTTTTCTTCAGCTCGGCCTGACCGATGTACTCGGAAAGCTTCTGCGGGCGGAGGGAAAGCTCCTCGCTCTCGTCTTCCTTTTCTTTGTTCGCATCCAAAAGGCGGGACATGTTCAGGGTTTCCTCAGGAATTTTAACGCGGCGAGAACGGCTTGCTGATCCGTCAGATTGGGATCCTCGATGTGTTTCAGGGCGTCGTCGATTTCCTTGCTCTTATAGCCCATTTGCTTGAGGACTTGGCGGGCCTGCTCGTGCGAGGGGGCGCCGTTTTGCGGCGTCGCTTCGCCGGAGACAAGTTTGCCCTTCAAATCGAGGATGATCTGCTGGGCGGCCTTAGGCCCGATGCCGGGGAGTTTTTTGAGATAACGGACGTCCTCTGACTCAATGGCTTTGGCGAGCAGCTCCGGCGTCGTCCCCGTCAAGGCGTTAAGCGCCGTCTTCGGCCCCACCCCTTTGACGGAAATCAGGTAATCAAACGACTGACTTTCCTCCTTGCTGGGGAAGCCAGCGAGGTAATGGTCGTCCTGCGTGATGACCTCGTGGGTGTAAAGGGTCGTCTCCTCGCCGATAGAAAAGCGGTCGGGATGCGGCGTGAGCACCTCGTAGACGACGTCGTGGACGTCGATGTCGATGGAGTTTAGCCCAATGCCGACGATCGTTCCTTTCAGGCCTTTGATCATGTTTCTTTTCCCTTATCGATAGACGAGAATCGCGAATAGGACGAAGGCGATGGCAGCTAAAGCGGACAAAGCCGCCACCAGCGCCCCCCACACTCTCTTCATAGGGTGGATTATATCATGCGATGGGACTCACTCCACGTAATCGAAGGAGAAATCCCCAATCGTCACGGTGTCGCCCGTTTTGGCGCCCCGCTTTCTCAGTTCGTCGTCGACGCCAATTTTGGTCAAATAGCTGATGAGTTGGTTGACTCCGTCGTCGGTGCTCAGGTTGATCATGGCGAAGCGGTTCATGACGCGCTCGCCGGAGACGACCCAAAGTTTCTCCTCCGGATGGGCGATTTCGAAGGCCTTGAGGCTGGCGTCTTTGTGGGCGTCGTAAACCTTGATGCCCCCCTCTTCCTCGTCTTTGGGGGCGAAGGAGAACTCCGGCGTGCTCTGGACGACTTCGTAGATCTTCTTCATCAATTCGTCGACGCCTTGGTTGGTGAGGGCACTGATGGGATAGGACGCGAAGCCGATTTTGCGGTCGAATTCGGCCTTCCTCTCCTCGGCGCCTTCGGCGTCCATCTTGCTGGCGACCACAATCTGCGGCCTTTTTTCCAGCCCGGCGCCGTAATCTTTTAACTCCTCATTGATGACTTGGTAATCGTGATAGGGATCGCGTTCGCCGTCCATCGAAACCATGTGCACCAAAACGCGGCATCTCTCGATGTGGCGGAGGAACTGAATGCCCAGCCCCTTCCCCGTGTGGGCCCCTTCGATGAGGCCCGGCAAGTCGCAGAGGATGAATTGCCCATACCCTGGGAGATTGACCACCCCGAGGTTGGGCACCAAAGTCGTGAAGGGGTAATCCGCGGTCGGGACGTTGGCCCGGCTCACGATGTTCAAAAGGGTGCTTTTGCCCACGCTCGGGAAGCCGACCAAGCCGGCGTCGGCGAGGAGTTTGAGCTCCAAAATCAGCCTTTTCCGAACGCCGGGCTGACCATTTTCCGCCACGCGCGGGATGCGGTTCCGCGACGATTTGAAGGCGGCGTTCCCGCGGCCTCCCCTTCCGCCCTTCGCCACGCAGGCTTTGTCCCCCTCGTGGCGTAAATCGGCGATGAATTCGCCTTCCTCGGTCGTGACGATTGTCCCGACGGGGACTTCGGCCACCACGTCTAAACCATTGCGCCCGAAGCGCATTTTCTTGTTCCCCTTCTCGCCGTCTTCGGCTTGGAGGACGCGGCTATGGCGATACGCCAAAAGGGTGTTGACGTTGCGCTTGGCGATGAGGTAAACGCTGCCGCCTTTGCCGCCATTGCCCCCATCGGGGCCGCCTTTGGGCATGTTCTTCTCCTGCAAGAAGGAGATCGCCCCATCGCCGCCCTTGCCCGAGCGGACTTCGATTACAACACGGTCAATCAGCATGGGCACTTCCTTTCTTTGCGTTTAGGCCGGCCTTTTCTTCCTCGCTGAGGAGGTAGGCTTTTTTGTTCTTTTTGATGCGGCGGAGGTCCTTTAGGAATACCTTGGTCGCTTTCGAGAGGGATTTCACGGAGCTATCGGCGTCGTTCCGCCAGATGACTGGGACGTTTTTGATGCGGAAGCCGTTTAGCTGCAGGAAGTAGGCGTATTCGACGTCGAAGGCGAAGCCATTCACGATTTGGCGCTTCGCCATCTCCTTGGCCACGTCGGTGCGGAACACCTTGTAGCCGCACTGCGTGTCGTCGATGCCCTTGAAGTGAAATTTGTGGCGGATCAGCCGCCGAGAGACGGAATGGGCGAGCCGCCTAAGCCCCTTCTGCTTGGGGTTTACGACGGAGCCTTCACTATTGCGGGAAGCGAAGAAGGCGTCAAACGATTGGATCTGCGGGTAGATGGAATCGAACGCGGATAGGTCGGTTGAGAGATCGGCGTCCATGAACATGCAATAATCCCCGTCGGCGTGCTCAACGCCGCATTTGACGGCGAAGCCCTTCCCGGGGAGGCTTTCGTTGGAGCATAGATGGACGTGCCCCGGAAGGGAAGGCATTTCCCTTTGGATCAAGTCGAACTGCTCTTGGCTGGAATGGTCATTGATCAGCCAGACGTCGTAGGTCAATCCCTTGATGGAATCATAATAAGGAATGACTTTCTCCTTCAATAGAGGGATCAATTTGTCGAACTGGTTTTTGCAGGGAAAAATTACGCTGATTTTCATATCGGCTTTATTCTACTCAAATCGAGAGGGGACGGCACGGAAAGAAAAGGCCCCTCATGACGAGGGGCCGATTCGACTCAGCGCTTACTTAGCCTCCGCCGCGTAGACGGAGACTTGCTTGCCCGTACGGCCGACGCGCTCGAAGCGCACGACGCCGCCGATGGTCGCGTAAAGAGTGTCGTCGCCACCCTTTTTCACATTGTTCCCCGGCATGATTTTGGTGCCCCTTTGACGATAAAGGATGCTTCCGGCGGTGACGATTTCTCCATCGCCGACCTTGGCGCCAAGGCGACGCCCAGCGGAATCACGGCCGTTCTTCGTGGAGCCGACGCCCTTCTTGGAGGCGAAGAGCTGCAGGTTCAATACAAATTTCATTGCTTTAGTCCTTCCTTTCTTTGAAGTCGAGGTATCCCGGATAGGATTTCTCGATCGTTTTGAGTTGGATGATGAGGGTCTCGAGCACGATGTTGTCATGGGGTCCGATTGGCTTCTTGCAGGTAAGCTTCACATCTCCTTCTTCCACGGAGATGTCGTAGCTTTCGTCCCCATCCTCGAGGGCATTCAGCGCCCCGATGGTGCAGGCGGAGACGCCGGCGCAGACTAGGTCCTTCCCATATTCCGCGCTTTTGGCGTGGCCTTGGACGCGGAGCGATTCGAGCCCTTTGCCCAAGTAATGGATCGTGACCTTAATCATGAGTGTTAGGCGTTGATTGCCTTGACGACCAAGCAGGTGTAGGGCTGGCGGTGGCCGATCTTCTTGCGCTCGTTCGCCTTAGCCTTGTACTTGTAGATCGTGACTTTCTTCGAGAGCCCCTGCTTCTCGACCTTGCAGTCGACGGAAGCTCCTGCGACATAAGGATTGCCGATTTTCACGGAATCCCCTCCGACGAACAGAACCTTGTCGAGCTTCACATCCTTACCGGCTTCGGCCTGGATCTTCTCAACGTAGATTTTGTCCCCGACGGCGACTTTGACTTGCTTGCCGCCAGTCTCAACGATGGCATACATGAGGTTATCCTCCTTCTTTCTGGCTTGCTGATGACTCGCTATGGAGGCTCGGCATAAGCCGATTGATGGCCTTTTTTATGCGGTTGCGCGCCCGAAAGCCGAAGGCGTCAACGCGAGTATTATACGCACTTTCCCTCGCGAAGGAAGGAAAAATTCCACATTTCTCCAGGTCGGCTAACTTCAGGCAGGAACGTTTCCCACGGAGGATCGTTCCCCGAGGCGAAGCCGCGCTTCATAAAGCGCAGGCCCCGCGTCGGAAAGAATAATAGCCCTCCCGGGCCAAAATGACATGGTCAAGCATGCGGACACCGAATTCTTTCGACTCCTGCTCCAGGCAAAGCGAAGCCGCAATCTCCTCTCTGCCAGGCATGGGCGGGCGCGCCCCGACGTGGTGAAGAAGCAGGAAGGAGCCCGCTCGCCCCTTCAATAGCTTCTCCATGACTTCTTTTGCCGAGAAGGGGAGGCCCATTCTCCCCTTCGGCGCATTCCAAGGGAGCAGGGGGTCGCCCGCCACGGAAAAGGCGAGGATTTGGAAATTCTCCTCCCCCTCCCCCGCGTCCAAGTATTTCCGCCATAGCTCCCTCGGGCGGTAATTGGGGTCCTCGAGGATAGCCCGATCTCGCTGCACGCGGCGGCCCATTTCGAACGCCGCGGCCAAAGAGAGCGCCCTTTCCGAAGAGAAGCCGGCCGCCTCTTCAATCGAAAGGCAGCTGACCCAGGAAAGGCCTTCGAGCCCCTGAAACTGCTCAAGCAGCCGGTCGGCGACGCGGAGGGCGCCCTCCCCTCCGACTCCGCCGTCGATGATCAGCGCGAGGACTTCCTGATCCGAAAGCGCAGCCAAGGCGCTTGGGAAGGCTTCCACCGATTGGGCCTTCTCTTCCCAGTTCCTGTTAACTTCCATTGGCGAATCCATAGGTGCTTCCTCTTTTTCATTTCCATTCGAACGAATACCCTCCGGGGAGTTTTGCCTTGCCCTGTGACGAGCGGAAGAGCTTGTAGACCACCACTGCGACAATCGCGATTGCCAAAATCGCCATTACGGTCGTTAGGGTGACCGCGGCCCCTGGGGCGATTTCTTGTAGCTCCGCCTCACTAAGTTCGACTTTCTCCATCTCTTTATGCCTCCTTTACTAGGGAATATCCACAATTTTTTGATTTTGGCTGAAAAAAATAGGAAAAAATAAAAAGCCCGCCTTTTTGAGAGGTACCCCAAATCCTAGACACTAGGAAAGGGGTACTTTTCTGTGAAATACTCATGGGAATTCAAACTTGAATGCGTCAGCAAGTATAAAAACGGCGAACGCATCCCGACTCCGGGGAAGGCCAAAAGCCGGCGCGACGACTTCCTGAAGCACGTGAGGGCTTGGGCGAAGGCGTACGAGGACCTTGGGATCGATGGGCTGAAGCACAGCCCGACGAACAAGGATTGGACCCCCGAGGAAAGGTTCGCCCTGGTCGCGAAGGTCCTCGCGGGCAATTCCATAACGTCGGTCGCCAAAAACGCCCACCTCAATTCGGGCCAGCTCTCCGCGTGGGTGAGAAGGTATAACGAAAGGGGCATGGGAGGCCTACAATGTAGGAAAGGCAGGCCGTCCATGAAGGAAAAGAAACCGAAGAAGCCCAGGCCGCCCGCTTCCGAATCGGAGGAACTGAGGCTCCTCCGCGAAAGGAACGAGTACCTGGAGATGGAGAACGAGTACCTAAAAAAACTCGACGCCTTGGTCTCCAAGAGGGAGGCCGCGGAAGCCAAGGCGAAAAAGCGAAAGTGATCAGGGAGCTTCTGTCCGCCCACGGGGGATGGGCGCTTTCCAAATTGCTCAAGGCGGCCTCCCTTCCCAGGGCGACGTACTACTTCGAGCTCAAGAAGCCCGACAAGGACGCCAAAAACCAAGAGATAATGGACCTGATCCGGGACATCTTCCAGGAAAACAAGGGGAGATACGGCTTCAAGAGGATAGCGGCCGAGCTCCGCAACCGCGGCCACGTGGTCAACCGTAAGAAGGTCCTCCGGCTGATGGCCAAGATGGGCCTAAGGGCGGCCAGGGCGAAGCAGAAATACCATTCCTACATCGGCGAGGTCGGGCGCGTCGCGGACAACGTCGTGAACAGGGACTTCGAGGCGGCCGGGCCCAACGAGAAATGGACCACGGACGTCTCCCAGTTCAACTGCCCGTTCGGGAAATGCTACCTCTCCCCGATCGTCGACATGGGCGCGGGCGACGTCGTGGCCTGGGACCTGTCCATGTCCCCGAACCTCGAGCAGACCAGGCGGATGCTCGACGAGGCGTTCGCGAAATACCCGCGCCTCGAGGGCCTGATCTTCCACAGCGACCAGGGCTGGCAATACCAGCATGACTACTACCAGCAAAGGCTCAGGGAGAAGGGGATCGTCCAGTCGATGTCCCGGAAGGGGAACTGCATCGACAACTGCGTGATGGAGTCCTTCTTCGGCGTGATGAAGAACGAGATGTTCTACGGGCACGAATCGGAGTTCGGGACGTTCGGGCAATTCAAAAGAGCGGTGGCCGAATACATCGACTACTACAACAACAAAAGGATCAAGGCCAAAACAAAATGGATGCCCCCTTCGAAGTTCAGGGAGGCATCCACGCCGGCCTTGTGATAGAATCCAGCCAACAGACAATTAGTGTCTAGGAAACTGGGTACCCATCATT
>Ga0256406_1006852_pt1 | contig 11178 bp, 9 predicted proteins | sample RumenRJG_03DNA_FD_185986 | JGI IMG/M metagenome (GOLD analysis project Ga0256406, IMG submission 185986) | Bovine rumen microbial communities from Lethbridge, Alberta, Canada - RJG_03 | ecosystem: Host-associated > Mammals > Digestive system > Stomach > Rumen | place: Canada: Alberta | collected...
GCACCGTGAACGCGCAGTTCCCGGGCGAGGCCGGCGCCAAGCGCATGGCGCAGATCATGACCGACCTGCGCGAGAAGCCCCTCACCGAGATTGCTGGCTACAAGGTCGTGGGCATGACCGACTTTGGCAAGGGCGCCGAGATGCCGCGCGTCTCCGGCCTGCAGAAGGAGCCCGCGCAGGAGCTGCCGGCGGCCAACGTGATCGAGTACCGCCTGGAGGACGACAACAAGGTGATCTTCCGTCCGTCCGGCACCGAGCCCAAGGTCAAGGCATACCTGTTCGCCAAGGGCGCCACGCGCGCCGAGGCCGAGGCCGTGCGCGCCAAGCTGCAGGCTGCCGCCGAGAAGGCCCTCTCGTGAGACAAAGGGAGTTTCCCTTTGTCTCATTAGAAGATTGATGAAGCCCCGGCGCCGGTGCGCCGGGGCTTTTCGTTGCGCTTGTCGGCTTGCCCGCACTATTTCGTGAGGTGCTCGCGCACGCGCGCGAGCTGCGACTTGCTGACGCCGCAGGCGAGAAGGTACGCCTCAACCGAGCCGTAGCTCTCGAGCAGGCCGTCGTACACGCAGCCCATGAGCTTGGCCAGCACGTCCACGGTGGTGAAGCTGGGAGATACGCCCTGGTAGATATAGGCGTCGACCTCCTCGCGCGAGGCAAACGAGTAGGTGTAGTCCGCAACGATGCTCGTGCGGTCCACGCTGCACAGGCCCAGGAGCAGTAGCGACGTGATGCCGGTTCGGTCCATTCCGGCTGCGCAGTGGTAGAGCACGCACTCCTCGGGTGCCGCCTCGGCAAAGGCCGAGAAGATCCGGCGCACGGCCTCGTGGTTGTCGAGCATCCTGAGGTAGCCGGACGCGAGGTAATCGCGCGTGTCCCCGGGGAGCCGCAGCTTGGGGTCGTGCAGATTGACGCCAAGGAGCGGCACGTTTGTGTAGGTGACGCCGGGGTAGGAGGCAAAGATGTCCGGCGAGCTGGCGCACTCCGAGGTGCTTCTCAGGTCAACCACACGCGTGACGCCGTATTCGCGCAGGTAGTGGGCCTCTTTGCGCGAGAGCGTCGAGGTGGAGCCAGAACGCAGGAAGCGATGGGTGAGCGTGGTTGCTCCGGCAGCGCGACCGAGGCCCGCCGGTAGGGGATAGCCGCCCAGGTCGCGGCAGTTGTCACCCACGGGAAGGAGCTGCCCGCCCTTGGTGGGCTTTAGCCCGGTGGAGCTCCCGTTGCCTTGCTTGCGGAACCAGCCCAGCATGCCTGTGCCTTCTCTACTCATCGCGCTCGCGGTTGTAGAACTCGGTGATTTTGGCGTTGTAGTACTCGCCCTTCTTTCGCTCTATCCAGGCGTCGCGCTGCTCGACGATGGCAACGGCCTCGTCGGCGGCCTCCTCCATCGACTGCGGCCGCGCCTGCGCAAGGTATGCCGCCATGCGCTCCATGGCGCCAACGGAGCCCAGGTAGAGGGCGAGTGCCTCGCCAAACTCCGCAGGCCAGCCGCAGCGCTGCGCCGCACGTGCGAGCGCCTGTCTCGCCCGGTCCTTATCGTATGCCTCGTCCACCGCAGCCTCCCTTCGCAGTTTGCTTCTGCAATCCTAGCAGTGCGCGGCGGTCGGCCGAGTCGCAAGGTGGCAGCTCTGCTTGAGGGTGCTGATTTCGTAACTCGCGAGCAGGTCCGGGGGCGTTTCTGCGCTATCGAAGCGCTTGCACGGGGTCCTTGCGCGCGGCGCGGATTGCGGGTACGAGGCCCGAGAGCACAGCAAGGATAATGCCCACCGCCAAGGCGGGAATGACGGTCCATGGGGTGGGAGATACCAGGCGTGTCTCCCCGGTAAGGTTTGCAATTGTGTAGGACAGCGGGAAGCTGGCAATGAGCGCGGCAAGCGAACCTACACAGCCTGCAATGAGGCCAATCAGGGCGTTCTCCCAGCTAAACAGCTTGACAATGTCACGCCTGGTGGCTCCGAGCGCCCGTAATGTTCCTATTTCAGCACGACGCTCGATGGCCGCGACCGAGGTCACCGAGAACAGCATGAACACGCTCAGTGCCAACGCAAGTACCATGAGCGCGACAAGAGCGTTGTTCACGACGCCCACTACTTTGGTCACCTGCTCGACCCCGCGCTGGCTCATGTCCTCGTAGCTCAGTGGTGCCGAGTCGTCGCCCACGACGTTCGAATTGAAGCTGTCGATCTCGTGCACAATCTGCGTTCGCTCGTCGACCCCAGCGGGATAGATGCGTATGGAGGTTGGCTTGTCTATATCGGCTGCGCCCAACTCTTCCATGTTCTGAGCATATGCGCTGTTCAGCGTGGGTGGTGCGATGGACTCGATGTCATGCACGAAGTCTTCGTCAGAGAGGGTAGAAACCGTTGCCACGTCCTCTGCGCTAATGGTGAGGTTGCCGTTTTCATCAAAGTAGTCCTTGAAGTGCTCTCGCAGAGCAACGACCTGCTCGTCGCTTAGACTATCGATGTAGGCTCGCTTGGCGGAGGAAAGCTCCGTCTCGTCCACTACCGCACGAAATGCCCCGCGCGCCCGAGCGGCCTCAGCAGCCTGCTTGGAACCTCGCGATTCTTCCGAGAACTTCCGCCCGGTAAAGACGTCCACATCTGGCGATGCCTTCTGGGCAACTGCGACCTCGCTCTGATTGCAGTGCTCGACAAGCCAGGGAATGAGCGCCGAGCTGTATCCGATTGCTCCGGTTTCTGCAACGTCTTTAATCTCGGCGGACTCGCGCACGATCCCCACAATCTTGAGTTTGGGGGCGTTCGCTAGCGCCTGGTCCATTTGGCTGCCGCCTTGTGTGACCTTCGTCCAGCCGCTGCCTCTTTGTACGTAGTAGTCGCAAGCAGGCATGATGGTGAACTCGCGCCCGAGCAGGTCATCGAACGAATATGAATCGCTGATCCCCGGGATCTGTGTGTCCTGCTTGTTCAGGAGGAGGTCGGCTGACACGTCCTTTAATGCCTGAAGGTCCGCGATGCCGGTCGCATAGAGGAAGTAGTCGGAAACGCGACCTTGCCGGTCGGTAATGATGACCGCCTCGTCATACTCCGTTGGCATCTTTCCGGCGAGAAGCTCATACGGGCTCTTGCCGGTATGCTCGTTGTACGGAAGCTCGCGCACGAGGGACGTTGGGTCTGGAAGCACGTTCGAGAGCGCATCTTCTCCGTCGCTCCCAAACACGTGACTCAGCGAGAGGTTCTCCAGCAGCGTCGCGGAGCCATCGTCCACAATGCAGGTTCCCGCAGAGTCATAGAGGTCCAGCGGTTCGTCATAGCCGACCTGCACGTCATATGCATTGTTCCAGATGCTTGACTGGGCTGAGTTTACGTACCACAGAAACTCTTGCAGGTCGCTGGCGCGGCTTCCCTGGAGTGCGGCAAAGGTCACGTCTTCGGCGATGGGGGAGGTTGTCACCTCAGTTGGGGTTTCGTCTGTCCCGGAAGTGCTGTCAACATCGTTGATCGCGACTTGGGATATTGCGGCAGCTGTGCCGTTCTGCTGTATCACGATGGGATTTGTAGCCAGAGTGGTTGCCGCTACCTGACGCGTGTAGGCGCGTGCGCCGTCCTGCACCGAAAGCGCAAGGCACATGCCCATGATGCCCAACGCGGCCACCACGGTTGTGATGATTGCCCGCTGCCGCTTGTTGCGCATGTGGCTGAGGGCTGTACTGCGAATGAGCCTGCTGCGCTGCTGCGGTTTGTGGAATGCGAGCCCGGCTTCCGCGCCTGTCGACTCTGGCTCTGGGGTCTCCTGCGGCTCGGGCTTCTCGGTAGGTGGCCCTTCTCCAGGCTTGGTGTCGCTAACCACGCAGTGCTCGCCGAGCTCGATGACGCGACCCGCATACTCATGGGCAAGCTCGCGGTTGTGGGTTACCACGATGACCAGGCGTGATTTTGACGCTTGAGCGAGAAGGTCCATGACCTGCCGGCTGCTTTGAATGTCAAGCGCTCCGGTGGGTTCGTCGGCGAGTATCACTCGGGGATTTTTCACGAGTGCTCGCGCAACGGCTACGCGCTGTGCTTGCCCGCCAGAAAGCTCGGAGGGCATGTGCGATTCAAGTCCCGAAAGCCCTACCTCGTCGAGCGCGTGCTGCACAAGCTCGTCGGCGTTGTCGCGCGCAAGCGATTCGTGGCCGCGCGCCATGTCAAGCGCCAGTCGCACGTTGTCCGCAACGTTGAGATAATCCACCAGGTGCGCGTCCTGGAATACGAAGCCCACAAGATCGCTTCGGTAGGCATCCCAGTCCTTCTCGTCAAGCGAGGAGGACGCCATGCCGTCTATCTGAAGCGAGCCTTCGTAGTCATGCTCAAGTCCCCCGAGGATGTTGAGCAGCGTTGTCTTTCCGCATCCCGAGCGGCCGAGAATTGCCACGAGTCCACGGCTGCCAAAAGAAAGCGAGAGCCGGCTCAGAACGAGCTGGCCCCCGTAGCGCTTTGTGATCGACTCAGCTTGAATCATTGGGGCTTCCCTAAAGCGTCAAGCGCGCTGCTTCTACTTCACGTAGATGTCGGAGACGAGCTGCTGATACGCGCTCTTGAAGTTCGACTGGCTGCTGCCGGTGCCCGAGACGAAGTCCGGGGTGGCCGAGAAAATCACTACCTCGGTGTAGTTGGAGAACGTGAAGGATGCGGCAACCGCAAAGTAGTCCTTGTTTTCTCCCGCCGCCAGGCACATGCCCTGGGCCTGAGAGGCCAGCGAGCTCAGGCTGAAGTTCGAGAGCACTTGATGGGCGAGGTCTGAATTAGCGCTTGCGGAGACTACGTGGTCACTTGAAATGCCTGCCTTGCTCATGCAATCGGCGAGGTCCTTGGCCTTGAAGTCGGTCTTCTTGGTGATCGTTGCGTACGCGACGCAGCCCGTGCTCTGCTCGGTGACGCTACCCGAGGGGCTGATGTTTACGAGCGCCCACTGGCCGTCCAGCGTCTTTACGTCGTCATCGCTTAGAGAGAGGCTGCTGCCGTAGCTGCTCAGCCCAGAGTTCACCTTCTCTTGGATAAGCTTGGCGGCGTCCTGACTAGAGAAGTAGACCGGCTCGTCGGCGACGTTTGCCTTGGTCGCAGAAGAGAGCGCACCGGAATCCCCGCTCATCACTTTCCCAAGCGCCCCGTTGGAGGAGCCTATCGCGGGGAGAACCAAGAACACAACAAGGAGGACTGCTGCCACTGCAATGGCGCCAATGATTGCTAACATGGGAACCTTGCTCTTTGGCTTAACGGCCGTGCCCATGGTGCTTGCTCCGGTGGCTGGCGTATAGGGAGGTACGGCAGGGTTTGCGCCAAAGGACCCGGCGTTAGGCATCTGGCTGTTGACCTGTGTCGCGTGGTTGGCGTTTGGAATTGGCTGCGTGCCGGTAGCGCTACTCTGCGTTAAAGGCTGGCCGCACTTCTGGCAGAACTTCGCTCCGTCGACGTTCTTCGTTCCGCATTTTGGACAGAACATGGCAAGTCCTCCTTAGGTCAACTTCAAATGCCACGGCAAGATTATCGCCCAATGCCTTGGCGTTCGTTGCGCAACCTTTAGGAGAGACAAATGCCCCGGTGGCACTTTTTCAGACTTTGCTTCGTTTGCCGCACGTAAGCTTTTGTTGCGCAACAGCCGCGTGGTTTTGTGTTGATACCATTCAGTAGACGGTCAGGGAATCCCGAATTAATTTTAGAGAGCGAGGCTGGCATGATTTGTCCCAAGTGCGGGACCGAAAACGCCGACGGATCACGGTTCTGCAAGACGTGCGGAGCGCCCTTGGCAGATGGCACATCAACTGCAGGCACAGCTGTACCCACGTATTCCAATAAGAGTTCAAAGAAAGCTCTGGTGGCGGTGATAGCCGTTGTGGCCGTTGTGCTGGTGGCGGTTCTGGCTGCAAACCTGCTGGGGCTTGTTCACATTGGGGCTTCTTCAAGCGCGGGGTCGCAGGCTTCTGGAGGGCAGACTTCGTCTGACGCTACCGTGGTGAGCTCCGCTCTCTGGTCTGGGAATGACACCTCGCCTTACGTAGACCAAGATGGGACGGAGTGCGGGAACACCCCTTCGAATTATGGGCAGCGAGCTGAAACCGTAAGCGATTCTGACTACGACTACTTCTACTCCGATAGCGAGGGCGGCCTTTGCCGGGCAAAGAAGGGCAGCTCGCAGGTGGATGTCATCCTTCCTACCAGCAAGCTCGAGAGCGCGAACTCACACACAACTTTCTACCTCAACAAAGACGGTGACACTCTCTACTTCATGGAGATATACTCGCGCTATAATGAATCCTCGGATAGTTCGTTTGCCATTTGCTCGGTTGGTGCCGATGGCTCGGGCTTCACCACGCTCCTAGAAATCCCATCGACGGATAAAAGCACGGGGTCATACTCCTACATCAGCGGACTCTACTTGTACGATCACACGCTGTACTTTGTCGTGGAGAGCATGTCCGGTGGGTCAATGTATTCAGATTACACGTACGATGTGTATACGATGGATGAGGATGGATCAAACCAGCAAAAGCGCTGCAGCATACAGCATGTAGGTGCTTCTACGCTGTTTGTGACGAAGGAGAAGGTTTACTACTCCTATAACTGTCCAGACACTGAAAATCCTGGAGATTATTCGCGCAGCAGCGTGTTCTCCCAGAACTTGGATGGGTCTGACCAGCAGGAGATTTATGTGAGCAACCTGGATTGGATTGCGGATGGCCCCATCGTTCAGGACGGTTTTGTCTACGTAACGGAAAGCAACTTAACCAACTATGCCGTGGGCGATTGGAGCTTCCAATTGACACGTATGGATACGTCAGGAAACGCTCCAAGTGTAATTTGGAGTGGGAAGACGGGTCGCAACTCTTACTATAAGTTGAGCGCCATTGCTGGCAACAGCGTGTATTTGGCGGAAACCAATGACGGAAGGCTGGCGAGTCTTATCAGCGTACCCCTCTCGGGTGGTGACTCAGCTACACTCGATACGAGCTTTGCGGGCATGGATCCCGTACTTTCTAACTCTTGCGACTGCCTGCTTCTGTATGGTTATGGCATGGGGACCTGGTCCAGTGGCGCAGAGGTATCGCGCATTGGCTTTGATGGCACGGTGTTCCGCGAGGTTGTCGGTTAGAGGCCGTTCGGTTGCGGCGCGATGCTCGTCATCGCGCCCTCGGGGGCCATCCCTGCTTGGGTGTAAAGTGCTGACAGGCAATTGCCGTTGTCTGCCAGCACTTTTGTTGTGAAAGGAATCGTGAGCGTGCCGAATATCCTCTTTGTCTGCCACGGCAATATCTGCCGCTCGACCATGGCCCAGTTCGTGATGGATGAGCTTGTTCGCCGTGCCGGCCTCGAGGGTGACTTCGAGATGGACTCTGCCGCAACCAGTCGAGAGGAGCTGGGAAACGATGTCCACCCCGGCACGCGCGAGCGCCTGCGTCGGGCGGGCATCCCCTGTGGCCACCACGCCGCCCGCCAGATGGGGCCAAGGGACTACGACCGCTTCGACTACATCGTGGGCATGGACCGCGACAACTATGACGGCATGTACCGGCTGCTTCTGGGCGAGAGGGGTATGGGCTTCTCGTGGCCGCCCGTCTCGGCGCAGCTTGTGCGCGAGGCGGATCCGCTGCACAAGGTCTCGCTGCTCATGGACTGGACCGGCCACCCGCGCGACGTGGCGGACCCCTGGTACACGGGCAACTTCGATGCCACCTTTGACGATGTGATGGCCGGCTGCACGGCGATGCTCAAGAAGCTGCTGGCAAAGGACAAGGGCGAGGTCCGCTAGCGATGGGCGAGCGGATTCCCATGGAGCTCCTGGCGCCTGCTGGTGGCCCAGAGCAGCTGCGTGAGGCCATCCACTTTGGCGCGAACGCAGTCTACCTGGCCGGGCGTCGGTGGGGCATGCGGGCGGGGAGCCGCAACTTCTCGGATGAGGAGCTTGCCCAAGCGGTAGCCTACGCGCACGTGCGGAGTGTCGCGGTTCACGTGACCGTGAACACGGTCATGACCGATGCGGATACAGACGCGCTACCGGCGTTCTTCTCGCTTCTCGCTGATGTTGGCGCGGACGCGGTAATCGTGGCAGACCTTGGCGCCATTGCGCTTGCGCGCAGGTACGCGCCGCAGGTGGCGGTGCACGTCTCAACGCAGGCATCGGTCATGAGCGCCGCCGCGACCGAGGAGTACGCGCGGCTTGGGGCCAGGCGCGTGGTTCTCGCCCGCGAGATGACGCTTGGGCAGATCGCCGAACTGCGGCGCCGCGTGACGGGGGAACTCGAGCTTGAGGCCTTTGCGCACGGCTCGATGTGCATGGCGTACTCCGGGCGGTGCCTGCTCTCGGCGGGCCTCATGGGGCCAGGGCGCTCCGCCAGCCACGGGGCCTGCGCGCAGCCGTGCCGCTGGGGGTGGTCGCTCACGGAGGAGAAGTCCGGCACCGTGCTGCCAGTGGAGCAGGACGGCAGCGCGAGCTATCTGCTCTCTTCGAACGACCTCTGCATGATCGAGCTCCTTGGCGACCTGCGCGCGGCTGGCATCGACGCCATCAAGCTGGAGGGTCGCTCAAAGGGCGCCTACTACGCAGCTGCCGTGACTAACGCCTACCGCCATGTGCTGGACGGCGAAGACTCGGGACCCTGGCGCCGGGAGCTGGACCTCGTGAGCCACCGCCCGTACTCAACGGGCTTCTACCTGGGAGAACCCCAGCAGAATCCGGGCAGGGTGGACTACCAGCGCGAGAGGCGCCTCGTTGGCGTGGTGGAGCAGGCCTCGGCCGGTGCGGACGGATTGTGTGTCGCTTGCGTCCTCTGCCGCAACCGTGGGGACGCCGGCGGCGAGCTTGAGGTGCTCTCGCCCGGCCAGCCGGTGCGGAGCTTTGAGCTGGACGCGCCTCTCGTCACCAATGGCGAGCTCTACCAGCTGAGGCTTCCCTTTGCCGTAGAGCCGCTCGACCTGCTCTGTGCGCGGGGGTAAGATCTCCGCGAGCGATCGCCCTATAGCATTCGCGTCAATGACCAATGGCGAATCTGCTTTACCTGGCGAGATGGGGAAGCGAAGGGAGTTGAGCTCTGTGACTACCATTCATAGCTATATTTCCACCCCAGGCGAGATTCTTCTCGAGGAGTTTCTCGAGCCGATGGGCATTAGCCAGTACCGGCTTGCCAAAGCCATTGGCAAGCCGCAGTCTGCGATATCCGACATCGTGAATGGTCGGCGAGGCATTACAGCTGAGATGGCATGGCTTCTGGGGGAGGCGCTGGGGACCACCGCTCAATTCTGGCTCAACCTGCAGTCGACCTATGACCTAAAGACAATTGATACTACCAAGCTTCCGCATGTAGAAGCTCTTGTCGGTTAGGGCCGCTCCCGGAGGGGCATCCCGCCGCGTATATGTGTCACTCGCCGAATAGCAATTAGAAGCCGGCTGTACTGCTCGGGCAATATGTTATACAAAAGATAACATTAGCCCAAGGGACCGCTGGCGGCTGCCCTTCGTCTGTCCGCTGCGTCCCTCACGTCCGTCCGCGCGGCATGCCCGCGGGAGGGAAGGGGAGCACATGAGCAGGATCGTGATCGTCGGCGCCAACCACGCGGGAACCGCGGCGGCCAACGCCATTCTCGACAACCACCCTGGTAACGAGGTCGTGATCATCGACCAGAACAGCAACATAAGCTTTTTGGGGTGCGGCATGGCGTTGTGGATTGGCCGGCAGATCTCTGGTCCGGACGGCCTGTTCTACCAGACCAAGGAGGGCTTCGAGGCCAAGGGCGCGACGGTCCTCATGGAGACGCGCGTCGAGTCCATCGACTACGACGCGCAGGTGGTCCACGCCGTCACGGCGGACGGCACCCGCGTTGACCAGCCCTACGACAAGCTCATCCTGGCCACGGGTTCGCTGCCCATCATCCCGCACATCGAGGGCGTCGACCTCCAGAACGTCCAGCGTGTGAAACTCTTCCAGGACGCGCAGGCAGTGGTCGAGAAGCTCAAGGACCCCGCCATTCGTCGTGTGACCGTGGTTGGCGCGGGCTACATTGGCGTCGAGCTGGCGGAGGCCTTCCAGCGAAACGGCCGCGAGGTTACGCTCGTCGATATGGCGCCTACCTGCGTCTCCGGCAACTTTGACGAGGAGTTTTGCGACCTCATGGCCGAGAACCTCCGCAGTCACGGCATCGAGCTCGCCTTTGGCGAGAAGGTCCTGCGCCTTGAGGGCGAGAACGGCAAGGTGGCCCGCGTGGTAACCGACAAGGGCACCCACCAGGCGGACCTCGTGTGCCTGTGCATTGGCTTCAAGCCAAATGCCGCGCTTTTCGAGGGCGCAGGCTTTGACACGCTGCGGAACGGCGCGCTTCTCGTCGACCACCACCAGGAGACCAGCCGTCGAGGCGTGTATGCGGTGGGGGATTGTTCCAGCTGCTATAGCAACGCCAAGGACGGCGAGCCGGCCTACATTGCGCTGGCGACAAACGCCGTGCGCTCGGGCATTGTGGCGGGTCACAACGCCTGCGGCATGGCAATCGAGGGCGTGGGCGTGCAGGGCTCCTCGGGCATCTGCATCTACGACCTCAAGATGGTGGCCACGGGCCTCACCGAGGCGGCCGCGCGAAGGGCGGGCTACGATGCCTGCGTGAGTGACTTCTCGCAGGTGCAGAAGGCGACCTTTGTGGAGACCGAGAACCCCGAGGTCAAGATCCGCGTGGTCTTCGACGGCACCACGCGCAGGGTCCTTGGCGCGCAGATGGCCTCGACCTACGACATGAGCGCGGGCATCCACATGTTCTCGCTGGCGATTCAGGAGGGGCTGACCATCGACCGCCTGGCGCTGCTCGACGTCTTCTTCCTTCCGCACTTCAACCAGCCGTACAACTACTACACCATGGCGGCGTACTCCGCGGTCCTGGGCGCGTAGGGCTCGCGGCGGCGCCTGCGGGATTTTTATACCTGGCAACGGGATTCCATTACCTGGCAACGGGATTCCATTGCCGGGCAATGGGATTCCATTGGAGGTTCCAATTACTGTCGTCTCCGGGCGTTAGACTCTTGTGAGTCAACTCGATACCACAGGAGACATGCATGCCCTCTGACCAGCAGTTCTCGTTCTTCTCCGCAGCTAGCGACCAGCAGGCGGCACCTGCCGCGCAGCCGGCACCTGCCGCGCAGCCGGCACCCGCCGCGCAGCCCGTCGCCAATCGCCCCTCCGCCGTTGACATCGACGGCCTCAACCGC
>Ga0256406_1006854_pt1 | contig 11176 bp, 7 predicted proteins | sample RumenRJG_03DNA_FD_185986 | JGI IMG/M metagenome (GOLD analysis project Ga0256406, IMG submission 185986) | Bovine rumen microbial communities from Lethbridge, Alberta, Canada - RJG_03 | ecosystem: Host-associated > Mammals > Digestive system > Stomach > Rumen | place: Canada: Alberta | collected...
AGATAGCCATGATTCTGAAGTGCCACAAGCATCTTGGCATCGACACCAATATCAACACCACGAAGATTTATCCCGTCAGCCGTATGGTGTCGAGTCTGATGAACATGCCGGTGCAGCCCAACAAGGCCATAGTGGGGCGCAACGCCTTTGCTCATTCCAGCGGTATCCATCAGGACGGCGTGCTGAAGAATGCCCAGACCTATGAGATTATCGACCCCAAGGATGTGGGTATAGAGGACAACGCCATTGTGCTCACTGCCCGCAGTGGGCGCGCCGCTCTCAAATACAGGCTTCATGTCAACGGTGTCGACGTGGACGAGCAGCGTCTCGACAAAATCTACAAGGCCTTCCTGCAGCTTGCCGACAAGAAGAAGGAAGTCACCGATGCTGATGTGCTTATGCTGGCAGGAGCTGACACAGCCGAGACTCATGCCGTGAAGCTCGACTTCCTGCAGGTCACCACCGGCAAGGGAGTGAAGAGCGTGGCCAGCATCGGACTCGACATCAGCGGTCAGAAATTTGAGGAATGCTCGTCGGGCAACGGTCCTGTGGACGCTGCCATCAAGGCTCTGAAGCGTATCATCCGTAAGCAGATGACACTGAAAGAGTTCACTATCCAGGCTATCTCGAAGGGCTCCGACGATGTGGGCAAGGTGCACATGCAAGTGGAGTACGATGGCAGTGTCTACTACGGGTTCGGTGCCAATACCGATATTGTCACTGCCAGTGTGGAGGCTTATATTGATTGTATCAACAAATTCAGAACAAGATAATGAATACACTTTTCGACAAAATCTGGGACAGCCACGTGGTGCAGAGTGTACCCGACGGTCCTCAGCAACTCTATATCGACAGGCTCTACTGTCATGAGGTCACCTCGCCGCAGGCCTTTGATGAGCTCAGAGCACGCGGACTGAAATGTTTTCGTCCGAAGCAGATAGTCTGCATGCCCGACCATAACATTCCGACTCACGACCAGGACAAGCCCATTGCCGACCCCATCGGTCGCCGGCAGGTGGAGACCCTCGACAGAAACTGCAGTGAGTTCGGACTCAAGGAGTACCGCATGAAGAGCTCCGACAACGGCATCATTCATGTGGTGGGGCCTGAGAAGGGACTCTCTCTGCCCGGGATGACCATCGTCTGCGGCGACTCGCATACCTCGACACACGGTGCCGTAGGAGCCGTCGCCTTCGGCATTGGTACGTCGGAGGTAGCTATGGTGATGGCCTCGCAATGCATTCTGCAGCAGAAGCCTAAGTCGATGCGCATAACCATCAACGGCAAACTGGGGCCGGGGGTGACACCCAAGGACGTGGCGCTCTATCTGATGAGCCGCATCACCACGAGCGGAGCCACGGGCTACTTTGTGGAGTATGCCGGGAGCACTGTAAGCCAGATGAGCATGGAGGGAAGGCTCACTCTCTGCAACCTGTCCATAGAGATGGGTGCACGCGGAGGCTTTGTAGCCCCAGATGAAGTCACGTTCCGCTACCTCAAGGGACGGCAGTATGCCCCCAAGGGAGCCGAGTGGAACAGAGCCGTGGCCTACTGGAGGACATTGCGTAGTGGCGAGGATGCCGTCTTCGACCGCGAGCTCAGTTTCGATGCTGCCGACATAGAGCCCCGCATCACCTATGGTACTAACCCTGGTATGGGAATGGGTATCAACGACAGCATTCCGCAACTCAGCGACGTGGAAACTACGGAGGTAGCGTCGTTCGAAAAGAGTCTGGCCTACATGGGCTTCCATCCTGGCGAGAAACTGTTGGGCAAGAAGATAGACTATGTCTTCCTCGGAGCCTGTACCAACGGCCGCATAGAAGATTTCAGAGCTTTCGCCTCCGTGGTGAAAGGGCATCAGAAGTCGCCCGATGTCGTGGCCTGGCTCGTACCGGGCAGCTGGCTCGTGGCATCGCAGATAAAGGCAGAGGGCCTTGACAAAGTGTTGCAGCAGGCGGGCTTCAGTATCCGCCAGCCGGGATGCTCAGCCTGTCTGGCCATGAACGACGACAAGGTGCCTGCCGGGAAGTACTGTGTGTCGACGAGCAACCGCAATTTTGAGGGGCGGCAGGGGCCCGGCTCACGTACGATTTTGGCCAGTCCGCTCGTGGCTGCTGCCGCTGCCATAACGGGATGTATCACAGACCCCCGCACACTTTAATAACCCTTTTACACCTATTATATAAATAAGGTACGTATGAAACAGAAATTCAATGTCATCACCTCCACCTGTGTGCCTCTGCCGCTGGAGAATGTCGACACCGATCAGATAATACCTGCCCGCTTCCTTAAGGCTACCGACAAGAAAGGATTCGGTGACAATCTCTTCCGCGACTGGCGATATAACAAGGACGGGACGCTGAACAAAGACTTTGTACTCAACAACCCGGCTTACGGAGGCTGCATCCTCGTGGCCGGTAAGAACTTTGGGTCGGGGTCGAGTCGTGAGCATGCTGCCTGGGCCATTGCCGGATATGGTTTCAGAGTGGTCATCAGCTCTTTCTTTGCCGATATTCACAAGAACAATGAACTCAACAACTTTGTGCTGCCAGTGGTAGTGACGGATGACTTCCTGCAGGAGCTCTTTGACTCTATTGCCAAGGACAGCCACACGGAGGTACGAGTCGACCTGCCTAACCAGACCGTTACTAATCTGGCGACGGGACGTTCGGAGCATTTCGACATCAACGGATACAAGAAGCAGTGCCTCATGAACGGGCTCGACGATATCGATTTCCTTGTGCAGAACCGCGAGAAGACCGAAGCGAAAGAGCAGAGTCTATATAAATACCCTACGGTATGATACCACATCCTCTTATTGAAATTATGGACTGCACACTGCGCGACGGTGAGCAGACCAGCGGTGTGTCGTTCATGCCACACGAGAAGCTGATGATAGCCCGGATGCTGCTTCAGAAGGTGAAGGTAGACCGTATTGAGGTGGCCTCGGCCCGTGTCTCTGAGGGAGAGCGTGAGGCGGTGACAATGATTTGTCGCTATGCCGCCAGCGTGGGACTCTTGGACAGGGTTGAAGTGCTCGGATTTGTCGACGGGCATGAGTCGGTCGACTGGATTGCATCATGCGGCGGACGGGTTATCAATCTGCTGGCGAAAGGGTCGCGGAAGCATTGCGAGGAACAGCTGCACAAGTCTCCGCAGGAGCATCTCGACGACATCTTGCGGGCCATCGACTATGCCGTGGAGAAGCACATGGACGTAAATCTCTATTTAGAGGACTGGAGCTCAGGCATGAAGGACAGTCCCGACTATGTGTTCGGTCTCATGGACAGGCTTGTGAAGACTCCGGTAAAAAGATTCCTGCTGCCCGATACGCTTGGTATCATGAATCCGTTGCAGTGCGTGGAATACATGCGGAAGATGGTGAAACACTATCCTGACAGCCATTTTGATTTCCATGCCCATAACGACTACGACTTGGCAGTCTCGAACTCGCTGGCCGCTGTGCTCTGTGGTTGCCGTGGACTGCATGTGACTGTCAACGGGCTCGGCGAGCGCTGTGGCAATGCGCCATTGGCCAGTGTGCAAGCCATATTGACCGACCAGTTTGGAGCCGAAACCCATATCGACGAGAGTCAGCTCTTCGCCGTGAGCCAGCTTGTGTCGGGGTACAGCGGCATTGCTGTGGCCCCCAACCAGCCCATTGTGGGCGAGAATGTCTTCACGCAGGTGGCCGGAGTCCATGCCGACGGCGACAGAAAGGACAACCTCTATTGCAACGAGCTCAAACCGGAACGCTTTGGCCGGAAACGCGAGTACGCATTGGGCAAGAACAGCGGGCGGGCTAACATAGCCAAGAACCTGGAAGAACTCGGACTGGAACTCACGCCGGAACAGACGCGACTCGTCACGAAACGAATAACCGAACTCGGCGACCGCAAGGAGATTGTCACGCAGGACGATTTGCCATACATTGTCAGCGATGTGCTCAAGCAGAAGGAAGGAGAGCAGAAAGTGAAACTGCTCAGCTACATGGTGAGCACTTCCTACGGTCTGAAACCCATTGCCAGTGTGAAGGTGTCGATTAACGGAAAGGAGTTTGAGGCTGATTCTACGGGCGACGGACAATTTGATGCTTTTGTGAAGTCGCTTCGCAAGATTTACAAGGAGAAGCTCGGTCGCACATTCCCTCTGCTTGCCAATTACGCTGTGAGCATTCCGCCCGGTGGCCGTACCGATGCACTCGTGCAGACGGTTATCACTTGGCATGGAGCCGATGGCAACCTCATCCGTACACGTGGACTTGACGCCGACCAGACGGAAGCGGCCATAAAGGCTACGTTCAAGATGCTCAATCTCATAGAGCAATAGAGTCATCCTGAAGGATGAAGAATGACAACGAATACTTTTTTTATTTATCCATTCTACTTATGAAACTGAAGATTGCTGTGTTGCCCGGTGACGGTATCGGGCCCGAAGTGATGAAACAAGGTCTGGCTGTGCTCGACGCGGTGGCTGATAAGTTCGGTCATGAATTCGAGTACGAGGAGGCTCCGTGCGGTGCCCATGCCATCGAGCTGGTGGGCGACCCTTTCCCTGACTCCACGTTCAAGACGTGTATGGATGCCGATGCTGTGCTCTTTGCCGCTGTCGGTGACCCAAAATATGACAATAATCCTACGGCAAAGGTAAGGCCGGAGGCCGGACTGCTGGCCATGAGAAAGAAGCTGGGACTCTTTGCCAACGTCAGACCCGTGCAGACTTTCCCCTGTCTGCTCCATAAGAGTCCGCTCAAGGAGTCGATTATCAGCGGTGCCGACTTTGTTGTTATCAGGGAGCTCACAGGAGGTATGTATTTTGGAGAGAAATACCAGGACAATGACAAGGCTTATGACACCGACTTCTACAGCCGGCCGGAGATAGAACGCATACTGAAGGTGGGCTTTGAATTTGCCCGGCGGCGCCACCATCATCTGACGGTGGTCGACAAGGCTAACGTTTTGGCATCAAGCCGTCTGTGGAGGCAGATAGCCAAGGAGATGGAACCAAAATACGAGGACGTGAAAGTGGACTACATGTTTGTCGACAATGCCTCCATGCGAGTGCTGACAGAGCCCCGCTTCTTCGATGTCATTGTCACGGAGAATACTTTTGGCGATATTCTCACCGACGAGACGAGTTGCATCACGGGCAGTATGGGACTACAGCCTTCAGCCTCCTTGGGTGAGCATACACCGCTCTTTGAGCCTGTCCACGGCAGTTGGCCGCAGGCAGCGGGACAGAACCTTGCCAATCCTGTGGCACAGATACTCTCTGCAGCTATGATGCTTGAGCATTTCGGACTTAATGAGGAAGGAAAAGCTATCAGAAAGGCTGTCGATGACAGTCTTGAGGCTGATGTCCGTACACCGGAGATTCAGGTCGAAGGCGGTAAACAATATGGCACTACTGATGTGGGACAGTGGATTGCCAACAGAATCAGAACGGGTGCCTGACGTTAACAACCGGGTTGGCCAGGCTTCGACAGTCAGTCTGTGAGAAAGCGGACAAAGGCCCGGTCGTCGAAAGAGCAATAGCCTCGGTGCAGTCCTTTTGTGGCTTTAAAAGAATGAATGCATAGCGGGTCGTCGCGGAGCAGGGTGCTCAGCTTCGACTCGCTTTCCTTTAGGGTGGGGCGGAGGATGGGGTAGCCATCTGATGCAAGGATAACCTCGGAGGGCTGTTGGGTGAGCTTGATAATTCTGACGCCCTGCATGTAAATTGGGAATCCGTCGATGACGGCATACTCTTTGTTTTGTCCGGCCATCCCGTGGATGAGCAACGGTAGTATGTAGTCACGACCCGGATCGTGGCGTTCTATTTCTTCCTCTGTCACTCCTTTTGAAAGAGCATCCTCTACGACTCTCGCCCTCTCGGCTGCTGCTACAGCCTCCGAAGGTTTGGGATTGTCGAAGTGGTTTCCGTTGACCATGCATTGGCAGTCGCCCACCATCCATATCTCATGACGGTGGCGACTGTAGACGATGGCACTGGCCGTGAGCCGCTCTTCGGGGTGGAAGGCCAAGCGAGCCATGTCCTGGCCTGTTTCATGGTAGACTTCGCGGAAACGCCTTGTGACAAGTGTACAGAAGTCCGAACAGCCGAGCGTGGAAGACATAGACGTCACGAGGCTGGTGATGAGCTTCATGGCGTAGCGTCCGTTGCTCATGTTGGGGGCGACGTGGAGGGGAGTCTTGCTCGTGCTGCCGTCAACGACAGCCACAAAGCTATCGTTCACTGCGATGCCGTCCTCGCATGTCTGAGGGCTTTCCTTTCCCTCGACTTTGCTTTCGATGATTGTCATTGCTGAAGTTGGGATTGAATGATTTCTTCCTTCCGCGCTCAGCCATGGTTGGAAGGCTGCCGACGGGACGATTGTCGAAATGTACCTTGGAAGTGTGACCGCCTGCTGAACCGCCGTAGAGCTTCGCTATGAGGTCGGGGCGGCCGATGCGGCGCAGCTCACGCTCGATGTTGGCTCTCTCTTCAGGTTTGTACCAAAAGAAGAATTGTCGCTGTGCAAGTTTCTCACGTGGTGTGCGGGCACTGAAGACAGGTTCGAGGGTATAGGGGTTAAGTCCTGTGTACCACATCTCCGTACTGATGGTCATTGGGGTTGGTGTGAAGTCTTGCACTTGTTCAAGCTTGAAATTCAGCCCTTTCGTAATGGCCGCAAGCTCGGCCATGTCTTCTTCACGACAGCCGGGATGGCTGCTGATGAAGTAGGGTATGATTTGCTCACGAAGGTTCTCTTCCTTGTTGATGCGCTCAAAGATTTTGCAGAACTCCCGGAACTCTTCAAACGACGGCTTGCGCATCAGACGCAACACATTGTCCGAGGTGTGTTCAGGTGCTACCTTGAGTCTGCCGCTCACATGACGGGTGATGAGTTCGCGGGTGTATTGGCGGGCTGCCTCGTTTACTCTCTCATCTTTACTCTCGTGCAGGAGTAAGTCGTAGCGAATGCCACTGCCTACAAAGCTCTTCTTGATGCCGGGCAAAGCATCTACGGCGTGGTAGATGTCGAGCAGGCTTGATAGGTCGGTGTTGAGATTGGGGCATATCTGCGGATTGATGCAGGAGGGACGGCGGCAGTGCTCGCAGGCCTTGTGGTTGCGGCCACGCATACCATACATGTTTGCCGATGGACCGCCTAAGTCGGAAAGATAACCCTTGAAACCGGGCATATCGATGACTTTGCGTACCTCGTTGAGGATGCTTCTCTTCGACCTACATACGACGAACTTTCCTTGGTGGGCAGAAATGGTGCAGAAGGCACAGCCACCGAAACAGCCCTGATGGATATTTACGGAGAACTTTATCATCTCGTAGGCCGGTATCGTCTTGCCCTTGTATTTGGGATGAGGCTGACGGGTGTAGGGCAGGTCGAAGGTGGCATCGAGTTCCTCCGTGGTAAGTGTTGGGTAGGGAGGGTTGACGACAGCATAGAGTCCGTCAACTTCCTGCAGAATGCGCTGGGCATGGACTCTGTTCGATTCTTCTTCTATGTGCCGATAATTCTCCGCTTCACAGCGCTTGCTGGCCAGGCACTCCTCATGGCTGTGGAGGACAATGTCGTCGGCTGTGATTCCTCCCGGAATATCGTCCTTTCGAACGAGGAAGACCGTTTGAGGAATATCGTGGATTTCCTTCATGGGTCTTCCTTCTTCAATTTCCTGACAGAGCTGCAGGAGCGACTTTGCTCCCATACCATACATGATGATGTCGGCTCCGGAATCGCAGAGGATGCATTTGCGGAGCCGGTCCTGCCAATAGTCATAATGAGTCAGCCTGCGCATGGAAGCTTCGATACCTCCCAATACGACAGGAACGTCTGGAAATAGGCGCTTTAGTATTTGAGAATAGACTATTGTAGGGTACTCAGGACGCATGTCATGGCGACCGTCGGGACTGTATTCGTCTACAGAACGCAGGCGCCGGTTGGCTGTGTACTTGTTGACCATGGAGTCCATACACCCTGGGGCGATGGCAAAGAAGAGTCGCGGGCGGCCTAACTTGCGGAAATCGCGGAAGTCACCGTGCCAGTCGGGTTGGGGCACGATGGCAACACGGTAGCCTGCAGCCTCAAGCGAACGCCCTATGACGGCCACGCCAAATGACGGATGGTCAACATAGGCATCGCCAGAGAAGATGATGACATCGAGTTGGTCCCATCCTCTCAGTTCGCATTCTTTCTTGGTGGTAGGCAGGAAGTCTGTCAGTTGGTAGCCAGTACTGTCGGTTGCATGTTGTCCACCGACACCGGGAGCCTGGGCTGTTCTTTGAGTTCTTGCCATCAGTCGGTCACCTCAAGTTCATCGTCGGCAGAGTCCTTCTGCTCCTGTTTCCATTTGATGTAGAGCAGTACCAGCTTGTGGAGTCCAAACGCTTTCATATTGCTGTTGTAGATGACGTCGAGACAGAGATCGAGGAGACCTTTGTCGGGACCGGCCTCAGATTCGAGGATGGACCTGACGTTGAGTTTCAGTTTCTCGAGTACGTTCTCGTCAATGATGCCGTTGCTGTCAACGAGATTGCGAAAGAGCGAATATTTGTCGATCGTGGCCAAGTGGGCATCGCTCACTTCTATGCTTCGGGTGCCAGAGGGATTTGCTTGAATCTTGTACATAATCTTAACTGTTTGTGGGTTTTATGATGTTGTTGGGTTCTTTGCTTTATCAGTTCAGCAGATAGTTGAGTATTCCTCTCATGAGTCGGTCTCTTACGGCAGAGCCGGATATGCACTCAAAAGGGAATCCCATCGTGAAACAGCGCCAAGTGTTGTCTTTGAAGGCTACAGCTGCGCTTGTACCATCGGCATACTGCATGGCGCAGATGGCTTGTGATTCGGGCTGCAGAATATCGACTGATGTTGAGGCGTAATGCTGGGGATTGATTTTACGCACAATGTTGAAGTTCATTCCAAGCCCGTTCACGCTTTCCTCACTGCAGACACTGTCTGAAGGAGCCCAGCGTGTCTTCAAGATGCTGCTCAGGAAGTTCTTTTCGTCTTCAGTCTTCATGTCGGAACCAACGTAGGAACCGCTCACGAGTAAACTTCCGCCTTGACGATTGGCGTAACCAGAGATGATGTTGCGCAGACGGGGCGTGAATGTCTTGAAGTAGTTCAGCGAATGGCCGTCGGATTTCTCGAGGCCGAGTATGAGGTCAACGGCGTCATAGCCATCCAAACTGACAAGTCCACCTTCAACGGCATCGCGCGAGCAACTTACCACATTATAGATTTTGGCTGATGCTATGGCTTCGGCGTGTGAAGCTGTGTAGTTGAAGTCGTTGCCTGCAATGAAATGTCCGGCTAGCTCATCCCCGCTCCATCCCAGTCCTCCAGGCCCCACAGCTCCAATCCTGCTTTTGTCGAAGCCCGTTTGTTTGCCTACCCATCCTGCTGTAAGGCCGTAGCTTACGCCGACATCTTTATCGAGGTCGAAGCCTTGTGAAGTGGCATTGTCAATAACTTCGGGCGATGAGAGTCTTTGGAAGCCATTGATGATGAGTATCGTTTTTGTGGCATTGGGCTGGAGACAGGCCGACAGTGTCTCGGTGGGGAAGCTTTCGCCTCCAGCATTGCAGGCCGTGACACGGAAGTTATATTGTACGCCTGGTTCGACCTCCATCGTATAACTCGTTCCCTTCACATTGATTCCATTGTCGAAACCACTTGTGCCTGAGGCTGTGTATATATTATAAGAGGTAGGCTTTGAGGATGGCTCAGTAGAGTCGGGCTGCGGATTCCAGGAAATCTTTACTTTGTTGTGGCCAATGGCTGTGACACTGAAATCCTTCGGTGACAGAGGCTGCACGACACAGTCTTCCTCATGCTCCATTGTAATGAAACGTAGTATAGTCTTATAGATAGACCGGGCAAGGACAAACTTAAAATAAGGGTCCTGGCCGAGTCTCATGTCGGCAAAGTTTTGGTGCGACATTGTTTCCAGAATGGCTGAAGGAACTTCCGGAAGGCGTGTTTCAGAATAATTGCGGTCCCAAAGATAGCGTATATTCCAGTTGCTGAAGGCTGCTTTGAGGTCTCTGTCTGTATTTTGCAGAAGCATGGAAGCGAAGTCTCGTGAAGCCATGCGTGAGATTCCGGCATTCAATCTGCCTTCGTTGAAATTAGTGGTACAGATGGCCAGAGACCCCGTTACTGTCTTATAGTCAGACGAATAGCCTGCATCGCTGTGCACTGCCAGTGACAATTCCATAGGGACTTTCTTTCCTTCCAGACTTGGCATGAAGACACTTCCTCCAGCCAACCAGTTGAGCATAGTACTCCTGGTATTGATGTCATCACCATAATCGTCAGTGCCTCCTTTGGTGCTGTAGACTGTGAAGGGAGCCCCTGCCCACTGTGCATAGTATCGTGCACCTTCGAGGCATCTGGGCAGTCCGCTTACGGAGCCGCCCCTCTGTATGTTACCCATGCCGCCGCCGAAGCGTACTGCGTCCGAAGTGACAATGCCCTTACGATGGTGCGAGTTGTTGGTTGCTACGACACAGTTGTATCTGTTGCAGCCTTTGTCGAAATCGAAGGTGCCGAGATATACCCAGGTGCCTCCACCCATTTGCTGATTGACGCGAAACTCTGTGCTTTGCCCTTTGTGACGGACGATGTATAATGCATCGTCAACACTTTGCCCCTCAACCGTCTGATAGCTTACATAGACGGCATAGCGTCCAGCCTCCTCAAACGAAGGCTGATAGGTGATGGTACTGGCATTCTTCTTCCTCGTAACCTTAGCCATGCGTAGCGTTCCCTTTTCAAAAGGGTTTTCACCGTCGACATAGGGACCGTCGTGTCGGGCAAATCCCTTAAGGCCGGCATCATGCCATGACTTTGATGTGGATTGTTCGGTATAGAAGGGTTGAAGCTTGGCATCGTCATTATCAACGATGTACTCTTTGGTCTGCCAGTCGCGCTCACGGGGAGTGAAAACACAAGCTCCCGCTTTTTCGAGCATGGGAATGAGGAAGGGAACGACAATGGTCTGCGTAAAAAGGTCTTCGTTGGTGGCAAAGAGATTAGGGCGCTGCCATTCCCACTTTTGACGTGTTAGGTCATAGTAGCGTCCATGACTGGCCCACACAGTGATGTGCCGGCCTTGAAGTCCTTTGGTAATGCGGTTGGGGCGTGAGATATTAGCCACCCATGGGGCTC
>Ga0256406_1006855_pt1 | contig 11170 bp, 13 predicted proteins | sample RumenRJG_03DNA_FD_185986 | JGI IMG/M metagenome (GOLD analysis project Ga0256406, IMG submission 185986) | Bovine rumen microbial communities from Lethbridge, Alberta, Canada - RJG_03 | ecosystem: Host-associated > Mammals > Digestive system > Stomach > Rumen | place: Canada: Alberta | collected...
GACCAGCACAGCTCGGCGACCATCAACATCAATGGCCAGCAGCGCGTGCCAAAAGCCGGGTTCGTCACCTGCCGATACTGTGGGAAGACCGTGCCCAATCCTGAGACTGTTGCCAACATGGAAGACCAGACAAAGGCCATACGCGAATGGCATTATCCCTATTGTAAGCACAAGGATGTGGTCTATGGCGGCAAAGGCAGCGGCGAGGTGTTCAAGGAAGTGTATTTCTATCGGGAACTGCAGACCGAGGCCATCAAAATCTTGCTGCCGGTGCAGGAGATAGACACGGAGGCAACGGTGGCCATGTTCAAGGCCGGGCTAGAACTCGGACTGAAGGATTACTTCAAAGGCAATCCGTCGCATATCCGCATGAAAGACTACCAGGAGTATAACGAGTCAACGGGCAAGATGGACCAATACATCGTCATGTATGACACTATACCGGGTGGTACGGGCTATCTTGCCAAGCTCTTTAGCCCCCAGGATTTCACGATGGTGCTCCGCCGTGCCTATGAGCGGATACGCGACTGCAAGTGCCAGTATGACGGTAAGGACGGATGCTACCATTGCATATTGAACTACGGAAACCAATATACCCGCAGCCAGCTGAGCCGGAGCAAGGCAGAGCATCTGTTTGAGAGAATCGTTGGTGAGACGGATGACTGGAAGCAGGTAACCGGCTCACTCGGCACGATGGTCGGCAATGGCGGTTTGGAGGAGAGTGAGCTCGAGGAAAGATTTGTGCAATGTCTGAAGAAAGCCTGCGACAGCCGTGGATGGGTCTTTGAGAATTTGTTTGATAACGGGATGCGCTATTATGGCATCACCGTCATCGACGACCATGATAAGCGACGGTGGCTGATGTACCCGCAGCGCTGGCTCGGCACGGAAGACGGAGTAAGATACCGCACACGGCCTGACTTCTATCTTGTCTGCACAAGATGGACGGTGTCGAATGCTGAAAGCACACAAGATAAGCCTGTTGACACCATCCCCAACATCGCCTTGTATCTTGACGGTTACCAGTATCACGGCTGCAACATCGATGGCCATGTCAGGTTCTACCATGACCTGGAACAGCGGAAAGCACTTCGGGAATCGACGGTGAAGAATATCATCTCATGGACGCTGACGTGGGAAGACCTTGACATCTGGGGACAGGAACAGAAAGCCGACCAGCAGGACTCCATGATGATAACAGCCGAAGCGTACAACGATACCATCAGACAATTGGAGGAGTATTATGGGCAGGATTGTGCGTGGAATGCCGAACTGAACAACATGAACCGCCTGCTCTATGTCGTGGAAAGGATTGAGACAATGGACAACCTGGAGCCATCAGTCGCACACTATCTCTTGCAATGGAATGAGAGCTTGAAGACGGCCATGCACAATCTTTCGAGCATCAACACATTCCTCAATACTTTCAATATTCATGCAAGCGGAAACATAGACATCTCTGTAGGTGAACTGGAAGAACAGGGAATAGAGCAATATATTGCTACCGATGCCGCCATGAGGACAGAGACTGTTGGCATGAACATAGCCCTGATAGCAGACAACAACACCAGTGAGGAAGAGGCTGTGCCGGAAGTGATATACAATGTCATCACCGCGCCCGGCAATGAGAATCTTGATAAAGACAAATGGAACTACTTCTGGCGATTGTATAACCTTCTGAACCTTGGCGACAATGCTGTCAGGAAGAATGAGCCAATGGAAGAGCAAGAGACAACGATGGATGAGAATGACATCAATGACATCCTGCAATACTATCCTGGTGTGGAAGACATCGCCCGTTATCTATTGGAGCATCACGTGGCCATCAGTGCTGAAGGCGGATTCTCGCTGATGAGAGACGAGGAGGTCGTCGCTAACGCCATGCTCGGATCAGAAGTCCTTAAAATTGTCGTTGACCCCCTCGATGAGGATTCACGGAAAACTTTCGAAGAGGCTGGCTATAAAGTTATTGCCGCAAATGATTTGGAAACCATTAAAACGATAATAAAATGAGACTATTCTTAGGAGATACCTGTTGGGAGAAGCTTTTCCTGCTGCCTAAAAAGGTACAGAAAAAGGTAGTGGAGTTTCAAGATAAGTTTAAGAAGAACCCACACGGTCATGCCATCAACCTGGAGCCGATAGCGGGCTTCAAGGATGGGAACATGCGTACGGCACGTATCGGAGATGATTATCGTGCCATCATAGGGTTGCTGCCCAACGATGACTACTGCCTGCTATATGTCGACCATCATGACGAGGCCATGCAATGGGCCAGAAACAAGCGCTTTGAACGGAACAAGATGACGGGCACCATTCAGGTCGTCCCCATCCTGACAACTGCGGAGCCTGCCAGCGCTGAAACGCCTGCAGAATCAAGTCAGATACTTCCTTTTGCCGCATACTCTGACGAACAACTCTTGAAGATTGGTGTGCCGGAGAATCTGTTAGCCCTGGTAAGGGGCATAAGAGACTTGGAGGATTTGGACAAGAACGAGGACAACCTTCCGGCTGATGTCTTTGAGCATCTGTTTGACTTGCTTGACGAGAAGAACATTGACCAAATCATTGCTGAGATAGAAGAGGGGCGCAACGCCAGTGATGATGCGCAAAACGCCAACAACAAGAGCCACTTCATTGAGATAACAGGTGAGAACGAATTGGAGAAGTATCTTGACGGAGACTTTGAGAAGTGGCAGATATTCCTTCATCCCACACAGCGCGTCCTTGTGGAGAGTGACTACAAAGGAAGCGTGAAGGTGACAGGTGGCGGAGGTACTGGCAAGACCGTTGCTGCCCTGCACAGGCTGAAGCGGCTGTCGGAAGGTGCTCCCCGCAAGAGCGTCCTGTACACCACTTACACCAAAGCGTTGATTCGTAATGTCAGACAGAAAATCCGCAACCTGCATGTCAACGAGGACGCATGCGTCATCGACAATATAGACGGTCTGCTCTCTGAGGTTGCTTCAAAATATGGCATCAAGCCAAAGGGATGGAATGTGCTGGACTATATCAAGGTGGATTATGGCAAGACAAAGAACCAGGAAATATGGGAGGATATTGTCGACAACAACTTGACTGCTTTCGACGCTGATTTCCTCTATCAGGAATATCTTGACGTCATCGCCTACAACAACATTACAGACCTGAAAGCCTATCTTCGGCAGCCACGCCGGGGAAGAAGCAAGGCATTGTCGGTCAAACAACGCATGGAAATATGGAAACTTGTCGAGATGTATGTGGCCGAGAAAAAAGAGCAGCATTACTTTGACCGTTCGGAATTGTTCAATATCACTGCCAACTATCTGAACGACAATGGCATTCACCCTTTCGCCCATATCATTGCGGACGAGATACAGGACTTTTCCAATCCCGAGCTACGCTTCCTAAGGGCACTCACTCCCGAAGGGCCCAATGACCTGTTCATGGTGGGTGACCCTTATCAGCGTATATACAACAACCGCCAGATCAACTTCAGCAGTGTAGGCATCAATGTAAGGGGTAAGCGAAGCAGAAGGCTGAAGGTAAACTATCGCACGACGGAGGAAATCAAGCGGCAGGCTGTCAGTGTGGTGAAAGGCTGCGCATACGACAATTTTGACGGTGAGGCTGAAAAGTTGGACGGGTATGTATCGCTCATGCATGGCCCGCAACCGGAATACTATGTCTACCCGAGCCCACAAGAAGAACAGAATGCAGTGTTGAAGTTCATCAAGGAATGCCACGAGGGCGGTATCAGCTATAAGGATATCGCCATCGCCAATCCTCGAAGAGACGGATTGCGGGATTTCCAGTCCTCCTTGCACATCAGCGGTATGCCCTACAAAAACCTAGAGAATAGCGACGGCGGTGATATAGATGGTATCGTGCTGTCTACCATGCACAACATGAAGGGTTTGGAATTCAAGGTCGTAATCATAACAGGCATCAACCATAACTCATTCCCATCGAAACCGTATAACTGGAATGGGATGGACAAGCGCGAACAGACCAATCACATGATGAACCAGCGCAGTTTGATGTATGTCGCCATCACTCGCGCCATGCAGAAAGTGCTGATAACCGGAGTGGGTGAAAAGTCAGAGCTATTGAAATAATTGATAGATTGCTCTTGTTGAATGCTAAACCAAGGGCATGACATCGCTTGGATGAAGATTATCGTGAATCACGAAGATAACGAAGGACAATGATGAAGAACATTCTTACTATCGCATGCGTGGCAATGCTCTTGTCAGCCACATCATGCAAGGCACAGGACATGTACAAAGAAATTGATGATATTTCATACGTAAGTAGAGAAGACACCTCAGCTTACAGACAAGAGCGGTGCAAGTTGGATATGTACTATCCCGTTCATGCCAAGCAGCCTTTCAAGACCATAGTGTGGTTTCATGGTGGCGGACTGACAGAAGGGCATAAAGACATACCCGGTGATTTGAAAAACCAAGGAGTCGCCGTCGTGGCTCCCAACTACAGGCTCTACCCGCGAGCTCACAATCCCCAATATACAGAGGATGCCGCAGAAGCCGTTGCGTGGGTGGTGAGACACATTAAGGAATATGGAGGCGATCCGGGGAAGGTGTATGTCAGCGGGCATTCAGCTGGCGGCTACCTCACACTGATGCTTTGCCTTGACAAAGACTATCTGGGGAAGTATGCTATTGACGCAGACAGCATAAGGGGATATTTCCCAATAGGCGGCCAGACTGCTACACATTATACAATACGTCGTGAGAGAGGCATTTCTTTCACAGCCCCTATCGTTGACAAGTACGCCCCGCTCAACAATGTACGCAAATTCGGTACCAGGCTTGTACTGATAACTGGTGACCGGAAGTTGGAGCAGATGGGACGCTACGAGGAAAACCTCTATTTGAAATCCGTTCTTGAAGGCATCGGCAACAGCGAGATACCTATTCATGAGCTCAGCGGTTTCGACCACGGCGGTGCTGGGTGGCCGGGTAGAATACTGATGATGCAGTACATCAATAAGGACAAATGACAAATTATCGAATACGATGGACAGACGGCAATGACTTGGAGTTTGAGATGTTCCATGCCATAACGGAGAACTACTACAACCAGCTTGTCGGCGGTCCACAGAACAGACAGTCGTTTGTTCAGGGCAATATGTCGAAGGACGTCAAATATGCGATGATAGTCTATTCCAAAGAGGATGTTCCCGTCGCATGTTCAGGCTTGAAGGAACATGGCAACGGTGATGTGGAGATCAAGCGGGTGTGGGTGCAACCACCATTCCGTGGCCATCATATTGCAACTGTCATGATACGCGAACTTGAGAGCTTCGCCCATGAGCATGGATATAGAAGGACCGTGCTAATGACACGCGAGAGAATGGATTATGCCATCAAGCTGTATGAAGGCTTGGGGTATAAACGCATAGAGAACTATCCGCCATACCAGCACATGGACGACGCGGTTTGCTATGCGAAAGATTTATGATTAATTTCTAAAGGGACAGCAAGTAGAATTTTTATAGTGATGAGATACAAAGACTTATTCATAGATTTAGACGACACGCTCTACGACACTCACGGCAACAGCATGATAGCACTGAAAAAGCTCTTTGATGAGCGGCATTGGGAAAAGATCATGCCGTCCTACGAGGCGTTCAGAGATGCGTATTTTGCCACAAACGTTGACGTGTGGGCGAAATATGCCCACGGCGAGATAGATCGTGATACATGGGTGTGCCTAAACTTAAACTTGATCGAGTCTCATGGCATCTTGTTTGGATACAAGATGAAACCGTCACTATCCCATCTGAGCAGCTTGACACTTTGCCTGTTCTTTGAAAAGAAGACAAATATACCGCCGCCCAGAGGAGCAAGACCCATCTCGTCGCGGACTATCCTTGAGAGTCCGTTAATGCCGTTGCGCATATCCACACACCTGGTGCATAGATAATAATGCATATTTTCATTCAGTCCGAACATATTCCTCCCTCCTTGACGAGCTTAAGGACAAACTCTGCCAGCGACCCTGCATCGGCTGTATCTATACTTAGGGTGACGCCTTTGCCGATGGCACCGATGCCTTCGATACCCTCTACATCGGCTGCGAGAAATTCCCACAGCACGATTTGTACCCAATTTGCGTGGGTGGAGTGAGATAATGCAATAAATCAAAGGAAATGTCGTTTGTATAGTAAAAAAGTCATTTTGTAATTAAAATGTATATAGTATGGCTTGGCATGAAATTGTAAAATACAGTCCTCAAAATTATAATTCGGATGGTGTATATACAGCAGACGAATGGACAAGCAGATGTGATGTCGGGAAATAAATCTTCAAAATTCTACGATATAGATTCATCATTACTAAATTCAATATCTCTGCTAAACGAAAAACGCAGAATTCATATTAACAAACTTCCTGATATAATGCGCTTGGCTTTACGAGAATATCTGTATGTCGAATTATGTAATAAAGAGCATAGATTACAAGTTGAATTTGGATATGACTATTATCTTAAGATTTCTTGCTTATTGGATAATGAAACATTAAACAACTTTGTTCAAAGAGAAAATCTATATTTAGACCCTCGATGAATAATTCAAAGCATTAAATTTTTCAACATGAAGAATATCATAACGTTTGCCATGTGTTTGTTCTTGATGTGTTCTTGCGACAATCATGATTTTGAACTGTCTGAAAAAGAACAAGTTTTTTACATCAACCAAATGCTGTATTTTTCCATTGAGCCATGGGACAGCCTTAGCAAAGCATATTCTTATGACTTTTCCCTACGAAACCCGAAACCATGCAAGGGAGTTGACACCATTTATTTAGAAAGGAAGATTCCAAATAAATTTGAAGTAATTGAAACTTCTTCATACACACGAGAATATAATCGCGACCCTTCATTCATAAAATTATTGCCAAATACACAATATATAGTAGCACATACTGGAATGGGCGCCACAGTAAATATTTTCAAATATTATTATACTGACCCTTTTGGTAAATTACATGCTAATGATTCACTGAATGAACATATTAACGTGGACTCCATCCGAATCCACCTTAATAGATAAAGCATTTGTCGCAATAAAAATAAGAAGATACTACCCAAAAGAGGGTAAGATACTACCCAAAAGGCGGAGATACTACCCAAAGAAGATGTAATTCTACCCAAAGAGAGAGTTGCAAATCCTAAGGAGAAGCAAAACGCATACTACCTCTTTCCGTCTGCCCGAACTTTCAAAGCAACAACCATAAGATGAAAAAATCGATGGGTCCGCAAAAGCAATCTTGACAATGTCATTTTATAGGTTCAGACTATTCTCATCCTTAAGGAAATCAAGAATATTGAGGAAGAAAATTCCTTCCTCATTCTGATATGTTGGAGACAGTCCCCCCGTGATGACAATCTTGCGAAAACTGTCGCCGATACTTCGCAGAGACGCCACTTCCTGATCCACTTTCTCCTGTGTAGGAAAAGCCAAGGCCGACTGGATATACCAGCGCTTGTATCCCAGGTTACAGACAAAGTCGACCTCCAACTGCCTCCTCACGCTGTTGCCGTGTTCATTCCTTTCTGTTCTGGTGACAGAGCCTACATCCACCGACAGGCCTCTGAGGCGAAGCTCATTATATATTAGGTTTTCCATCAGATGGGTTTTTTCTGTCTGGCGGAACTGCAGGCGGGCGTTGCGCAGTCCAAGATCTACGAAGTAGTATTTTGTAGGTGATTCGATATAGCGCTTTCCCTTGATGTCATAGCGCATGGATTTCTCCAGCAGGAAGGCATCCTCCAAATAAGAGAGATAGGTCTGTATTGTGGTAGAGGTAATGTTGCTGTGCTTCACCGTGTGGAAAGTATTAGCCAACTTTGTGGGATTGGTGAGACTTCCGATAGAAGATGCCATGATGTAAATGAGATGTAAAAAACAGGAGGGTGTATCAAAATTGGGAAAGTCCAGGAGTTCAGAAGTCCGGGAGTTCTGTCATTACTATAATGATACCTTATTATCAGATACTTATGCATTTGACTGAACTTCTGAACTTCCGGACTTCTGAACTTCTCCTATTTTGATACATCCCCTTCTTTGTCTTTACCAATTAATTCATTAATTTTGCGGTAAAAAATACAGGAGTATTATGAAGAAGAGCATTCTTACAATAGCATTTGGACTCGTAACAATCATTGCGAGCGCACAGACAGGATTGAAGAAAGTCTATGATGAGACTATCAACCCTATGGAGCAGATTGACAAGGCTGTAGCAACGGCAAAGTCAGCCAATCCAGAAAAGTATGTCATTTGTCAGGTTGGTGGCAACTGGTGTCCGTGGTGCCTTCGCTTTGCTGACTTCATCGGCAAGGACAGCGACATAGCAAAGGTTGTCAACGACAACTTCATCTATATCCACGTCAATTACAATCCGAGAAAGTCAGGCGGAGATGCTCAAGTCAAGGCAGCCAAAGCCTTGATGCAGCGTCTCGACAACCCACAGCGTTTCGGTTTCCCGGTCTTTGTCGTTCTTGATCCGAACGGAAAAGTCATCCACATCCAGGATTCCAGTTTCTTAGAAGAAGGCCAAGGCTACAACAAAGCCAAAGTCCTTCGCTTCTTCAACAACTGGACCCCCAAGGCAGTAGAGCAGAAGTAAAGCAAATAATCATGCTGCAATCACAACTCATAATATCGCCAAAAGGCAAGATTCTGACAATGATACCTCATTACTTGCTTATCAACGACCAGCTTTTGGGCGTGTTCAAGGGCAGTGAGACACACGTCAACTTACCTGCCGGCAGATATAAAGTGACCATCCGCAGTATGTACAAATTCATAGAATCGTCGGCTGATGTATATATCCCCATCGGGGAAAGCAAATGTCTTACCTTTACCGACAAGGATAAGATTTGGAACTGGCTGTTTAACATTGACCTTGTTCTATGGTTTCTCAAGCGCATACTACATGTTCCCGAGCCGTGGGGAACAATCTATGAGATGGTCAGCAACGGTTTCTTCGCCGTTTGGCTTCTCCGCATTTGGCTCATCCGCAAAAGCTATTTTAATATCGAGGAGAAACAACCAAAAGACGAATAGTTAAGGTATCGGCAGAGGATAGCCCAAGGGCAGAATTACTTTACAATAATTCTCAATCATATGGCATTCTTCACCGAGGCGCGCACGTGTGGCAAGAAAGAAGCACCCGGGAACCTCCAAGATCCGCGGCAGGGAGCAAACTTGTCGACGATGCCCTTCCGACGAGTGGATGCCGCTATTGTCTGCATCTCCCCGCCAAGTCAGCCTTCAGATACCATAAGCTAACTCGTGCAACCGCCCACAGACGAAAGAATTACTGAAAGGCTATCCATAAAGAAGTGATGGCAGGAGCGGGAAAGTATCATAAAATATTTTTCAAAGCATGCGGGCTCAACCACACCGCGTCCACTGCCGTCTTATCATTTTCGGCATATCACTATATCGAATGCCCACCATGAGCGTCATGGTCTTCTGGAGAAGCCCAAAGCACACAATCATTAACAATGGACCAAAGACATAGTCATACCACCGGGCAATATCGTTCACTGCAAGATAGGTTATTATCATAACGCTTACGACAAACTCCAACCATGCCGTTACCATACCGGGCGTATAGAACCGCTTTGTGTGGAACAGACGAATGCCAAGCGTATGTACAAAGCATTCTATGATGCCAAAGGTTGCCACAGCAATGGTTATCAAAGGTGTCGTGTCGAAAACAAACGGTACGATGCTTAGTGTCAGCAGCAGGATACCGGCAGGAATTCTGCTGGCACGGCTCATATCCTCATCCACTCTTATACCGACAAGGCCGGAGATTAGTTTGATGAACCCACCAGGATAATGCCCCTCCTCCCATTCATGCAGGACGAACAACAGTGCATCGACAACTACAAGTTTCTGAACCGTTGACAAGTTGCCTATAACAGCCGCAGCAACAATAAACGACAGAGCCAATACGGTGTAAATTTCCAGCGCATAATACTTTATAAACCTTTTCATTTTTCTGATATTTTATATTTCGAATGCAAAATTACTATGAACTTTAATGTCGGCAAACGACGGCAAACGGATATAAACAACTCGTTGATTATCAATTAACAAGCGTTTGCAGACTTTGTTTTTGCCTATTGTGGATTATCCGTTTTTTGATTATTTTTGTACCGCATTTGTAGCTCGGCATCAACGTGTCACGACACAAGAAACTGCACTACATTGCAGCAAATGCAACATAGCTGCACGATGATTGTCGGACAATGCGAATAACGGAATAATTCACAATGGCAAAAACTATGGTTAAGAAAAAAGAAACACTACTTAACAGTTCGCTCGGAGGCCCTATCGGGGTGAGCCAGGGACAGGAGTTCTACCGCCCCAAGCAGGTCGCTGAATTGCTCGGCATCAGCATGAGGACCTATTATACAATGGTAAGCCGGGGCAAACTGCATCCCGTAAAACTCTCGGAGCGCGTGACGGTCGTCGCAAGAAAAGAGATATTCAGCATGATTGAGACGGCTATCGGGGTGGAACTGTCGAGGTCGATATTCTCGAATGGCAATCGGCATATCACCGCCAAGGGAAAGGACTGCAAGGGAAAAGGAAATGAGACTGGCAAGGCTGGTAATCAACAAGCGACAAAGAGGACTGCCAGGGACCGAGCTCCCGTCGGTGTCACCCACGACACGCATTATACGATGGCGGAAGTATGCGCCAAGTTCGACTACAGCTATGGTCGTCTCTATACGCTTAGGATGCGGTATCAGATTTCTGCCGTCCATGCCTTTGGCACGACGTGCTATCCCAAGGATGCAATCGACAAGGCGATGTCCGAGGAACGTGAGCGGTTGGGCAAGTCACTGGGTGAGCACTGGTACACCTGCGGAGAGCTGATGCGCATCTATGGATTGGGCAAGACGCAGGTCAGACGGTTCGCCAACACCCACAACGTGCGGACGAAGAAGGCCAACGGCAACCGGCTCTATTACTTGAAGGAGGACTGGGAGGCAGAGCGAAGAAAGGCTGAGGACAAGAGCTGCTCAACCAAGGAGAAACGCAATGGAGCATCGTGAGCCGCCAAAACCGGGTATGTGCTATTAGCCAAATCGTGTGTACTTGTGAAGAAGCAACGGCAAATAAGCGGATAAAACAAGCAAAATC
>Ga0256406_1006856_pt1 | contig 11169 bp, 10 predicted proteins | sample RumenRJG_03DNA_FD_185986 | JGI IMG/M metagenome (GOLD analysis project Ga0256406, IMG submission 185986) | Bovine rumen microbial communities from Lethbridge, Alberta, Canada - RJG_03 | ecosystem: Host-associated > Mammals > Digestive system > Stomach > Rumen | place: Canada: Alberta | collected...
GCGGCCGGCATCTGCTTCTTCTCCGGTGGCACCTGCGGCGTCTGCGGCTATGCCTACGGTGGCTGGCGCGGTGCCCTGCTCGGCTCGTTCCTCGTTGGCATCTTCCTCTGCGCTGGCCCCCTGGTCCTGTATCCCGCGTTCGCCTCGCTCGGAATCGCCGGCGCCTCGTTCCCCAACGTCGACTACAACATCGTCGGCTCGATCATCTACGGCATCGGCAGCCTCTTCGCCTAGTCGTACGGGAACCAGAATTGCACTGCCTACTCAGCCCTAGTGTTTGATTTCAGGGGCGCCCGCGTGATGCCACGGGCGCCCCTTCGCCAATCTGGGAACAGCGGTCCCATCGGAAACAGCGATGCCGGTGCGGGCCATACGAAAGGAGACCGGTGGCACAGAAGAAGCAGAAGCGCCAAGCGACCGCCGCAACGCCCAAGGCCAATGCTGTCGAGCGCGACGAGGCCGAAAAGAGCAAGCCGACCGCATCTGTTGAGCCTTCGAAGGGCCCGCAGAAGATAGGTGGCCACGCCCAGGATTCCTCCGCCGACAAGGCGAGAAGGGCGAGCGACGCGGTGCTCGGCGACATCATTGGCATGGCGAAGCCTATTGCCATCCCCGACCTGCCCGAGGACGAGGTCGAGCTCTCGGTGGGGGAGGACAGGAAGCGCCTGCTTCTCCAGGGGCTTGCCCTCCTCGTCGCGGTGCTTGCCCTGCTCTTCCTCGTTTTCTGGTGCGGCGTTGTTGCCAACTATACGGGCAACGTCTGGCTGCTTCTCCTGCTCATTGCGGCGCTCACGGCAGCGTGGTTCGTGTCTAAGCGCATGGGCAGATTCCTCGGCAAGTTTTTCATGAAGACCGGGGTCATCGACTTTGGTAGCACGTATGTCTACATCTACGAGAAGTCCGATCCCAAGGAGGCCACGGTCGTCCCGTACAAGGACATCAAGTCCTACATGATCGTGCGCCAGGGCAACTCGCTGAGATTTCTCCTCTGGGGAAGCTGGGTCAAGCATCCGTCCGGATATCTCTATGTGGGCATGACGCGTCCCTTCATGGCCGATACGCTCGACGCCCTCGAGGCAGACCTCAGTACGACCATGGCGCGCCACCACGTGAAGGAAAAGAAGTAGCGCCGGAATCAATCCGGTTCCTACATATGTGAAGGGAGAAACTATGGCAACTGATAAGGAGCAGGTTGAGGAGTTCCTCGGCATTGTGAAGACGTCGCTCGACGAGTACGTCGCCGGCATCGACTTCGATGCCCTGAGCGCTGCCAAGCAGCTCATCCTCGACGCCGAGAAGAGCGGTGGCCGCGTGCACGTGACGGGCATCGGCAAGCCCGGCCACGTCTCCGGCTACGCCGCCTCGCTCTTCTCGTCCACCGGCACACCCACCTACGAGCTTCACGGCACCGAATGCGTTCACGGCAGCGCCGGCCAGGTGCTTCCCGGCGACGTCGTGATCGCCATCTCTAACTCCGGCGAGACCGGCGAGCTTAAGGCCACCGTCACCTGCCTCAAGAAGAACGGCGCCAAGATTATTGCCCTCACCGGCAACCCCCAGTCCTGGCTTGCCCAGCAGGGCGACGTGGCCCTCATCGCGGGGGTCAAGCAGGAGGGCGATTCCATGAACAAGCCTCCTCGCGCCTCCATTCTGGCCGAGGTAATCGAGCTGCAGTGCCTCTCCATCCTGCTGCAGAACGAGTTTGGCCTCACGCCCGAGAAGTACGTCACCTGGCACCCAGGCGGAGCCCTCGGCGCCTCCATCCGCGCCGGCAAGTAGTAGAACCCATCCGCAAGGACAGGCAGAAAGGCAGTTCCAAGCATGTCTACGTTCTCCGGGGTCATCGTCCCCATGGTTACGCCGTTCAAGCGTGACGAAGGCCAGACCATCAACTACGAGGCGGGCGAGCAACTCGTCGAGAGGATCATCGCCGGCGGCGCGAGCGGCATCTTCACCTTCGGCTCCAACGGCGAGTTCCACGTGTGCACGCCCGACGAGAAGATCGAGTTCTCGCGGTTCGTGATCGAGAGGGTCGCCGGCCGCGTGCCCGTCTACGTGGGCACCGGCTCGTGCTCCACGCGCGAGGCCGTCGAGATGTCGAAGCGCGCCGAGGACGCGGGCGCCTCGGCCGTCTCGGTCATCAACCCGTACTTCATGAAGGTCTCCGACGCCGAGGTCGAGGGCTACTACGCGGCCGTCGCCGAGAGCGTGAAGATCCCCGTCCTCATGTACAACATCCCCAAGTCCACGGGCACCAACCTCTCGCCCGAGGTCGTGGCGCGCGTTGCCGAGATCGACAACGTCAAGGGCGTGAAGGACTCCTCCGGCAACATGGACAACCTCGCCGCCTACGTCGAGGCCGCCAAGGGCAAGGACGTCGACGTCCTCGTGGGCTCCGACGGCAAGATCTCCGCCGCCCACGCGCTCGGCGCCTCCGGCGCGATCGCCGGAACCGCCAACCTCATCACCGACGTCGTGGTCTCGCTCTGGCGCGCGCTCGAGGCCGGCGACGCCGAGGTGGCCGCGTCCTTCCAGGCAGACGTCGAGCCCATCCGCGACGTCCTGCACATGGGCTCGACGCCCCAGACGCTCAAGCGCGCCCTGGAGCTGGCCGGCGTGCCGGTGGGCCCCGCCCGCAGGCCCGTGGCGGAGACCACGCCCGAGGTGGACGACAAGGTCCGCGCCATGCTCGACCACTACGGCATCGCGCACGAGTAGCACGCAGAAGGCACAGGGAGAAAGAGGGAGAAAATGAAGCTCCAGAAGGTTAAGGCAACCGAGAAGCTCGCCGAGATCGGCGCGTTCGCCGTCGTGAGGGTCGAGACCGTCGAGCGCGGCCTGGAGATCGCGGACGGCCTGGTCAGGGGTGGCGTGCCCGCAATGGAGATCTCCTACACCAACGCTAATGCCGGCGACGTGATTGCCGCTGTTAAGGCCAAGTACGGTGACAAGATGTGCGTTGGCGCCGGCACCGTGATGGAGGCCGCCACCGCCCGCCTCGCCATCATGTCGGGCGCCGAGTTCGTCGTGGCCAACATGGAGTCCGAGGAGGTCGCGCGCGTGTGCAACCTCTACCAGGTCCCCTACGCGCCGGGCTGCACCACGATGACCGAGGCGAACAAGGGTCTCGAGATGGGCGCCGCGTTCATCAAGTGCTTCCCCATCTCAAACACCTATGGCGTCCAGCTCGTGAAGCTGTTCAAGACCCCCACGCCTTGGATGCCCCTCATGGCCTCCGGCGGCATCAACCTCGACAACCTTGCCGAGTGGGTGCGCGCCGGCGTTGACACCTGCGGCATGGGAAGCCTGCTCACCAAGGGCTCCGCGGACGAGATCGCCGCAAACGCCGCCGAGGTGCGCCGTATCATCGACGAGACCCGCGCGGAGATGGGCGAGTAGGTCTAGGGCAAAACCATAGATGCCGGAAAGGCGGCCGTGTGGGTCTTCGCGTGTGCGTTGCCCCGCGCGGCCGCTCCGTTTATCGAGGTACCGCTCTCGCATCACCTAACCTGCATACCTCACGGCGTTCACGGACTGAAGCCGACAGGTGGGCGGGAGGTACGCCTCATTCACGAGGACTCTGCATAGCATGGAACATGCCGCATATGGCGGCCCACATGGCAATTTGAGGGAGGATCGTCATGAAGTTCTTTATCGACACAGCGGACCTGGACGAGATCAAGAAGGCAGAGAGTTGGGGAGTCCTCGCCGGCGTAACCACCAACCCGTCTCTCTATGCGAAGACCGGCGGCAAGCTCGCGGACTTCGAGGACCACATGGTCAAGATCTGCAAGCTCTGCGAGGGGCTGCCCGTCTCGGCCGAGTCCCAGGCAAAGACGACCGAGGGCATGATCGCGGACGGCGAGCGCCTTGCGGCCCTCGCCCCTAACATCGTGGTCAAGCTCCCCATCTGCGAGGAGAGCCTGCCCGCCACGCACGCGCTGGCCAAGGAAGGCATCCGCGTCAACATGACGCTCGTCTTCTCGGCGCCCCAGGCGCTTCTCGCCGCCTCGGCAGGCGCGCGCTACATCAGCCCCTTCGTCGGCCGCTTCGATGACATCGGAGACGACGGCATCCAGCAGCTCGCAACCGTGGTGCAGTGCGTCAAGAACTACACCTACGGCTACTGGGACGAGGAGGACGGCCCCGAGATCATCACCGCCTCCGTGCGCACCCCCAACCACGTGACGCAGGCGGCGCTCCTCGGCGCCGACATCGCCACCGTGCCCTTCTCGGCGCTCAAGAAGTGCCTGCGCCACCCGCTCACCGACCAGGGTCGCGAGCGCTTCGACGCGGATTGGGCTAAGGTCACTGGGGAGCAGGCCTAGCCACGACCGTCTCGAGAGGAGACACATGAGCACAACGAGAACTACGCACGAGGTGCGGCTCATCGCAAACTCGATGCGCCATGACATCGTCACCATGGTGTCAAAGGCGAAGTCGGGCCACCCGGGTGGGTCGCTGTCGTGCACCGACATCCTGGCGACGCTGTTCTTCACCGGCGTCATGAACTACGACGAGAACGACCCCACGAGTCCCGAGAGAGACCTGCTCATCCTCTCCAAGGGCCACGCGGCACCGGCCCTCTACGCCCTATTCCACCAGGTTGGCTGGGTCCGTGATGACGAGCTGGGAACGCTTCGCCAGCTCGGATCGCGCCTGCAGGGCCACCCTGACAGAAACGCCCTGCCGGGAGTGGAGGTCTGCTCGGGGTCTCTCGGCCAGGGCCTTTCGGTCTCGGCCGGCGCAGCTCTGGGCTTTCTCGCAGACGCCCCCGAGGGGACCCGTCCGCGCCACGTGTTCTGCGTGTGCGGAGACGGCGAGATGCAGGAGGGCTCCAACTGGGAGGCCCTGATGTTTGCCCCCAACCACGGCCTCTCCAACCTCACCATGTTCCTCGACCTCAACAACCTGCAGATCGACGGCGACGTGCGCAAGGTCAACTCGCTTGGGGACGTGGACGCCAAGCTCGCGGCATTTGGCTGGCACGTGATCCACACCGACGGCCACGACATCGATCGCCTCCACGCGGCAATCGAGGAGGCCCTGGCCTTCTCGGCGGCGCCCACCGCGATTGTGTGCGACACCGTCAAGGGCAAGGGAGTCTCGTTCATGGAGAACGAGGCCGGCTGGCACGGCAAGGCTCCAAACGAGGAGGAGACCGCGCTTGCGCTGGCCGACCTCGACGCGGAGCGCGCGCAGATCGAGAAGGAGGCCTAGCGATGGGCAAGAGAGCAACACGCGAGGCCTTTGGCGAGACGCTTGTCGAGCTGGCCAACGAGGGCGTGAACGTCTGCGCGGTCGACGCCGACCTCGCGGGGTCCACCACTACCAACAAGCTGCAGAAGGCGTATCCCGACCGGCTCGTGGACGTGGGCATCGCCGAGCAGGACATGGTCGGCGTGGCGTCTGGCCTTGCACTTACCGGGCGCATCCCGTTCACGGCGTCGTTCGCCGTGTTTGGCGTCGGACGCTGCTATGACCAGATAAGAAACACCGTGTGCGACTCCAACCTCAACGTGAAGGTGTGCCCCACGCACGCCGGCATCACGGTGGGCGAGGACGGCGCCACGCACGAGATGCTCGAGGACATCGGCATGATGAGGGCCCTCCCCAACATGCGCGTCCTGGTCCCGGCCGACTACCGCGCGGCAAAGGCCGCCATCCGCATTGCCGCTGCAACTTCCGGTCCCGTCTACGTGCGCATGGGCCGCCACAAGGTGCCCGAGGTCTACGACGAGTCCTTCGTGGGCGGCATTCCGTATGCGGGGGTGCTCCGCGAGGGCACGGACGTCACCATCCTCGCCTGTGGCGTCGAGGTGGCCCAGTCGCTCGCGGCGGCGGACATCCTTGAGCAGAGCGGCATATCCGCCGAGGTCATCGACGTCTTCTCGGTGAAGCCTCTGGCCGAGGACGTCATTCTCGCCTCTGCCGAGAAGACCGGCCGCGTCGTGACGGCCGAGGAGCACATGGTCGAGACCGGCATGGGCTCCGCCGTGGCGGCGCTTCTCGCCGAGAAGCGGCCCACCCCCATGCGCCTGGTGGGCATGCGGAGCTTTGGCACCTCCGCCCCTGGCGACGTGCTTCTCGAGCACTTTGGCCTTGACGGGGCAGGCATTGCCCGTCAGGTCGAGGAGTTCGTCCGCGCGTAGGTGCGAGGAACCCAGCGTTTATGCAGGTGCGCGCGACGGTTCAAGAACCGTCGCGCGCACCTGTTGTTTGATCCGCCTGTGGCCTTCTCGTGGCGTCCATCTGCGCGTTCTCTGTTCGTGCGGGGCAGCTCGCGCGTGGCGTTCTCGGCGCTTGGTATCATTGCGAATGTATCTGTATCTGCAATGCAAGAAGAAGGAGCTTTCGTGGCCAACCACTTTCGCAGCACAGAGCGACAGGGGTCGGATGGGGACGGCATGAGGCTTGTGCCCCCCAGCGAGCATATCGTGAGCAACGTGCCAGACATCGAGCCCGTCGAGGGCGATGTCGACGAGCAGGCGCCCGCCTCCGAGGATGCGCCCGAGGCAGTCCACGTCGTCACGGCGTCCGACCCGGCTGACTCCACGAGCGCGCAGCAGCGGCCCTATACCAGCGTCTTTGCTTCCCTTGCGGGCAACGATGACGCACCCGTGGCACCGCGCACCGGCACCCCGACCATCTCGTTCAAGAACGTGAGCCTTGTCTACCCCGCGCAACCCAACAAGCCCGCGCTCGATGGCGTGAGCCTCGACATCTATCCTGGCGAGTTCGTCTTCGTCGTGGGCCACTCTGGCTCGGGCAAGTCGTCGCTTCTGCGCCTCATCACCTGCGAGCGCCGAGCGACCTCTGGCCAGGTGCTCGTCGCGGGGCAGGACCTCACCAAGCTCAAGAACAAGAAGGTCCCGTACCTCCGTCGCCAGATCGGCACCGTCTACCAGGACTTCAAGCTCCTGCCGGACAAGACGGTCTACGAGAACGTTGCGTTCGCGCTCGAGTGCATCGGCAAGCCGCGCGCCGTCGTGAACGTGCAGGTACCCGAGGTGCTTCGCCTCGTGGGCCTCGCCGAGAAGCAGGACAACTACCCCGACCAGCTCTCCGGTGGCGAGCAGCAGCGCGTCTCCGTGGCAAGGGCCATGGTCAACCGCCCGCCGCTGCTCATCTGCGACGAGCCAACGGGCAACCTCGACCCGGCCATCTCGCTGGGCATCATGAAGCTGCTCGACCGCATTAACCGCGAGGGCACCACCGTGGTCATGGCAACCCACGACCGCGAGATGGTCGACTCCATGCGCAAGCGCGTCATCGCGCTGGAGGCCGGCCACGTTGTCCGCGACCAGGAGAGGGGAGGCTACGGCTACTATGGCGCCCTCTAACTTCACCTACTCGCTGCGCGAGGCGGGTCATCACTTCCGCAGGAACTGGTCGACGGTGCTCGGAGCAATCGTGACCATCTTTCTTTCGCTCTTTATCATCGGGGCCTTTGCGCTTGCCTCCAACGTGCTCAGCAACATGGTGGGCAGCGTCGAGGACAAGGTCACCATCCAGGCCTTCCTTGCCGACGATGCCGATCAGGCCGCCGTCCAGCAGCTCCAGACCGAGATTCAGGGCTGGGACAACGTCGAGTCCGTCACGTATCGCAGCAAGGACGAGAACCTCGAGCAGTACCGCACCTCGATGTCGCAGCGCAACGCCTCCGACGCCGTTGCCGCGCTCGATGGCCAGAACCCCATCCCGGCTTCGCTTGTAATCAAGCTCACCGATCCCCAGCAGGTCGAGGGCACGGCCGAGAAGCTCATCGCCGATGAGACCTTCAAGTCCGTCTGCGACACGCCCGACAACCCCTCGAGCGACGTCCAGTACGGCCGCGACACCGTCGAGAAGCTCTTCTCGGTCACGAACATCGTGCGCGTCGCCGCCATCGTGCTCGTGGTGCTCCTGATCTTCGTGGCGTTCGTGTTCATCAACAACACCATCCGCCTCGCCATCACCGCCCGTCGCAGGGAGATTGCCATCATGCGTCTGGTTGGCGCGTCGAACGGCTTCATACGTGGGCCGTTCATCATGGAGGGCACGCTCGAGTCGCTCATTGGCGCCGGGCTTGCCATCGTCGCGCTTGCTGGCGGCATGAGCTACGTGATGCCCAAGCTTGAGAACAGCCTCAAGTTCCTCTCGTTCTACGTGTCGCCGCAGGCGCTCTATCTCACCTATGGCGGCCTTCTGGTGCTTGGCGTGCTCATCGGCCTCTTCAGCTCTGCCATTGCAATGAGGCGCTACCTCAAGGTCTAGGCGGGGTATCACAGTATTAGTTCGCAGGAAGGGGCGGTGCGGCTTGTTCGCGCCGCCCCGTTTTCTCAGGGAGGTCACATGGGCAGGAGACGTCCGGGCGCACGTCGAGGCGGCAACCACCGGCGCGGGGGCGGGAAGGCGGCACTTCGCAGGTCCCCCACGCTTGTGGGCACCCTGCGCGTGACGAGGCCGGGCGTGGCCACGGTCGAGACTCCCGAGGGCAGCTTCCGCGTTGCCCGCCGCGGGCTTCGAGAGGCAATGAACGGCGACGAGGTCACGGTATCGGTGTTCCCCGCGCGTGGAGGCGAGAAGGTCGCACTTGTCCAGGGGGTCATAGCCCGCGCGCAGACGACCTTCCTCGGGCGCTTCGAGCTGGCCGGGCCGCTCGGCGCCGTGGTGCCGCTCGATGCCCGGCTTGGCCGAGACTTCTTCGTGGTACCCGAGGACACGTCGCCCGCGCGCCTTGGCGTGGGGGAGGGCGACGTGGTCGTTGCACGCATCGCGGAGTATCCCACGCGCAACAGCGCTGCCGTGGTGACCATCGAGCGCCGCGTGGGGTCGTCGGACGAGCTCGACCTCAACATAGAGTCGGTCATCGCCTCCTTTGGTCTTGCCACGGAGTTTCCGCCGGCGGCGCTTGCGCAGGCGGAGGGCATCCATGCCAACGTAGAGGACGCGCTCGAGCGTGACCACGCCCGACGTGACCTGCGCTCCCTTCGCTGCGTGACCATCGATCCCACGGACGCCAGGGACTTCGACGATGCGGTCTTTGCCAAACGCCTGCAAGATGGTGGCTTCGAGCTGTGGGTCCACATCGCAGACGTCACGCACTACGTGGGCTGGGACAGTCCCATCGGCAACGAAGCCAAGCGTCGTACCTGCTCCGCCTACCTGGTCGACCGCGTGCTGCCCATGCTCCCCGAGCGGCTGTGCAACGACGTGTGCTCGCTCAGGCCTGGCGAGGACCGTCTCGCCTTGAGCGTGCGCATGGAGCTTGATGCCGCCGGCAACCTCACGGCTGCCGAGGCCATGACCTCGGCGATTCGCTCCACGGCGCGGCTCGACTACGACACCGTGGACGTTCTGCTCGCCGGCCATGCGGATGCCTCCGTGCTGCATGAAGATCCAGCGGACGCGCAGGCGCTCGAGGAGGCGCTGCGCACGCTCGACTGCATCCGCGGGCTGCGCGAGCGCATCCGAGAGGAGCGCGGCTCGATCGACTTCGACACCGTGGAGCCCAAGGTGACGCTCGACGAGGAGAGGCATCCCACGGGCGTGACCGTGCGCACGCGCACGCGAGCGACGGGGCTGGTCGAGGAGGCCATGCTTCTCGCCAACGAGTCCGTTGCCCGCATGCTTGCCGACCGCGAGGTCCCCTGCGCGTATCGCGTGCACGAGCGACCCTCCCCGGATGACCTTCGGGCGACCGTACGCCCCCTCATGGAGCTGGGCCTCATCGATGGGAATGCGCAGCGGGAGGCCCTCGTCGCCGGGGAGCCCGCCGCAATCAACGCCGTGCTCGACGCCGCCCGCGGGACCTCGGGCGAGTACCTCGCCAGCTCCCTTCTCCTCCGCGCTCAGAAGCGGGCGGTCTACCTGCCCACCAACCAGGGCCACTACGCGCTGGGAGCGCAGGCGTATTGCCACTTCACCTCTCCCATCAGGCGCTATCCGGACGAGCTGGTGCATCGTGCGCTCAAGGCGCTTCTTGCCGGAAAGCTTGGCAGCAAGGAGCAGGAGCAGATCGCGGGCCAGCTGCCGCAGCTCTGTGCCACGTGCTCTCAGATGGAGCGTGCGGCGGACGGCGCGGCGAGGGCTTCTCAGCACATCAAGATGGCCGAGCTCTATGCGGATCGCGTCGGCGAGGCCTTCTGGGGCGTGGTGTGCGGCTGCGAGCGGTTTGGCCTCTTTGTCATGCTCGACGACACCTGCGCGGAGGGGCTGCTGCCCGTGCGCGCGCTTGGTGGGGAGTGGCTCGAATACGACGAGGACAGGCTGACCCTCACGGGCGAGGAGTCTGGGCGCGTGTGGACCCTGGGCACGCGCGTGCGCGTGGTGGTCGCCGAGACGGACATCCCACGCGGCAGGATAGACTTCGCGCTCGCGGACCAGCGTGGCGTCGCGCAATAATGGGAAGACTAACGAGCAGTGCATGCCGCGCGTCTCGCGCGTGAGTTTGGCCCAGGCGGGCCAGGGGAGAGGGACATGAACCAGGAGCAGAGCCAGAGCACGTTGACCGACAGCCTGGAGCAGGCGGAGGGACTCATCCTGCAAGGACAGGACGAGGCGGCGCGAGAGCTGCTCGCGCGTCTCGCCGAGGACGCCGAGGAGTATGTGGACCGCAACTGCGCCGCCACGGAGAGCGACCAGTGGTTTAGCTTCCCCACGCTTTTCGACCGGCTGTGCTATCGCCGCGTGGAGAGCGATCCCCGTACCCTGCACGACGTTGGCGAGCCGCTGGACAGGCTCTATGCAGACCTTGCCCTGGCGTGCGTGCGCACCGGTGACTACAGTGCGGGCGTCGAGGCGCTCAAGCAGGCCGTCCGCTGGAACCCCATGAACTGCGGCTACCGCCTCGACCTGGCCGACCTCTTCCGCACCAACGGAGACATGCAGGAGTATCTGGCGCTTACGTACAGCTGCTTCGAGCGTGCAAGCGACGCGCGTCACCTTGCTCGCGCCTTCCTCAACTTCGCAGGGTACTTCGAGGCGCAGGGAAAGTCCCGGACAGCGGCAGCGGCGCTTCGTGCGGCGAGGCGCCTCGAGGTGGAGGACTCCGCGCTCGAGGCTGCGCTTGACCAGGCCGCAGGTACCGATCAAGATCCGGACGGCGTGACCGACAAGGAGACCACGGACCTTCTCGCCGAGGAGGGCCTGCCAGACGGCGCCAACGCCGAGGTGGCAATCTGCCTG
>Ga0256406_1006857_pt1 | contig 11165 bp, 10 predicted proteins | sample RumenRJG_03DNA_FD_185986 | JGI IMG/M metagenome (GOLD analysis project Ga0256406, IMG submission 185986) | Bovine rumen microbial communities from Lethbridge, Alberta, Canada - RJG_03 | ecosystem: Host-associated > Mammals > Digestive system > Stomach > Rumen | place: Canada: Alberta | collected...
AAGGGAAACCTTGGTACTGCGCCATCTTAATTGCCAAAACGCATCAATAATGCTACATCTTAATTGCCGAAGAATGCTATATGTTATTTTTCTTAAAAATGTTGCATGAAAATTTGCTGATTACACACCCTCAGTTTTCATCCAATTCGCCACATTTGAAGATTTTTTTCAAATGTAGTCCAATGTTATCTGTAGAGCAGTCGAAAAGCATAGCCATTGCTTTCTGTGATGCCCATATAGTCTCGTCTTTGTAGAGAACCTGTATTCCATGTTCCTCTCCCTCTGCTATAAAAGTCAGGAATTCTGCTGTGCTATTTCTTATTACTTTCAGATTTGCCATATATACTTATTTTTGCTTTAAATAGAATCGTACCATCCGTATCTTTTCCAATCGTAGAAGCATATAAGTCTTCTCATGTGGGTTGAATAGTTGCTTCTTTTAATTAGATATTTATTAAAAAATAATTTTATAAAATCCCTTAAGGAATCCATTTCGTCTTCTTGAATATTTAAATAAGGAATTAGAGCGATTGCTTTCCACTCATGTTCCTTATATTTTTTTATTGCTTCATCCAAACTTAATTGTTTGTCTTCAATAGAGAAATTATAAGATTGAAAATCTTTTAGCGAAAAAAGTGGAATGTTAATTCCAAGTTGGTTATTATCATAATCAGCTTTTGAGTTTATTCCAATTTTTGACAGATACTTGTATATGGGCAGAAACGATGTTTTTTGCCCTCCACGACGAATGTTTGGAATGCTTTTCGTTAGAACTTGAACAGCATCCAAGTCCTTATCATCTATAATATCTTCTAGAATGTTTATAGCCTTTAATCCAGTATACCCGATGGCCGATTTGTACTTGGCAACAGCTCCAAATCCATATACAACTTGAATATTTGAATTCTGGTCAATCTTCTCTCCTGGAAGAACATATAGCTGCTTTTCTGGCTTTTCTGATACTATAATATTGTAAAATTGCTTTTTGTATTCACGCAAAAGATTTGCAGGAATAGAGCGTTCATACTTACTGAGGCATTCAAACACTCTCAAATAATTATTAGTTTCTATTCTTGTTACGGGTAATACAATATCTTTATTTAGCGATATGCTATGGCTATCAATTTTAAAAACCTCTGTATCGGAAATCTGCCAATCTACAAATATTAAATTATCTCTTAGTTTGTCCAAATTCTTTTTGTCCATACAACAGACTAAAGAACGTAAAAGATCCATTATATTCATATCAGATATTGAGTACCCCATAAAGACTATAGGATGTTCAATAAAAATGGTTATCATTTTGGCAGCCAAATAGGCATTTTTTTCGTTGTAATTTTTGTAGTCAGATTCTGTGAGAATCATACTTGAGGGTTTCCTTAAGCATCCATGTATTTTATAGATTTCTCCGATGCTGAATGTAGGAGCAAAAATCAATTCTTGTTGTCCTATATACGGAGTGAATTTAGGAAACAATCTTTCAGCCGTGTCATCCCAATTTGTAGTTATAATACCATCAATACACAGATTCTTAAGCACATCAATCTCTTCTGCATATTGAGGTGGAAAGTCTTCCAATGATTTCGACTTTAGATAATCAGCTATTTTAATTTTGAGTAATATACTTTGATCAGTTATGTCATCTGCATATCTCTTCTTGGCTTCATCCGTTTCTGGTAGATTCCAGAAGTTGGTCGTTAAGTCTTTTGCTATATGTGTAGCAATTATAGGCAGACTATCCGTGTTAAGCACGGAAAAATACTGATTAATATGTTTAGGAGCAAACATTTCAAGAATACCACGCCAATCAGGGGTATTTATATAGTGACGAGAAAATCCCGAGCCTAAAAAAAGGAACGGGGCTTGTTTCTTTGAAATCAACTTCTGTACCAATTCTTCTTTTGTCATAATACAACACATTTATTTTTTATATAGAAAACCTAATGCTTTTTACACTCTATCAACAACATTCTCCAAGTTATTCAGCTTTACCAGCATAAATGCCATACGCTCATTTCCCCAATATTTATTAGGGATGTCTTTGACATTGAACAGCATCTTCTGTAATTCGGCATCTGTTTCACTTGGCTTCCTTATTCGAATCATGAAATATGCAGACTGGCTCGGAGTGTCGGGATAACTTTCTTTTTCCAGCTTATCCTTTGTCCACACATCATGTCTTGTGCGGACAATCTTGCACAGATTACCCACAAACTTTTCTCCTTTGACATATAAAAGCAGATACTTCGCCTGATTCCATGGAGAGTCAGCGACTTTATCCAAAGGTATGTTATACCAGAGTTTATCAAATGTCCATTGGCGTTTCTCTTCACTACCCGCAATTGCTACCATCACCAAATCATCAGGCAACATTCCTGCCTTTTCATCTTCGGTAACATATGCTAATGTGCGTTGTGGCTTTGCTTTCGCCACATGGGTATCAGTTGTCGAATATTTCATCAAGATGTCATTCAGATGCTCTCGCAATAAGGTATCGCTGTTGGGCAGCAATGGAAATGCACCAATATTCACGCTCTCCACACTCGCACTGTAATAACGCTTCTTGATATATTCATCGCTGCCACGACCAGGAAAGAGAATGTAGCCACCGATTATCTCCTTCGAGCGGTATGGCTCATGCTCTTTGCTGTAATAGATAGCGTCACGGTAACGGTGCATCTGGTTGATGGCATCTGTAGGCGGATAGTCACCGCCAGGCATGCCTGCATTCTCGGCAATATCCTGCTGTTCAAAATCCTTGTCAATCTTCTTGTCGTTGATAACACGATACTTCGCATCATACAAGTATGTCAGTACGATTTCTCCAGATGCCTTGCGGATGTTGAGAACAATGTCGGGACGTTGCTCAGTTGTCGCGGTATTGATGCCCATACCATATTCGTCCTTGCCGCTTGTGCGGTTGAACGTGTGCTGATAGTGAAGCGTGACCACGTCTTCCTCATGTGCTGTAAGTTGCGCCTTGCGTTCGTCCGTGTCATTCTCCTCAGCTTTCGGATAATGATATTCCACAATATGTTCCAAAGAGGAATCGGTAAACGGGTTGAGCAGAGAATCCTTGGGTTCTGTTATCAGTTGCTCATGTGACGGTTTGTTATGGTCAATGCCCATAGCGTCAGCCACAAGTCTCTTCATCTTGATGAAGCACCACAACTCATATATTTCCCATATCTGCAAAGTACCAATGTTCGCCGCTCCATTATAAAGGTCGATACCTCGCTTCAGTTTGAGCCAGTCTTTGTATATCTGTTGGTAGCCTAATCGGTTTTGCAGCACAAGGCTCTCCTGCTTCATTCCGTCAAAGCGACTCACAGTCTTGAAGAACGGATGTTTCGACAGCCTTTTCAGGGAGTCTTGATAGTCAGTCCACATCTGTCTGTGGCGCTCTGACAGTTCTTCTTGCGAGGAGTCGAGTATGGTCGCTATTATTGAAGAAAGCCGACGTCCGATGCTTTGGAGGGTATGTTTCACGAAGCGGTTTTCCATCGTGTCGTGTGTGGAACGCACTTCGTCAAAGCCGAAGTAATGCTCTTCCAGTTTGCCTTCCTTCTCAATTTCTTCATATCGCTCCTCCATTGCAGGTGTCCAGAACTTGATTTGCTCCGCTTTTCTTGATGTGCGGAAGTTTACAATCTGCGAATGTGGATTCTGTATCACACGCTTCACGTTCTTCACATAGTTGTCCACCACGCTTTGGAATGCAGCCATCCATGTAGCATCGGTATTAATCTTGCCTCGGCTGAATTGTTGAAGCGTGATGCTAAGATAGCGATAGATCACGTTTTCGTATTCCTCGTTGACCTCACGCAGAAGCGACTTGTAATCGTTCTTGGTGTCGAGTTTTGGCGATACCACGTCAAACGTGACATAACTTTCCTTACGGATTCCATTTTTATGATACGAAAAGTCGAGTTTGAAAACTCCTGGCTCATTCAAGAAATCCAATTCTCCCGTAAGAGATTTCTCCTCTCTGCCGTTCAATTCCTCATCTACAAAGAAACAGTCCTCTACATCTTTGCGCACATGGCGTATTTCCGGCACGGAGTCTTTGTCCACTCCGTGGAAGAGCAGACGAACCTGATATTTGCAAGTCTCATAGACCACTGGCCACAAACCATCCCACACCTTTCCGCTTTCAAGTCTTGTATCCTCTTCTCCGTCAGTCTTCTTTCCTGTTATCGGACTGTAAAGGCAAAGTCTGCACTCGTCTTTCGAGGTATAACGGCAATATGACTCTGGCGCATCAATATCGGGATTGTCTCTCCTTGCATAATTGATACGCCCCTTGAAGCGTTCCCACGAATAGCCGATGTCCAGTGTGCGGACAATCACCTCATAGTCGGGATGTATGAACCTTAAAACCTCTGTCTGCATAAGCCTGTCCTATACGATTATGGCCAGAAGCGAGTGAACTCCTGATTGGTCAGTCGGTCAATCATTTCCTGTATTTTCTCTTTCGCTGTTTGTTGGCAATCTTTGACAGTTCCTGTCTTTTCTTCTGTATCGTCATTCTCAGATGCGGCTTCAGCCGATGATTCTTTGATGTCTGGCGCAATATCCTTCAACCATTCCAGTCGATTTTCATACGATACGCCAGCTTTTGCCCTATATTCTCTTGACATAGAGAACATTTCCGCATCGCCTTCAACACGTGGCAAAATCTTCATCAACAGAATGTTGTTTACGGATGCAGCGACGGCTTCATCCAAGTCCATGCCTTCATCGAGCATCACACCAACCATTATGGTCAGCTCGTTCAGCACACGATAACTGACCACGAAGGGAGTTCCCTTCAATGCCAAGTTGATTTCTTCTAGCTTTGTCGGAAGTTTCTCCGTCAGTTCTTCTGACACATCTGGATGTGCATCCAAAACCTCGTCAGCACTCACATATCTACGAGTGAATGCATTCTGCCATTTCTTCTGCTCTGATTCAGGAAGGTACTCCAAGTTCTTACTGCCGCCAAACATATTACGCAGATTGCCGCCATTCATCTCAATGGTCATGGCACGGTCAATCACCTTGCGGGAGAACTGGTGCGTGGTGTCATCCATATTGACAGTTCCGATGATTACAACATTATCTGGCAGCTCAAGACCTTCAGTCGTTAAGTCCGTGCGTTTGCCCACCTCCGTGTCAATATCGCTTTCGGTATCCATGCCGAAGAGTTTCAGGTAGATGTCTCTGTCTGTCAGATTGCTGCTGAAAGGCTCTCCCGTCTGTACATTCTTGACATTAGGCATTTCCGCCAATTCACGGAAATACTGTGCGTCGATTATCGGCTCTGTCTTGACCGTCGCCATATCCACCTCGCCTGTTTCCACATTCTTCGGATGCTTGCGGGTTTCCAATATGCTCAGTATCTCAGCGAAATACTGTTCCACTGGTGCTAAGTTCATCTCGTCAAGGCATACGAAGAATGGAACGTTCGGGAACATCTTTGCCTTCACCAAGAACTTCACGAACTTCGTGAACTGATAACCAGCCTTGCCCAGTCGGCTGTAATACCCCAACAGTTCCGTTGAGTCGTGCCAGTTAGGCTTCACCTCTATCATGCAATAGTTGCCGGGTGTCGTACCAGCCTTGTCCTGTAAACACTTGGGGCATGACTTGAAGGCAAACTCTCGCACGATGCGGCTCTTGCCTGTGCCAGAGATGCCGGCGAGGAGAAGGAAGGGCTTTGTGCGGAGAGCTGAGAGGTAGGGAGTATGTATATTATATTGAATGCTTTCTGTTTGCTCCAGTATAGTAGAAAAATTATTAGAACAATTGTTGTGAATGCTGTCAATGTTTTCTAAATAGTAATACAATAAATCAGGTCTAAACAATATGCTTTTATCTGTTTTATACATACCATATAACCACGCTTTCTGCAAGCCTTTTGTACGTGTACCACGTATGCTAGGATTCCCTTCAAAAGAGTATCTTTTGGTATCATAACCTGATAATAAATATGCATTATTCTCTACGCTTAAAGCATAAATTCCCAGTACAACAGTTAACCAACCATCTTCTATGTTTTGAGGATAAGTCGTGCCAAGTTGCATCTTAAATTCATCAGACTTTCTAGATTCATCCCTTATAGAAGAGATATACAAATTTATATTCCATGATTTTGTTGGACAACTTGCCTTGATCTTCCAAAAACAGCCTCCCTCGTTGTTGACATACGAAACATTCCAACCTTTTTGTGTAAAAAGTGAGCGAATTACTTTTTCTTGTCCAATTTTATCAGATGGCCATAGTACAGTTTTTCTTTCTTCTGTACTTCCATCTAAATTTATTTGTATATGAGTGTCTGCCATAATTATATGTATTTTTTAATTTCCTTCGCGATTTCTTCTGCCAGTTTTGCTGGTACAGCATTGCCTACTTGTCGCCATTGCTCCTTCATATCTCCACATAATTTATAATCGTCATCAAATGTCTGAAGTCTTTTGATTTCGCTTATGCGTAAAAATCTGTTTTTCCAGTGGAATGGTCCCTGGTTGTTTGAAAAACTCGCTTGGATTGTCCATGATGGGCGATTGGGAGTTAACTTAAGAAGAAATGTCCAATATCTTGATTTCCATTTAAAAATAGGGTCAGGATATCCTTCATGTTCCGTATAATACAGATAATTCTTTCCAGGAGGAATTCCTACTAAAAGGTCATAATCTTTAGACCCTGGTCTTTGCTTCTTTTCTTCCTCAGTTATGTTGTCAAAATCACTTAGTACTTCACCACAGGTTACCCATTTATGGGTGTTGTTTGTGCCTTTTTCAGAGTGAGTTTCTTGCGGAAATACGAATTTGCCTATTCTTTTTTTTAACCCCACACAGATGAAACGCTTCCTAGTTTGAGGAACACCATAATTTGCGGCATTTATAACCTTGTATGTTATGTTGTACCCCATCCTTTCTGCTTGTTCTTTTAGAAAAGCCATTGGTTCTTGGTATGTTTTAAATGTAAATCCGTCAACATTTTCAAACATGAATACCTTGGGGTTAATTTCTTTAATTGCACGGAAATATTCAGGTACAGCAAAACCTGCCTTTTCGTCTTCAAATCCCCCTTTTTTCTCAGTGAGATAGTGTCTTGTTTGGCTATATGGCGGACATGGTGGACCACCAATAACTACATCTACAGAATTGTGAAACCGTGTAAAATCAACATTTCTTATGTCTTCGCAAACGACTTCGTCTGCTGCATTGTTCTCTTTTAAAGTGTCACAAGCAATGTTCCATACATCTGTTGCAAAGACTGTATGAAACCCCGCTTTTTTAAAGCCTAAATCAAGACCTCCACATCCCGAGAATAGACTCAATACACTATATTTCATTTTAAATTACGCTTTTTAAATAATTACACATACTTTTTGCCAAGATACAAGGAACTGCATTCCCTATCTGTTTATGGACGGAGCGCAGACTGCCGTAAAATTTGTAATCTATCGGAAATGTCTGAATAGCTGCGAGTTCGCAATTCCTTAATCTTCGATTGTTCCAATGGAAAGGTCCTTCCCAATGCCCAGGCTGAGCTATTATAGTCCAAGAGGGTAGATAAGGATGAAGTTTTAGTAAGAATGTCCAGTATCTTGTTCCTGCTTTGAAAAGTTCTGGGACATAGCCTCTCTTTTCTGACAGAGAAATATAATTTCCTCCTGGTGGAACTTGTATCAATGCATCATGATACAATCCTTCTATGCTGTCAAATTCAGAAGCATAAAAGTCTGAATCGAACCTTCCAATCCAATCAATAACCCTCTCATATCCATTTTGAAACTCTTTGGGATGTTCAAAATTGGTTTTTTCAGGTTCTGTTATTATCTCTTTTTTAGACGCTATAAAGAAAACCCTCTTTCTTTTTTGTGGTACACCATAGTCACAAGCATTTGCTTTTATTAATTTGAAATGATAATTCATTTTGTCTAAAGCTTCTTCCAAGTCATATACAGCTTGAATGTTATGTGGATGCAAAATGCTCTCAACATTTTCGAGTATAAACCCGTCTGGACGAATATCATCTATAATATTAAGATAAGCGCCTATCATATTTCTCGGATCATCGGGTCCTAGCCTCTGAGGCAAAGTCTTCCAATACCCAGCTTTTGAAAAAGGCTGGCATGGAGGACCTCCTAGAAGTACCAATTTCTCAGGATTGTTCTGTCGCAGAATTTCTGTAAAATCTGAAGCCTTAACATTACGAATGTCGTCTAATCGATGTTTTGTATGGGCAAAAAATGGATTCATTTTAAGCGTTTCAATAGCGTCTTTTTCAAAATCCAAACTTGTTAAAACCTTAATACCAGCCATTTGTGCGCCTATATCAAGTCCACCACCTCCAGAGAAAAAGGACAGTCCATGCACTTTCGAATTTAATGCGGATTCCAAATACGGCATACAAGTGTAGTTCTTGTCTGTAAATGAAATTTCAAAAGAACCATTACTCTCTTTTACACATAGAGAGTCGTAAAAAACGTTGCGCTGACTTTCTATAATGTGGGAAAATTCGTTTACTGAAAGTTTATATTTCATTTGTTTTCTATTCATTTTCTTTTTCCTCGCTAAACGTCTTAATTTTGTCAGCAAGGTCTTCCTATAATTCTTTCCTTGGGTACTATCAGTTGATAGTCCGTAAGAATTTTCTTATTTATCTTTATCTTCTAAATTAGGCAGATAATCACTGGCTTTTGCTGATGAAATCACGTCGTGTCCCAGCTTTGACTCCAGTTGTGTGCGTGCCGCTTTCGCCACGCTGCCACCATCCTTAGCCACTTGCTTCTGCTGATGGAATCCGTTAGGATTGCGTTGTTTGGACAGCTCCGTGGCAGATGCCTCGGCAAGCATATTGAGGGCTATCTCCATGTTGGTCATGTTGTCGCGCAGACTCTCCTTCGTCAGGCCTTTGAAACTCTTGTACTGTTTGGTCGTCATTCCGCTCCACTCTCGGGTAATGATGTCGGTAAGAGAAGCATATTGCAAGCCTTGCTGCACCCCCGTGCGTACCCATTCATCGGTGAGTTCTTTCCTGATTTCTATAGACTTGATGCGCTGGTTTATCCAAGCATCAGAATATCCCAAACGCTTGTAGTCAACGATGGCCTGGTCTATGCTCTTTTCAGGATCCTGCATCTGTTCCAAACGAGAGTTTGCCACCTGTGCCATCCAAACCTTAAAAGGCTCTGCCTTTGGTGAAGGAATCGACTGGATAATGCGGAAGAGTTGCTCAGTGTCAGCGACATCCGTCATACGCAATTTGCCGTCTGAGGCACGAAGTTTTAACCCGTGACAATTTGTCACGGTTTCATTACCTTCTTTTTTGAGTCTCTGCTTCAGCTTTCTCCAATAAGCATTGGCATCTTTGCTATCAGTCAGCACACTGCACACATCCACAATGGAGAAATACCACTTCTCCTCTTTATCGTCCCATACGGTGCGCACCTTCTTTTCTTCAAACAGTTGAAGAGATTCCTTCTTCGTCATATTGTTCTTTTTCTATTTCATTATCTTATTGTCAATCAATATTATCCTCTCTAAGAAGATCTGTAACCTCCACTTCAAGCAGTTTTGCTGTTTTCATTAGGCTGCCCAAGTCTGGCTGACAGGTATTCGTGCACCATTTTGATATGGTGGTCTTGTCCTTCCCCAGTTGTTCGCCAAGCCATTTGTTGGTTTTTTTCTTTTCTGCAAGGACCACTTTTAGCCTGTTCAATTCTCTATTTGCCATATTCAAATATATGTTTTGCTTACAAAGGTAGCTATAAAACACGACAATCGTGAAGAAATTATATAATATTTTATGATTATTCACCAACTTGGTGAGAAAATTTCACTGTAAGGTAAGACGCTTCTGCTTTATCAAAAGAACCAATAACGATATTGAATAGAAGAGTAAGAAGATGATAAACCGATTCTCTATTTGTCAATCCTTCCCAACTTCTACCTATCATTATAAGGATCCATATTTGTGGTTCATCCGACATTTCGAGTGATACGGCAATCATGAAGGGCGTAAAGTCTTAGCTTGAAATACCGGTCATCTCGAAATCCATAGGCATTTCGTTTCATGACCTTGATTTTGTTATTAATGCCTTCGACTTTGCCTGTAGAGATATGGCTATCATACCAGGCCAAAATACCGCTCCTATATAGCATTAGCGCATTTGCCATCTTCTCGAGTTGTGGAATCTTGCTTTCCCTTGCTTGCCTTACCCAGTCATTTAGTACAGCAGAAGCCTGTTCCTTGTTTATCTGTGTCCAGATTTCTCTCATCTGCTCCTTCAAGTAGTAGGCCTTGGATAAAGGTTCATTCATGGCGAGCGCATTATCCAGCCTATTCTTGTACTGTTCATCAAATATATCCGCACCATTTCTTAAGAGCAGATATCTTGTACCTTTAAGGACCTTGCGTTTGTTAATATCCTTCTCCATGGTGTAAACCTTTCTTCTTATGTCGTCGAGATGCTCGTTCATCAGCTTTACAACATGGAAATGGTCGAATACGTGAACAGCACCAGAACAGTTTTCAAGGACAGAAGCAATGAAAGCAGCAGACAGATCTGTTGCTATATGTTCTATCTTAACCTTATGCCGTTTGACCCTTTTCCAAAACTTTTTGAGAGCGTCAATTCCCTTGCCATCACCCACATAGAGTATCCTGCCTCGAGTCAAGATCAACGACAATTGTTTTGTATATATGACCTTTTCTGACAGCAAACTCATCAATACCTATGTTCTCGACTCCTTTCAGGGAGGGCGGACAATAGTGCCGCAGTAGGTAGGTGGAATGTATTTCCCTTTACCGTGTTCCAAGAAATGTTCAGATGATTTGCAACATCCTGCAATGTCATTCCACGGAGGAGATCTACTACGTATTTGGCAAATCGATGGGTATATGAGCGACTGCCTGTAGTAAAAGGGATATTCTCCTGCTGATCGTAGTCACATTCTTCATTCATACACTTGTAGCGTTGTACTTTCATACGGACAATAACTTTCTTGCCACCGATTGGAAGACCGACAAAGTCTCTGATACGAGATCCATTCTTGACCAAATGGCATTTTCCGCATTTGGGACATACAAGTAATCGTTTTTTGCTTTGGACATGAAGAATAATAGTATTACCTTTGTATTCCTCTTTAGTACATTCGAGGCTATAAAGCCCC
>Ga0256406_1006858_pt1 | contig 11164 bp, 8 predicted proteins | sample RumenRJG_03DNA_FD_185986 | JGI IMG/M metagenome (GOLD analysis project Ga0256406, IMG submission 185986) | Bovine rumen microbial communities from Lethbridge, Alberta, Canada - RJG_03 | ecosystem: Host-associated > Mammals > Digestive system > Stomach > Rumen | place: Canada: Alberta | collected...
ACTGAGCAGAAAGCGGCGGCAGAGCTGACGATGCCGGACGGCCAGTCGGTCTCGAAGCTGAACGATGTGAACCGGAAGGTGCAGGAAATTCTGGGACTGAGCCGGGGACAGTTCATGCAGATCGCGATGATCGCGCAGGGCGATTTTCTGAAACTGCTGCTCGCGAAGACGGATGACCGGAAGAAAATTTTCAGCAGCATTTTCAATACTGGAAAGTTCGGACTGCTGGAGGATCGTCTGAAAGAAGAGCTTCAGAAAGTCCGCGCGGAATACGGAAGGAAAGAAGATGCCATCGAACAGGAGCTCTGCAGTGCGGTGCTGGATGACGGTTCGGCGGTGGATCAGACGATGCTCGAGGAAGAGCCGCGGGAGCGGATTCTGGAGAAGATCGATGCCGCTTCGAAGGCGATGGAGACAGAGAACGGTGAACTCCTGAAGCGGAGAAAGGCCTGCGAGGATTTGCTGGGCCAGCTGAAGCTGAAGATCCGGGATGCGGAGGATCGGGCGAAAGTCGTGCAGAAGCGGAAGGAATCCGAAGAACTGGCGAAATCGCTGAGCGGCCGGATCGAGAAGCAGCAGGAGGCCGTCAAGGCGGTGTCCGGGCGGGAGCCGGAGGCGAAGCAGCTCGAAGCGCAGGCTGCGGTCGAAGAGAAACGCTATGCGCGTTATGACGAGCTGGATGCTCTGAATGGCGAGATCGATCAGCTGGCGAAGGCGCAGAAGTCGGCGGCGCTTACGATTAAAAAGCAGCAGGATGAAACCGATACGCTGGACCGTGCGATTTCAGACAGAAAAAAGAGGCAGGCCGCGCTTCAGGATGCCGGCCGGACGCTGGCAAACCTGGAAGCGGAGAAAGACCGTCTCAAGAAATACGGGGAGTCGCTGAAAGATGTCGAAAATACGCTGACGAACCTCCGGAAGAAGACCGCCGAATGGAAGACATCCGAAACGGAAGTGAAGCAGCGGGACCGCGCGAACCGGATGGCGGACGCGAAGTTTCAGGATCTGAACCGTCGGTTCCTGATGGAGCAGGCGGGAATCATCGCGGAGACTCTGGAGGACGGTGTGCCGTGCCCGGTCTGCGGTTCGGCAGATCATCCGCACCCGGCGGTCAAATCGAAAGAGGCGCCGACGGAGCAGATGGTCGGGAAGGCAAAGAAAGAGCTGGACAAGGCGGCCGCCGCTTTTTCCGCTTCGGCATCCGACTGCAGCGCGAAGAAGGGCGCGATGGAAGCACTCCAGGGCACGCTCCGCGAAAAGGCAGAAGCGATGAGCCTGCCGGCAGATCCGGAAGAGCTGCTGTCATTTCTCGATATCGAGCATCAGACGTACCGCGAGGAGTGGCAGGACGTCGGACGCCGCCTCCGGATTGCGGAGCAGGAGGCACAGGAGAAAGTGCAGCTGGACCGGACGATTCCGGCGGAAGAGAAACAGCTGGATTCGATGCGGAACGCGCTGAAAGACGCAGAGGTTCTTTTTGCGCAGCGAAAAACCAGCCTCGAAACGAAGCAGCTGTCCGCGCAGAAAATACAAGGCGAGCTGAATTACGAGAACCGGCGCGCCGCGGAGGCAGCTGTCCGCAGGCTCGAGCAAACCGCTGCCCGCATCCGGAGCGAGATCCAGTCATCAAAGGATGCGCTGGAAGATCTCATGCGGCAGCTTGGAGAGATCAGGGGCCGGATCTCAGCGCTGGATGAACAGCTCGCCCGCCTGCCGGCTGCGGATCTCGGAAAACTCTATACGGATCAGGACGCATTATCGAAGGAGAAAGAACAGATGGATAAGCAGTCCGGCCGGCTTCAGGGAGAGATCCGGATGAACCGGATGATTCTGGATCGCGTCAATAGTCTTAAGGCGGAGCTGGGACCTATGGAGGAACAGCTGAAAGCGCTGCAGAGCCTGTCGGATACGGCAAGCGGTAAGATCACCGGAAAAGCCCGGATCGAACTTGAGACATTCGTCCAGACGACTCTGTTTGACCGGATCATCAGGTATGCCAACCGGCGTTTCCGCATCATGTCCGGCGGTCACTACGAACTGAAACGGCGGGAAGAATATGCGAAGAATCACCAGAGCGGACTGGAACTTGACGTCATCGACCATTATAACGGGTCAGAGCGGGAAGCGGCGTCACTTTCCGGCGGAGAGTCTTTTATGGCCTCGCTTTCACTGGCGCTCGGTCTCGCGGATGAGATTCAGGCGAGCGCCGGAGGTGTGCAGCTGGATACGATGTTCGTAGACGAAGGTTTCGGAACGTTCGATGAGGAGACGCTGGATCAGGCGATGAAGGCGATGCAGGGACTCGCGGAAGACGGCGGCCGGCTCGTCGGCATCATTTCCCACGTGAGCGAGCTGAAGGAGCGGATCGACCGTCAGCTGATCGTCAGCAAGGACAGCAGCGGCTGCAGCCACGCGGAGCTTCGGACAGAAACTGCCGTGCCAGTCAGGTAGGCAGTCTCAATGGGAAGCTGGCGCGACCGCCGCAGCATGCAGCTGCAGCGGATCATCAAAGCCGAACCGAGTAAGCGAAGCTGCAGAGCGGAAGCTGCTTCGCTGACAGGATGAGCCGGAAGTATGAAGATGAGCGGATTCTGTTTTTTACAGAAATGACATCCGCCGGACACGGAATGCACGGGACGGTGTGAGAAAATAAATCATTGTCTGGCCAGTGCCAGGCGGCAGGAGTGAGAATATGAATAACACAATGATCAACAATTTCAATACCCGGGGAGATCAATACATGAAGAGCAACATTCGGGCGAAGAAGAAGCTGGTCCGGGACCGGATGAAGGCGCGCAGGAAAGAACTGACCCGGGAATACATCGAAGAGGCTAGCGGGAAGATCGCGGATACGCTTTTGTCGAGCGAGGCTTACCGCGACGCGAAGGTGATTTTCTGCTATATGAATTACGGCAATGAAGTGCAGACGGACCGTATCATCGGGCAGGCGCTCGCTGACGGCAAGACGGTCTGCATTCCGCTCTGTCTGGAGGAGCACCAGATGGAAGCGAAGAAATACACGTCGGATTCGGAACTCGTTCCGGGCGCGTACGGCATCCGGGAGCCGCGCCGCGACGCGGAGACGGTCGATCCGGACGAGATCGACCTTGCGGTCATTCCGTGCCTTTCCTGTGATTCCCGTGGAAACCGGCTGGGCCACGGCGCGGGATATTACGACCGCTTCATGGAAGGGCGCAGTTTCCGGAAGACGGCGCTCTGCTTCAAGCGTCTTCAGGCGGCGAATGTCGCGGTGGATGATCTGGACGTCCGGATGGACGAAGTGATCACAGAGGAGAAGAATTACGTTATCGAACCGTATTCGGCGGACGTCAGAGAATAGAACGGGGGGCATTTTAAATGGCTCAATTACTATATAATATTGTCATGTTCACAGCCCGGATCCACGATAAGATCATGAGCATGAACGACGGATGGGGCTATTACAATAACGACAAGCAGCTGCATTTTATCGTCATGGGCGTGCTCGGAATGATCATTCTGGTGGTTACGTACCTGATTTTCAAGCTGCTTCAGGATCACATCTGGATTATCGCGTTTATCTATACGTTCACGGTGATGCTGGTGATCACGTTTTCCATCGAGATCGGCCAGGGATATTACGGCACGGGCAATATGGAGATGAATGACGTGGTTGCCGGAATGGCGGGATTTCTTTTCTGCTTCGTGGTCTGCGCGCTGGTGCGCGGGATTATCATGCTGTTCTACAACCTGTTCAGCGGTTCTTCCGGACGCCGGAGGCGCCGCGGCCGGTACTGAGAGCCCGGTAAGGGTAATGGCAAAAGGTAATGACCAAAAGGTAATATTCGAAAGGGTAATGGTCGAAAGATAATGGTCGCAGGGAACCGCCGGATGCGGCAGCATCCGGCGGTTCCCTGCGTGCTTTTTTGCCTGACGGTTCCGGTTTTGGCAGAGGACTATCTTACCGCCCCGTCCCGGCATCCATTACGATCTCGTCACTTCGCCTGCAGTGCGCCGGCGCAGCGGAACATGCGGACCGCGGCCCGATAACACTGAGATTCGGCATTCCGGATCGCCTCCCTAAGCGTCATGATCCGGTCGACCGTCGGCACGATGCTGGTGATGCCACAGTCGTACATCGCCTCGGCGCCTTCACCGACACTGCCGACCAGCGCGAGGCACGGAACGCCGGCCGCCTCGCAGCGCTTTCCGACACCGGCCGTTACCTTTCCGTAGACCGACTGCGAGTCCATCCGCCCTTCACCGGTCACCGCGAGATCCGCTCCGCGAAGCTTCGAATCGAAATCCGCCAGATCCAGGACTTTTTCGATGCCGGAAGTGACTTCCGCGCGGGTAAAAGCCAGCAGCCCCGCGCCGAGACCTCCGGCCGCACCGGCACCCGGAATGCTGCGGACCGGGAAGCCGACGGCATATTCAACCTTGTCAATATAATGGGACATGCCGCTCTCGAGTTCATCGAATACCGCGTCCGTGACACCCTTCTGCGGACCGTAGACTCTCGTCGCGCCCTCTTCGCCGAGAAGCGGGTTTCGGACGTCACTCATCAGCACGAAGTGAGTATCAGAGACGCGCGGATCCAGATGGCTGATGTCGACTCGTTCGATTGCTGCAAAATCTGCCGGAACCGGCATGAGCTCTTCGCCGGCCGCATTCAGAAAGCGGACGCCGAGAGCGGCAGCCATCCCGGCGCCGCCGTCGTTCGTTGCGCTGCCGCCAAGGCCGATCATGATTTCTCGGCAGCCGTGATCCAGCGCATCCAGGATCAGCTCGCCGGTACCACGCGTCGAGGAATGCATAACATCGCGGTCCGCTTCCGCGATCTGTGGCAGTCCGGAAGCCGCCGCCATCTCGATGACTGCTTTTCCGCTGTCCAGTAGTGCATAAGACGCGGCAATCGGCCGACCCAGCGCATCCGATATGGTTTTCGTCCGAAGCTGCCCGGAGGAGGAAGCCAGCACGCTGTCCACAGTGCCCTCGCCGCCATCTGCAGCAGGGACTTTCACCACCTCGCAGCCCGGGAAAACTTCATGCGCTGCATTTTCCACAATATCACAAATCTGTTCCGCCGAAAGTGACCCTTTGAAGGAATCCGGCGCCACAACGATTTTCATAACTGCACCTCTCACAGACAATTCTAAAATATTTCGTGTACAAAAACAAAAAAACAGGAAACATTTTTCGTATAATATTATATAATAATAATACTCAACATTACACAATTTTTACTGGAGATTTACAATGAAGCAGAATGCAAAGTCGTTTCGCCCGGAAAGCGGTGAGAAACTCATGGAGCGGCAGGATGAGAGCATGAAAACCAGTCGGATCGTTCTGGCAGGACTCGGAGTTACCGGAGTTATCCTCTGCGCGTTCCGCATCCGAGTCGGCATATTGTTTCTGATCATGTTCGCGCTGCTCGGCTGGGGGATTTATTCCCGCATCCGGTCACGCCAGCGGGAACTCGCGAAGATCGCGGATCCGGCAGCGTTCGGACGGCAGATGGCGAATGCGGCAGAGTACGCGTCTTTCGGGTTGTTTTTGACCGATGAATACGTGGTATTGGAACATCCGGGATTCCGGGTCTATCCGCTGAAAGATATGGCAAAGTTCGAAGTCGGTATCGGCGGGGGGATGCACAAGGCGCTTTTTCTGACGGATCCTGCCGGCGTCCGGCACAAGATCGCAGAGGTCAGCAAGGGAAGCGGTTCTCAGTCGGAGTTCGACGGGCTCTATCAGAAGATCCGGGATTATTTTCACGCCCGGGACGATGCGGCGGCAGCGGAATAAACTGCGGCTGAACCGGGATAAAATTCATTAGAGTTGTCACTGGGTCAATAACACGTTATTATATAGAGCATAAAACGACGTTACAATTCTTTAATGCAATTTTGCATACAATACAGAAAGGAAAAGGTTATGAAGCTGGGATTTATTGGTCTGGGAATTATGGGCCGTCCGATGGCTAAGCATCTGGTCGAGGCTGGTCATGATGTAATGGTAACGGATCTGAATCAGGATCTGGTTGACGAGCTGAAAGAAATGGGCGCGACGAGCGGCACTTACGCGGAGATGGGCGAGCAGTGCGACATCGTCATGATGATCCTCCCGACCGCGAAGATCGTTCAGTCCGTAATCTTCGGAGAAGGCGGCGTTGCTTCGACGATGAAGAAGGGCGGCATCATCATCGATCACAGCTCGGTTACGCCGGTTGAGTCGAGACAGTGCTATGACGGACTGAAGGAGAAGGGAATCGGCTTCCTGGATGCGCCGGTATCCGGCGGAGAACCGGGCGCGATTGCCGGGTCGCTGGCAGTCATGGTCGGCGGCGACAAGGAAGTGTTCGATAAGGCGGAACCGTATCTCGAGGCGTATGCTTCGTCTGTCCTGTTGACGGGCGCGTGCGGCTGCGGCAGCATCACCAAGCTGGCGAACCAGGTCATCGTCAACAACAATATCGCGATCGTATCCGAGGCACTGACTTTTGCTGTCAAGGCGGGCGCTGATCCGGAGAAGGTCTACAAGGCAATCCGCAGCGGTCTGGCCGGCAGCCAGGTGCTGGACGCAAAAGCGCCGATGATGATTGCGCACAACTTCGTACCGGGTGGCACGATCAAGGTGAACCACAAGGATATCACGAACGTAGTGAATACGGCGCACGCGATTGACGCACCGATTCCGTACACCGCTCAGCTGTATGAAATCATGCAGTCGCTGAAGGCGCACGGCCACCTGATGGACGACCACTCCGGCATAGTGCAGTATTTTGAGGCGCTCGGCGATGTCAGCGTAGAGAAGAAGGAGGAGAAATAAATGGAACTCAGCACAGATGTTCTGACATCTTTTCCGCCGATCGATGTCGATGCGGTCGATGCGCTGCTGAACAAGGAAATCACGAAGAACAACCGCAAGATCGTCGTACTGGATGATGACCCGACCGGCGTGCAGACGGTTCACGATATCACAGTTTACACGAACTGGGAGAAGGATTCGATTCGTCAGGGATTCGAGGAGGAGAATAATCTGTTCTATGTTCTGACGAATTCCAGAGGTTTCACCGCCGAGCAGACGACGAAGGCACATCACGAGATCGCTGCGGTCGTCAATGAAGTGGCGAAAGAGACCGGACGGGACTATTTCTTCATCAGCAGAAGCGACAGCACGCTCCGCGGTCACTATCCGCTGGAAACGATGCTGCTCCGTGAGGATTACGAGAAGTACACCGGCAATAAAGTCGACGGCGAAATTCTCTGCCCGTTCTTCAAAGAAGGCGGACGTTTCACGATTGACAATGTCCATTATGTTAAATACGGAGACAAGCTCGTTCCAGCCAATGAGACCGAGTTTGCGAAAGACAAGACGTTCGGCTACAAAGCAGCGACGATGCCGGAATATGTGGAAGAGAAGACCGGCGGTGCATTTAAGGCTGACGATGTGACCTGCATTTCACTGGAAGAGATCCACAGCATGGATTACGATTCCATTCAGGCGAAACTGATGGCGGTAAAGGATTTCAACAAGGTCATCGTCAACGCGGTCGATTACGTGGACATCAAAGTGTTCTGCGTAGCACTGTTCCGCGCGATGGCCGCAGGCAAGAATTTCATGTTCCGCACAGCGGCGTCCATTGTCAAGGTCATGGGCGGCGTCACTGATCAGCCGCTGCTGACCAGGGAGAAGATGGTTGTTAATGACACAAAGAATGGCGGAATTATCGTTGTCGGATCGCATACAGAGAAGACGACAAAGCAGCTGGAATGCCTGAAGAGCCTCAATGATGATGTCGAATTCATCGAACTCGATGCGACACTGGTACGGGACGAGAAGGCGTTCGAAGCTGAAGTGCAGCGCTGCCTTGATCTCGAGGAGAAATGCATCCGAAGCGGCAAGAGCGTATGCTGCTATACGACCCGCGCGCTGATCACGGCGGATACCGGAGACAAGGAAGATGAACTCCGCCTGTCGGTCCGGATCTCCGATGCGGTGCAGTCACTGGTCGGACGCCTGACCGTAACGCCGGCGTTCGTAATCGCAAAGGGCGGCATCACCTCAAGTGACGTTGGCACGAAAGCATTAGCGGCGAAGAAAGCCAATGTTCTCGGGCAGATTGAACCGGGCATTCCGGTATGGCAGACCGGCAGCGAGAGCAAATTCCCGAAGACGCCGTACGTCATTTTCCCGGGCAATGTCGGAGAAGTCGGGACCCTGAGAGATGCGGTGGAAGTGCTTTTAGGAAAGAAGAAGTAAAGAGGAACATTAAATGCCTGAATGTGTAGTAATTGCAGATGACCTGACCGGCGGCAACGCCACAGGTGTCCTGATGACGAAAATGAATTACCGCGCGCATTCGATCCTGAATCTGGATGCGATCCGGCCGGAGGCGCTTTCGGACTGCGACTGCGTGATTTACCCGACGAATTCCCGCTCGCTGACGCCAGAAACTGCTTGCGAGCGGGTGACAGAGGCTTGCCGGCATCTGGCCGGCCCGGATGTCAAGGTGTATTCTCACCGGATTGACAGCACGATGCGCGGGAACATGGGAATCGAGACGGACGCTATGCTGGATTATCTCGGTGAGGATTACGTCGCGGTCGTTGCGCCGTGCTGGCCGTCAACCGGACGGATCGTCTGCGGAGGCTATGTGCTGGTGGATGGCATTCCGATTCACAAATCGGCGGTTGCGGTAGATCCGAAGTGCCCGGTCAAACAGTCCAATCTGGCGGACATTTTCCGGAGCCAGAGCCGTTACGGCGTCGCGCCGGTGTATATAGATGATATGATGCACGGCAAGCATTATCTGGCGAAGAGAATGCGGCAGCTGGTCGAAGAGGGCAACCGGACGCTGACGTTCGACTGCATCACGCAGGAGGATCTCGACCTGATCGCGGACGCCTGCATTACCAGCAAGCTTAAGATTGTCGCCGTGGATCCGGGCGTTTTCACAGCGACACTGGCCCGCAAGATCATTAAGCCGCGGAAGCAGGCGACAAAAAGCAAAATTCTCGCGGTTGTCGGCAGCGTCCATCCGAACGCAAAAGTGCAGCTGGAGCAGCTCTGGCTGTCGCAGCGGACATATAATGTGCTGGTTGAGACGAGAAGGTTTCTGGACAGCAAATCGGCCCGGGAACACGAGATCGACCGCGCCGTGCAGGAAGTCCTGACGAATTGTGAGAAAAACCAGATTTCGACGGTAGTGGGCGACGGCATTTACCCGGAGAACCGGATCGATTTCGGCCCTTACATGGACAAAATGGGCTGCTCGCTGGAAGAAGTCACTACCATCATCAATCGGTCGCTGGCTGAGATCGCATATCGGATCTTCAAGGCAGAACCGAGCTTTGAAGCGATTTATACGAGCGGCGGCGATGTGACGATCTCGGTATGCGAACGCTTCGGTGCTGCCGGACTCCGGCTTCGGGACGAGGTGCTGCCGCTGGCAGCATACGGGAAGTTCCTGGAAGGCGAGTTTGATGGCAAACAGATCATCACCAAAGGCGGAAGCCAGGGCGGACCGGATGCCATCAATCAGTGTATCACCTATCTCAAAGAGAAATTGTTCATTTAGTATTTTTGACATCATAGTACACAGTATAGAGAAAGGAAGGGGACTATGGCAAAACCACTTATTGCTGTTACTTTGGGCGACCCGGCCGGCATTGGTCCGGAGATCGTCGTCAAATCCATCGATGACCGGGATCTTTTCGAGATCGCAAACTGCATCGTGATCGGAGACCGGAAGATCGTCGAGCAGGCAATCGGCATATGCAAAGCAGATCTGTCGGTCAAAGTCGTAGACGACCCTGCAAATGGGGATTATCGTGCCGGCGTGCTGAACCTGATCGATCTCGATAACGTTGATATGGATCAGTTTGAATTCGGAAAAGTCAGCGCGATGTGCGGCAAAGCTGCTTTTGAGTATATCGAGAAGAGCATCCAGCTGACGATGGCGGGCAAGGCAGATGCCGTAGCGACGACGCCGATCAACAAAGAGGCGCTGCACGCGGCAGACATCCACTATATCGGTCATACCGAGATCTTCGGTGCGCTGACTGGAACGGTGGATCCGCTGACGATGTTTGAGACGAACGGTCTCCGGGTATTTTTCCTGACGAGGCACTTGTCTCTCCGGGATATGCTGGATCAGATCAGGAAAGAGCGCATCATCGATTATGTTCAGCGCTGTACGGAAGCACTGAAGCGTCTCGGTGTGACCCAAGGCACGATGGCGGTTGCCGGACTCAATCCGCATTCTGGCGAACACGGGCTCTTCGGCTGGGAAGAGGTTAAAGAGATTGCGCCGGCAGTGGAAGAGCTGAAGAAGATGGGATACAATGTTGCCGGCCCGGTGCCGGCGGATTCGGTCTTCCATCAGGCTGCGCTCGGCAAATACAACAGTGTGCTTTCCCTGTATCACGACCAGGGGCACATTGCAACGAAGACATTGGATTTTGATAAAACAATTTCCATCACCAACGGCATGCCAATCCTGCGCACGTCGGTCGACCACGGCACGGCGTTTGATATCGCAGGCAAGGGGATTGCCGGAGCCGTGAGCATGAAAGAGGCGATAAGACTGGCTGCGAAATATGCACCATTCTTTACGCGATAGATGTCACAACGTATTGTTTAATTAAGGAGGCTTTTTATGGTTAACGGGCTGGACGGACAGAGGATGCTGATCGCTCTGTTTATCGGCATCGCAGTCCTGATCTTCATGGTCCTGAGAACGAAAATTCAGGCGTTCCTTGCGCTGATCATCACCACAGTTCTGGTCGGTGTCATCGGCGGAATGCCTCTCGCTACTCAGACGGTTGAAGTGAACGGGGTGCAGACTTCATTCGGTATTATCAACTCAATTACGACCGGCTTTGGCGGCACATTGGGAAATATCGGTATTATCATCGGATTCGGTGTCATGATGGGTCAGATCTTTGAAGTATCCGGTGCGGCGAAGCGGATGGCATATACGTTCCTTCGCCTCTTCGGAAAAGGCAGAGAGGAAGAGGCTCTGGCGATTACCGGATTCCTGGTATCAATTCCGATCTTCTGCGATTCCGGATTCATCGTACTGTCTCCGATCGCAAAGGCGCTGTCTGAGACCACCAAGAAGTCGGTGATCGGCCTCGGTGTATCACTGGCCGCCGGACTGGTTATCACTCACTCGCTGGTT
>Ga0256406_1006859_pt1 | contig 11161 bp, 11 predicted proteins | sample RumenRJG_03DNA_FD_185986 | JGI IMG/M metagenome (GOLD analysis project Ga0256406, IMG submission 185986) | Bovine rumen microbial communities from Lethbridge, Alberta, Canada - RJG_03 | ecosystem: Host-associated > Mammals > Digestive system > Stomach > Rumen | place: Canada: Alberta | collected...
TTTTGTTCTGTCGGACCATAGCAGAAAATCGTTTTTGATCGTCGTCCATATCATTCTTGTTTTTATGCCTTACATTCGTTAGACGCAACATCCTAACGAAAAACTACAAAAATCCGTATAAAAATATCACTTTGGAGCTTCGTTAAGGACGGCATAGCATTTCTTAGGTCGTTTTTGGTGGGTGGATATCCTCCGTTTTCACCAAATGGCTCGACCGCTCTTTGAACAAGATGCGGTCCGTCGCCGTCTACTACAAGGAGTATTCCACACTCGAGAACCTGCAGCTCCTCGGGGAGGAATACATCCGCGAGATGAAGCGCGACCTCACGCCGAAGACGTTCCAGACGTCCATCCTCTGCCAGCGACTCGGCATCGCCCGTGACGGCTTCTACTCCTCCATGCAGGAGCGCCACAAATACGACGCGTCTGATTTCAACTACCTCGACTCCCTCGGCTACGCCTCCATCTTCGAGGACGACGGCATCACGCCGCGCTCGTTTCAGACGAACCACTCGCAGGCCACCGTGGTCGGCAATTCCATTGCCGACAGCTGTTTGGCAGACGCCGACGTGATAAAGGATGCACCTCTCTGCATCGGCATGGACTACAACGCCAACATCAACTGGATTGTCTGTGGCCAGCCCATCGGCAACCGACTGAACGTCCTGAAGTCGTTCTACGTGAAGTACGAGCGGAAGCTGCCGGCACTCGTCGGCGACTTCTGCCGTTACTATGCCGCCCATGGCAACCACACTGTCGTGTTCTACTACGACGCCACCGCCTTGGGCAGCAACTACGCCGTCAACGACCAGGACTTCCACTGGGTGGTGAAGCATGAGTTTGAGCGTCACGGATGGCAGGTCATCGATGTCTATCTCGGCAACCCCATGCGCCACGACGAGAAGTACCTGCTCATCAACCAGGGCTTTGCCGGCAAGCAGCGCCTCATGCCGTTCTTCAACCGACAGAACAACGACGACCTCATCCTCGCCATCCAGTCGGCAGGCGTGGAACGTGGCCGCAACGGCTTCCGCAAGAACAAGTCAAAGGAGAAAGACCCAGAGTCCGAAGAGGACCTCCTTGAGCACCGCACCGATGGCACCGACGCTTTCGACACCCTCTACATCGGCTGCGAAAAGTTCCCACAGCACGACATCTATCCCGTCGGAGCTGGTGGGGTGATGTGATAAAAATATGCCCATAATGTCGAAAGTATCAGAATAAAATCGTATCTTTGCACCGAATAAAAGCAATACATTATGGCAAGACCAATTAAAGACACTCCGACCCTTTACGGTGAGGACGCTCGTAGGTTCATTGAGCACATGGAAAATCTCAAGCCCCTTTCTCAAGAGAAGCTTGATGATATTGATCGTAGCTATAACCGAATCATGAGCATCTTCAAGGACTAAGAAGGGAATGTTTGATTTCAATGAATGCACAATGCATCGCCTCAAAGAAGGCGAGCGTATTGATAGTTTTGACTGTGGGGATGAGGACCTGAATGAATTTGTTCTTCAAGAGTCTCATCTCTACAGAGATGAAATGTTGTCTGTCAGTTATGTATTGAAGAACCAAGATGGCGAGGTGCTAGCATTCTTTAGCTTGAACAACGACAAAATTTCGGTTAATGAATTCGAGAACCGAAATGAGTTCAACCGTTTCCGCAAGCATCATTTTGTTAACGCCAAAAGAATTTCAAGCTATCCCGCAGTGAAGATCGGGCGATTGGCTGTTTCTGTCAATGCCCGAGGTTTACACATTGGCTCGGATCTGTTGAATTTTATCAAGAAATACTTTACGGTCAACAACAAGACCGGATGTCGTTTTGTGACGGTTGATGCTTACGTAAACGCTTTTCCCTTCTACGTCAAGAACGACTTTGAATTCCTCACAGTGAGTGACGAAGGGGATTCACACACACGGCTTCTTTACTTCGATCTCAAGCAAATGAATCGCTCCAAAGTATAATTGGCTATGGCAAAAGATCTCAATATTATTATATCAATGGAAGCCCTTGCAAAGTTCGTGAGCAAAGAAGAGGTATGCTTCCAATTAGGAGATAGTTTGCCAGAGTTTACTAATACTGAAGAAAATCGCAAGCAATTGCTTGAAGAGATCCAAAATAGTAAGACAGCTAAAATTGCAGACAAAAGAGTCCACACAGAATTTGAAGATATACCATTCGTCGAATTGAATGACTGGTCAACAGAATCCGACCTACTCATTCTACTTGACGAATGGGTATTAATCTGCATCCCTTATACAGAATTGGTTGAATGGTGCTTTGCTGAAAAGTAAGTGGGCTCTGTTAACGCACGCCTCCAAGCTAAACCTTCCAAAAAGCAATCCCAATTCCATCATTTTGGAAAAAATTAGTTAGTTAGTTAGTTTGTTTGTTAAGAATTCATTATCTTTGCAAAATAACCGGGAAGATGAAGGATTTCTAATCCTCCTAATAACGGAACAAACAAACATCGTATGGGACAGATTCTGCAATATATAGCGAAGCAAACGGAGGGCCAAACATTCAAGTCCTTCAAATATTGCTATGACAATATCTCTACACCCCATATAGATTATGACGAAGCAGAAAAATCATACGTCAACCTAAAAGACTACGCAGAGGATAATCATAATCCCAATTCTCGTGACCTAACAGAATTGGCCAAGCGCACAATGGCTTGTCCTCCATTATTCAAATTTTTCCTTGATGGTTCACGCAAAGTCTATAAAGTTGATGACATAGAGTATAGCCAAAAAGTATATCCAGTTGTAAGTGGCCAGATATCGGTTGCAGTTTGTGGACGTGAAATGCAAAAGGATGGAGTGACTTTTAAATCATTTCATCATGTGGATGAAGAATCATATTCCGTCTTGTGTCTACCAGTCGTGGCTAACAGCGAAGGTGTAGACAATGCGGTATATTTCAACAATCTATGTGCAAAGATTAATGCACAGCCGGCTTTAATAAATTCTGCTATAGAGTTAAGAAACGTACTTTGGTACTTCACTAAATTAGAAGGAAAGGAAACCCTCGAACAAAAAGGCATCGCAAGAGTTCAAGACGAAATGGTGGAATGCGAGAAGAAGATAGTTGCTCGCATGATGAACAAGCATCTCCTATCTCAAGATGCCTATCTCATAAAGGATGGCTCTATCCAATATAAGTCCGTCAAAACAGGAGATTACAGAGAACTGGCGAAGATAAAGAACAATTATCGTCATGTGGTTGGCGTCTCAAAGCACTTCAATCCCAATCTTATGAAAGACAAGAGAGAACGAAGTAGTGCTGCAGCGATAGCTCGCTTGCCGCTATACCACCGCACACCAGCTTTTTTATGGAGCCCCGGAGAAAGAGTCGGCAATGTAACTTTCGCTATATGGTATCTTCGTCTGCGAGAACCTGAATTCACGGACACGCCATATTCCGGAGTTATAAAAGTAGAAAAGATCTTGGTTACAAATGAGGAGATAGAGAATGGACTATCATCCGACGAGATAGATCTTATATCTGCCAACCTTATTAACGAGAGAAATCCGGTTTGCTATGGCAATGATGCAAGATGGGCAAATCACTTATACCCAGTCTACATGACAGAATGCTATTGCAAAAGTCGGTTTCAAAGTGATTATTACTTTCTCAATATATTCTGATTATGGATGCAATCGGAAAAGTTATAGCAACTGAGAAGCAACCTTCAACTATTGAAGAGTTTACCTTCTGGACAAACAAGGACTTAAAACTTAAGCCCTTCGATGTTGTAGTAGTTGATCATATACAAGATTCTAAGACGTTTGGTGTTGTAGAGGAAATCAGTCACATGACAGATTCCCCAAGTGCATTAGCTGGTTTTATTTCGAGTGACTTTGGCGATGTCAATTCTACTTCGTATACTAACAGAATTGGTATGAATTACGTCAAGTGCAAAGTAGTAGGAAACACCGAAAACATATACAACCCTGTGCAGGAGGGTAAAGTAGTTAGACTTGCAACTAAAGAGCAAATCATGCAGGCTTTGGGATTAGACGATGTCAAGAACCCTGTACCTGCAGGATACATTGAAATGTACGATGGAGGTGCCAAAGAGACTCTGCCTGTATTCTTCAACTCTCATTTTTTAATTGGTCCAGAAGGAGCACATCTTAATATTTCAGGTATTTCAGGTCTTGCATCAAAGACTTCATATTCCATGTTCCTTATGAAGGCTATTCAGGACTATGCTATTAAGGATAGCCATGAAAAGGTCGCGTTCATTTTTATGAATGTGAAGGGCACCGATCTACTTTCTATTGACATAAAAAACGAAAGGAAAGATGAACTTGCAGAGATACGACCCGTGTATGATCTTCTGCAAATGGACATGGATGCTTTCAAGAACGTAAAGTATTACTATCCTTATTCCAAAGAGGAAACAAAATACACATACGAGAAGAAGGAGAAGATTGATGAACGTAAAGAGTTGGGCAAGGCTTTCATGTACCAATACCCATTCCAGAACGAGGAAGACAAAGAATGTTTAGATCTTCTTTTCGCTAATGTTGATGACCCCAATGATACAATAGAATCTATCATTAACTATATAGCATCAAATTCTGGAACCTTTAGTGGTATTGACAATTGGTCCGACTTTAAGGATGCTCTATATAAAATGACTCAGCCCGATAAGTCAAGCACCTCAGGCAAAGAAATCTCAGTTTTAAGCTGGAGAAAGTTCTATCGGCTTTTCAATAAGAGCTATAATAAAAACAAAGAAATGTTTGTCAACGATGTTCGTGGCAAATACAATGTACGTCTGCGAGAAGAAATATCAAAGATCAATGCAAATGATGTTATGGTTGTAGATATTTCTAAGCTTGACGAAGAATCACAGGGGTTCGTATTCGGTGATGTAATGCGCGCCGTCTACAACCTCAAACTGGGAGCAACTGATAGAGCAGAAGAAGAAATCCCGGACAGAATAATCATATTTGTTGATGAGCTCAACAAATATGCTTCAAATGATGTACCCAAGTCTTCGCCTATTCTTAGACAAATTCTTGATATTACTGAGAGAGGACGATCTCTCGGCATAGTCTTGTTTGGAGCGGAACAGTTCGTTAGTGATATTCACAAACGTGTCAAAGGTAACTGTGCTACGCAAGCATTTGGCCGTACCAATGCTATTGAAATAACCAAGGAGGATTTCAGGTTTGTCCCATCTGTCTACAAGACTATGCTTACACGCCTGAAGCAAGGAGAATATATTATTCAGAATCCAGTGTTCCGTTCGATGCTGAATATCAAGTTCCCAAAACCAATATACAAATATTACGAAGATTAAGCGATGGTTGATAAAGATCCACAGATAGGAAAAGATGTCATCGAATCGTTAACCCTCGGAATGTATGAGGATTGTCGATTTATCTACCGCGAGTATATCCAAAATGCGGCAGATCAGATAGATATTGCATCAAGCGGTGAACATCCTCTTATGAGACATGATGAAGGCACTATCTTCGTCAATATAAATGATAAAAAGAAAGAAATTTCAATTGAAGATAATGCTACTGGCATTTCCAAGGACCATGTTTACCCAATTCTCGTAAATATTGCTCACTCGACAAAAAAGAGAGGTGAAAACAAGGGATTTAGAGGCATAGGTCGACTCGGCGGACTGGGATATTGTGCTACACTTATTTTCGAAACATCTTATTTCGGTGAAGGTGTAAAATCTATAATGACTTGGGATGCAAACTTGATGAGAACCCTTATCAATGATCGCAATAAACAGGAAGAGGCCTCGGAAGTGTTAAAGCGGGTCACCTCTATAAAGCAAGAAAGCGAAGATGAAGATAAGCATTACTTTAAGGTCATTTTGAAAGGTGTCACCAATAAGACACTTCTAGATGTAAAAGAGGTAAGGACATACCTTTCTATGGTTGCCCCGATTGAAATTAGTACGAACTTCATTTTTAGAAGCAAGATAAAGGATTATATGCGTGAAAAAGGTCTAAGTGTTGACACTTACAATGTATATGTCAATAATGACCAGATATATAAGCCTTATGCCTCTAACATCTATGAAGACAATAATGGTGGCAAGAAAAAGGTAGACTCAATACATGACATTGCGTTTCTATATCATCTAGATAAGAATGGAGATCTCATGTATTGGGGATGGTATTCTTTGTCAAGTTTCAAAGGACAGATGAAACCAATTAACATTGCCAGAGGTATCCGTTTACGCTGCGGCAATATTCAGATTGGTGATGCAGAACTATGTAAGAGATACTTTGAGAAAACGGATGATCAGCGCTTCTCTTATTATTTCTTTGGTGAAATACATGCTGTGAGCAAGGGGCTTATACCTAACTCACGAAGAGACTATTTTGGAGAAAGCCCTGAATGTACAGAATTCGAGACTTTGATGAAGGTTGATTTTATTAATCTGAGAAAACTGTGCTATGATGTTTCTCAGATTAATAACCGGTACAAGGCGATTGAGAAGGGAGAAAAGACCGAACAAGAATACAAAGAGAAAGAAAAGCAGGGCTTTACTGATAAAGCTGAAGCTGCAAAGTGGCAAGCAAAATTAGAAGATAGTCAGAAAAAGAAGGAAGAGGCTGCTAAACAACTTCCGGAGCTGATAGAGAAATATAAGAATACAGACTCACCAATCAATCAGATTATTGATAAGATAATTCCGGAGAAACCATCAAAGGAAGTAAAACCTAAGAAGCAGCCATCTAAGCCGTCTTCAGGTAAACCGACATTTATCACAGATAAACCGATTTACTCACGGTTTGACAAAAAAGAAAAGAAATTGATTAGTAAAATATATCAGTCCATCAAGAATGCCATCCCAGAGGAATTAAGCACAATCTTGATAAAGAAAATAGAGGAGGATATAACGAAATGAAGCGTCGAGTTCTTTTATTGGAGCCCAACTATAAAAACAAATTTCCTCCTATTGCATTAATGAAACTCGCCACGTATTTTCGAATGCGTGGCGATGATGTTGTATTCTATAAAGGAGACTTAAAGTTCTTTGTCTTACGACAGATAACAGAGGAATGCATTGAGAAGTTTGCAAGCCTTGATAGCTCTATCAATTGGAAACTACGTGCAGACCGAATAATGCAATATATTAAAACTCGCAAGCGGGCTGATTTGGAACATATCGGTATCAATGATTCCGATATGTCTATTCTCATATACCCGTGGATAGAACATTACAAGAAATTCTATTGGAGCGGAGAGTACAAGAAACATCCTCGTTGGGATTGGGTTGGAGTAACAACGTTGTTCACATTTTACTGGAAGCAAACCATTGAAACCATTGAATTCGCCAAGACGATGGTCAAGGATAAGAAGAATTTGATGGTTGGTGGTATTCTTGCATCTATCCAGCCTGATGAAATTGAGAAAGCAACAGGTATAAAACCCTGGGTCGGAGTTCTCGGAAAAGGAGACATCGATCCTGATGACGAGCATAACATCGACGAATTACCGCTTGATTATTCCATTCTTGATGAGATAGATTATGTTTATCCTGATAATAATGGATATTTCAGCTATTCAACTCGTGGATGTATTCGCCATTGCCCATTTTGCGCCGTTCCTATCTTGGAGCCGCATTTCTCCAATTATCTGCCTTTACATGATCGCATTGCGAGAACTAGAAGGCTGTATGGCGAGCAGCAGAATTTACTTCTGATGGACAATAACGTATTGGCTTCACCGAACCTTCCTGACATTATAGAAGACATCAAGTCTTGCGGGTTTGATAAGCATACAAAATTTGTTCAGCCTAACCTATACGATATTGCAATACGAAATTTAAGGTTAGGTATGAACAACCGCGCCTATATTCGTAAGTGCTACAAGTTATTAAAGAATCTCAATGAAACAAAGATCTTCACAGAGAGGTTAAAAGTAGAGATATATGGTTATAGAGAGGCTTTCTCGCTCCTCCATCCTGAGACTTGTACGCGAGAGAATTTGCTTGAATCATATCATATCTTTGCACCATTCTTTGATAGGATCTATTCAAAATCTAAAGGAAGAATTCGTTTTATAGATTTTAATCAAGGGGTAGACGCACGCCTTTTTACAGAAGAACGTGTATCGCTTCTTGCTCAGATACCTGTTCGCCCTCTTCGAATCGCCTTTGATGATGTCAAAACGGAAAAAGCCTACAGAAAGGCGCTTACCATGAGTGTGGAGCATGGCATAACTGACTTCTCAAATTATCTGCTATATAATTTCAGAGATAAGCCAGAAGATTTATACCATCGACTTCGTGTAAATGTGGACTTATGCGAGGAACTCAATGTGAGTATCTACTCTTTCCCGATGAAGTACCATCCGATCCGAGGAGAACATAGCCATGATAGAGATTATATAGGTGAACATTGGAACCGGAAATATATCAGAGCAGTACAAGCTATACTTAATGCTACAAAAGGTAAGATCGGACGTGGCGTCAGCTTCTTTGAAAAAGCTTTTGGTCGAAATGTAGATGAATATATGGAATTACTGATTATGCCAGAGACATTCATCTTATTTCGCCTATTCTTTGAGCATTTGGGTTATACTCAGAAGTGGAGAGAAGAAATGGCAACACTTTCGGATTCTGAAAAAGAGGAGTTATATCCGATAATCTTCAAAAACGATTTCAATAATATTGAGCAACTTACAGATAATAAGAAGTTCCAGCATATTTTAACCTACTACAAGAATTATAGAGGTGAGATTGCTGACCACAACTCAGAATTGTATAAGTTGAAAAAGGAATTCGAGGAAGAGCTTAATTCATAATATGTCATTCAAATTATTCTGGACAACCAAGGAGAACGAGACCATCAAGACGATGGCCAAGGCTGGCTCGAGCCTCGGTGAAATCACCAAGGCTTTGGAGAGGCGCACGAACGTTGCCGTGCTTTTCCAAGCGCGCAAGCTGTCGGCGCTCAATACAGGCGTAGTGACCGAGGGCTTCAAGGAACGGCAGCAGAACCAGACACTCCCAGTGTCCGGTGTCTATGTGAACTTTGGCCGTCCTTACACGCCAGCCGACGACAAGCTCCTGCTCAGCATGTTCCACCAGTCGAACAGCATCGAGGAGATAGCCGACAAGATGGGACGCAGCCCTAATGGACTGTTCCAACACATCAGGGCTATGGCCGACAACAAGATTGTCAACCTTGCTCAGCTCTTCAATGATATCAGACCGTTCCTCAATATGAGGCGCATGGAACGGAAGCCCGAGCCAAGGCCATTAGAACCAGAGATAGAAGAGGAGAAACGAAGTATGACTTTTGATGAATATGAAACCGAAGCGAGTTCCACTCGCATCTATAATGAGGGCATCAAAGTGATCTACCCAACCATCGGCCTTGCCGGTGAGACTGGCGAAGTTGCCGATAAAGTGAAGAAGGTCATCCGTGACCATGGCGGCAGCTTCGATGAAAGCAACCGCAAGGAGATTGCCAAGGAACTCGGCGATGTGCTTTGGTATCTCACTTCCATTGCCAATGACCTCGGCTATTCGCTCGAGGACATTGCAAAGATGAACATAGAAAAAATTAAATCTCGCCAACGCCGTGATGTCATCCACGGCGAAGGCGACAACCGCTAAAACAGGCTGGCTTCTGTTGGGGCTGGGCACTTCGGTGTCCGGCCCCTTTTCGTGCGCCGCCCTGTGGGCTGGCTGCACCTTGCCAGCGGTGCTGCGCACCTTCGGCTTGGGCGGCGAGGGCGTCACCGACCATCCTCGGCATCAGCTGAGCCACCACCAGCGCCTTACCGAACTTTGCTTCTCCTTTTGGCCACCTCCATCCGGAGGCATGTCGCCCATTGATCTTAGCAGTATGCCCCATGGGCATCTTCGGCAGGAGGCGCAGCGCGCCTTGTGGGACGCTCTTCCCCTCGCCCTTTGGAGAGGGGTTAGGGGTGAGGCCCCTTCTTTTTGGCGCACAACCTCTCGATGGCGCTGCCTGACTTCTGATAATGCTTGCACGCTGTCATGGGACTCATGGGTATTCGCTTCCATGGCCATCTCTGAATTTATATTGTTGAACGGGAACCAGCGGTTTTCCCATCCTCCCGTTCGACCTTCCATGTAATCCACCGGGGAACTGCGGTAGGCTCCCCCACAAGGACGTGCGCGCCAGGTGCTTGCTTCTCACCGGACACTGCCATTTCAGATGGCTCTCTGCTACTCACTCGTCACAGCCGCCAGCCACTACCTGCAAGATGTATGTCCATCTCTTATTGCGAACTCCCCACTCCCGTGGTGATGGCATTCTGTATCTCGGTTTCTGAGCTTCCATGCGGCAGGACGCACGAACTTCCAGATGTGGAATACTTGGCGTGTACCTCATGAGGTCAGAATTTTCACTTGTCCTACTGGTTTCCTTACTCCGCCACACCTTACGCCTCTGATTTTTCCTTTGCAAAGTTAGCGCAAGCGGCATCCTGCAAGGACAGGCCTCCTGTTTTCGACAGATTTTTCAGAAAATTTGGGGCAGGCCCGTTTCTTGGGCCATTTCTTGGGTCGTTTCTTGGGTCAGAACACTTTCCTTTGACTTCATTCGTATTAGAAATTGGCTTACCTATGCTTGTATGTACAGGAATGAATACCTCTGTAAAGCTTCGGATGTCATCAGTCACGAATTCAGCCTTGGGAGATCCGTTTTCCTTTAATGCAGATTGAATGGTAGGAATGCCGGTAGAATATTGCTCTTCAGATAAGACAATGTATTTGCCCAATTTTGGCTCACTGGCATACTGGTCCATAATCTTTTGCAGTTCCTCAGTCACGGGAAAGATCACCTCGCTTGCGCTCTCGTTGCGGTCCTTGGTCTTGTTGCGCAGGAACCGCAGCTGCTTGCCGTGGGTGGCAAAATACCGCTCGTCGTAGGTCAATCGTAGCGTGTCTGCCAAGTTTTGTCCATCGCCAAGATACATGAAAAGGAACAGCCCCAAGTCACGGAAGATGGCATGTTTCTCCTTAGGGAAGAACAATTTCCTTGTAATTTACGAAAAGCGCTCCTGACTGGTGATAGCAGCAGTCAGGGGCGTCAGTTTATAGCGACATAGCCTTATCTTATCCGTCTTCAGTTATCGTCCTTCGTTCAGTTTCCGCGTCGCTTCCACGTCGAGTGCCTCGGCAAGGAG
>Ga0256406_1006860_pt1 | contig 11160 bp, 8 predicted proteins | sample RumenRJG_03DNA_FD_185986 | JGI IMG/M metagenome (GOLD analysis project Ga0256406, IMG submission 185986) | Bovine rumen microbial communities from Lethbridge, Alberta, Canada - RJG_03 | ecosystem: Host-associated > Mammals > Digestive system > Stomach > Rumen | place: Canada: Alberta | collected...
GGAGGTGATGGGCTATCTCTTCTCGATGAACATCAAGCTCGTGCGCGACACCAACTGGCTGGCCCCGGCGATGCACCTCATCACCGCAGCAGGCGTGGCCGGAGTGCTCTACTTCGGCATGCACCTCATCCTCACCGGAGTCATCACCTCAGGCGCGTTCGTGGCCTTCCTAGCAGCGCTCATCATGCTCTACACGCCCATCAAGAGCATCGGCAACAACTTCATCAACGTGCAGCAGGCGCTGCTGGCGCTTGACCGCATCTACCAGATACTTGATGTCCACAGCTACGAGGAGGACAAGGAAGGCAAGGCGCTTTCAGGCATAGGCGAGGTGAAGTTCGAGGACGTGCGCTTTGGCTACACCGATGATCGAGAGATCCTAAAAGGGGTGAGCTTCAATGTAAGGCGCGGCACCAAGGTCGCGTTGGTCGGCAACTCAGGCGGCGGCAAGACCACGGCCTGCGCGCTGATCCCAAGGCTCTACGATCCTGACAGCGGGAGGATCACCATAGACGGCACCGACATCCGAGACTTTGCGCTCGACTCGCTGCGCTCGAAGATAGCCGTGGTCTTCCAGGACAACTTCCTCTTCGAGGGCACCATCAGGGAGAACCTGAGGTGCGCAAGGGAGAACGTCACCGATGATGAGATGCGCAAGGCCGTCTCCGAGGCCTGCCTCGACGAGTTCATCGCCACGCTGCCCGAGGGACTCGATACCCAGATCGGCGAGCGCGGGCTCAGGCTTTCCGGCGGGCAGAAGCAGCGCTTGGCGATCGCAAGGGCGATCCTCAAGGATGCGCCGCTTGTGATCCTGGACGAGGCCACCTCGGCCCTGGACAACAAGTCAGAGAAGGTGGTGCAGAAGGCCCTCGACACGCTGATGCGCGGCAGGACCACCATTGTGATAGCCCACCGCCTCTCGACCATCATGGACTCTGACGAGATCCTGGTCTTAAACGACGGCGTGGTGGCTGAGCGCGGCACCCACGCGCAGCTGCTCGCAAAAGGCGGGATCTACTCGGGCCTCTACCGCTCGCAGTTCCAGAATACCCGCGCCAGCGCCACAGGAGAGCCTGAAGCGCAAGGCTGACTTTTTGCAACAAGGCAAAGACAGGAACGGGGCCGCATGGCCCCGTTCCTGTTCAAGCTCAAGCGCAGGAGCTTATTCCTGCTTCGCGTCCTCGTGCTTTGCGGACTCGCTGTTGCAGACGATGAGCGTCGAGCGCGATGGCAGGGTGAGCGTCCTGCCTGCGCAGAGATCCTTTATGAACCTGCGCTGCAGATCCTCTGAGCTGCGGGTCGCGCCGTAGCATGAGACCTTGAGGGTCTCGCGGCCGAGCATCTCGTAGAGGGCGTCGAGCCCCTCGCCATGATCGGTGCGCCTCACGTTGCGCCCCGAGAGCGGGATGAGCAGCGTCTCGCCTGAGTCGCTTGAGTGATCCTCGCTGCAGTCATCGGGCAGGTACATCGCGCACAAGAGCGGGAAGAGCATCGAGCCCTGGGGCAGGTGCACCTGCTGGTGCGAGGCGTTCACGAAGACAATCGAGAACCTGCGCCCGTAGATCCTGATGAAGGCGAAGTAGGCCCCGCCTGCGGCGATGAACACCATGGTGCCGCGCGAGAAGGCCGGGTTCTCCCGGCGCATCGCGGCAAGCTCGGAGAGCACGTCCTGGAAATCGGCGCTTGAAGGGCTGGCGTGATGGTCGCGCAGCGCGGCAAAGGGGATCATCGAGCGCGGGCCGATGGAACCTGACGCGATGACGTCGGCAAGCTCGTCGCCCTGGTAGACGCAGGGCACGCCGCGCCAGGCGTACATGGCGGCGGCAGCCGCCATGTACAGGTTGCGGTCGCGGCCGATTATGGAGTAGAAGCGCGGCAGATCGGGGTTGTCGAGTTCATTGATTAGGCAGACCTTCTCCTGCTGGGAGAGGCCGACGGCGAACTCCTCGCAGGCGCGGCGCAGATCCTCGCCGGTGTAAGGCACGGGATCCCCCTCCAGGCTCACTCCCCCGAAGAAGGCCCTCACCGGGCGCAGGAAGCCCGTGTAGTTGATGGTGCCGTCGACGTTGTTGGCGGAGTTGAGCGCGTACCTGGGGTCGGACTTGAAGCTTCCGATCATCAGGCAGTCGATGTGGGTCTCGCGGGCTGACTTGCAGATCTGAGCCACGCGCTTCTGGTTTCCGCGCGCGCTGCCGTTGTCGCCGATCTCCGCGGCCTGGTCGATGATCCAGCCGTCGATGGCGTAGGGCGCGCGCAGCCACTTGCGGGCAAAGCTGTTGGGGCCCTCGAACATCGCGTAGCGCACCTCGTGGCTTGCGTAGTCGAGCTTGGGCAGCCCGGCGCGGCCCAAGTCATAGCAGGGCTCGCCCTGGGAGTTGAAGGTGTAGTACTCGCGGTAAGGCGAATCCTGATGGTGGAGCGCGCCCTTGCCGGTGCGCTCCTGGCGGTCGAACCAGGGGTGCGAGTCGCCGGTGTGTGCGAAGCTCCCGTGGAGCAGGATCTTCATCTCATAGCCCATGGTGAGGGCGCGCAGGCGCTTGAGCGCCCCGTTGCCGCCGAAGTGCGGATCGACGGTGTCGAAGTCGGAGGTGTCCTCCTTGGTCACCGATGGCGCCTTGAAGATCTGGTTTAAGACCACGCAGTCGCAGCCTAGGTTTCTGATGTAGGGGAGCATGTCGGCCACGCCGTCGAGATCGCCGCCGCAGTGGACCTCGTTTAGGTCCGTGTACTCGAAGTCGCGCTCGCGCACCGGCTCCAAGGCCGAAACCTTGGTGCCGTCCACGGTGAAGCAGCCCTGGGAGGAGGCGAAGCGGTCAGGCAGGATCTCATAGCAGATGAGATCGGGCGCCCACTGGGGATGGGTGTTGAAGGCCTCGTAGGCAAAGCAGTGCTGCAAGAGCGGGATCTCGCGCGACATGCCAAGCGAGCTGTACCAGACCACGTCCTGAGCCTCCTGATCCCCGCCCTCGTCGGGGGAGGAGAGCAGGCTGATGCGGAAGCAGTAGCGCTGGAAGTTGAGCCCGCCGCCTGCGTCCATCGGGCAGGAGTAGCGGTGGATCCCCGAGCTTGATCCGGTGTAGGACATCGCCTTCAGCACCGGCTCGTGCAGCGGGAAGGTCGCGAGGCATATGCGCAGTCGCTTGTGGTTGGCCCCGCGCACATAGAGCACGGCGCTGTCTGAGAGCCTGCCAGGTCCGGTGCTCGTGTGGAAGCACTGGAAGGGAAGGCAGGCGCGGGGCGAGGAGGTGTTCTGTCTCATTTGCTACTCCGATAGCGCTTCAAGCGCAAGTCCCAGGGCCTTGAGCACCATGGCCGCGTCATTAGCGGACGCCTGCTCCATGGGGCTGTGCGGGCTCTTGATGGTCGAGCCAATCGATGCCATCTGCAGCTTGGGGCAGATGGAGTGGAAGCGCGCGCACTCAAGCCCCGCGTGGATCACGGCGTTTACAAGCGGGGATCCTGCGACCTTTTGCCAGGCAGATGACAGGGACTTCACCAGTGGCGAGTCCGCAGGCGAGAGCCAGCAGTCGTGGCGGTTCTTGAACTCGTAGTCCGCGCCCGCGAGGCTTGCGCAGGAGGCGATGGACGACATCGCGCCCTCAAGGCCAGCATCGGTGAGCGAGCGGGGCATGAGCAGCAGCGAGGCCTCATCAGCGTCAAGCCTCACCGAGCCTAAGTTGCATGAGGTCTCCACCAAAGTCCTTGCCTCGTCGTGAAAGCGCATGGCGTTCGAGGGCAGCGCGTTTATGAGATCGAGGAGCACGGCGGTGCACTCGGAGGAGAGCGCATTGCCAGAAGATTCTTCCTCGGAGATCCCGACCTTGATGGCAGGATCGGCATCCTGGTACTCAGAGGCGATGCGCAGTGCCGCATCGCCCAGGGCGGACTTGAAGCTCTCGACGCTTTCGGAGGGCACGTTGACCGTGGCAGTGCAGGATGAGGGAATGGAGTTGCGCGCCCTTCCGCCTTCAAGATCCACGATGAAGAACTCGTGGTCGGCATAAACGGAGAGCAGTGCCTGCGCCGCGGCCTTGATGGCGTTGGCGCGTCCGAGCGCGATGTCAGAGCCGCTGTGCCCGCCGAGGAAGCCGGTGAACGAGAGCCTGAGCGTCAGGCAGCCCGGGGTTGCGACATGCTCGAGCGGAAGGGCAAGGTTGGCATCGCAGGATCCGGCGCAGCCTGTGAAGACATAGCCCGAATCCTCGGAGTCGAGGTTTATGAGGCAGGAGGCATCCTTGAGATCGTCTTTGGTGATCGCAAGCGCCCCCTTCATCGTGGTCTCCTCCTCGACCGTGAAGATCGCGGTGACGGGGCCGTGGCGCAGCTCCTTGTCATCGAGGATCGCGAGGATGGTGCAGACGCCAAGCCCGTCGTCGGCGCCCAGCGAGGTGCCGCGGGCCTTGAGCCATCCGTCCTCGGCATAGGCCTCGATCCCGTTCTTGAGGAAGTCGTGGGACACGCCGGATGCTGCGGCAGGCACCATGTCCATGTGGGCTTGCAGGATCACCCCGGGCGCGCCCTCGCGCCCGCGTGAGGCTGGAGCCTTTACTATCACGTTGCCCGCGCCGTCGCGGCGGCAGGGCAGGGAGCGCTCCTTGGCAAAATCCATGATCCACGCCGCGGCGGCGCCTTCATGGCCCGAGATCCTCGGGATCGACACAAGCTTGGCAAAGCGCCCGAAGAGTGCCTTGGGCTCCAGGGAGGAGATCAACTCTTGCGCCATGGCTTACCCTCAGGCGCGGACCTTGGCAGCTGCCGTAGTTGCGGCGGCTGCCTGGGTGATGTAGATGAGGCGCAGCATGTCGCGCTCGTCGTCGCCCAGCTGGAGCAGGTGGATCACTGCGTTCTTGGGCTGTTTCCTTTTGGCAGTCGCCTTGATGCGGCTGCGGTTGTCGTTTATTGACATCTTTGCACCTGGCCTCTCAGTCCCTTTGGCGGCATTGTGCCGCCAAAGGCTGCTTCTTTGACAAAGCCGTATTTTACAGTCTTTGCGCGGGCATATAGGCGCACTCGGGGATTTTTGCGTGGCGTTGCGGGGAGCGCGGAGATGGCAAGGTGATCATGATTGCAAAAGCGCCTAAGATCGTTCCATTGCCGCAAGGCATCCGGGATATTGCGATGGCAAGAATTAGGAGGGCTTCATGTCATTTGACGGCTTCATGGAGGATGCGCTTTTAAAGATAAAGGAGCGCGGGCTCATGAGGAGGGTCGCCCCCTTAAGCCAGCAAGGCGGCAGGGCCTCGGTGGATGGACAGGATCTTGCGAACCTGGCGTCAAACGACTACCTGGGGCTTGGGCAGGATGGCGCGCTGCGCGATGAGTTCATGCAAATACTCTTGAAGACGCCAGAGTATTTCTCATCCTCCGGATCCCCGCTGCTCACCGGGGCTCATGAGAGCTGGCGCGAGGCGGTAAAGGCCATGGAGGATCTCTATCCTGGCTATTGTGCGCTGCCCTTCAACTCAGGATATGACGCCAACAGCGGCGTGATCCGCGCCCTGGCGTCAATCCCCGGCACTCTTGTAGTTGCCGACAAGCTCTCGCACGCCTCGATCATCGACGGCATGACCGCAGGCGGCAAGTTCAAGATCATGCGCTTTGCCCACAACAATGCGAAAAGCCTTGAGCGCATCATTGAAGGCCATGGCGCTCAATACGATCAGATCCTCGTGGTTACCGAGTCGGTGTTCAGCATGGACGGTGACGTGGCGCCTCTCAAGGAGATAGCTGAGATCAAGAAATCCAATCCCAAGGTCTCGATTTATGTGGACGAGGCTCATGCCTTCACCGTGTTCGGCCCAGAGGGGCGCGGCATGCTTTGGGAACTGGGGCTTGGCGGCATGGCCGACTTCGTGCTCTGCACCTGCGGCAAAGGGCTGGGGTCTGAAGGCGCCTTCCTCTTGTGCTCCAAGGCAGCTCGCGACTATTTCATCAACACCGCAAGGCCGCTCATCTTTTCAACGGCGATCTCGCCTGCAAGCCTCGCCCACACCACCTTCATGCTAGGCAAGGCGCGCGCGGCCGGCGGCCGCCGCGCCCGCCTTGCCAGGATCTCATCTGAAGTTCATGCAACGCTCAGGGAGTGCGGCCTTGAGGATCTCTCGTCGACCCAGATAGTGCCATACATCGTGGGGGAGAACGAGAAGGCCATCGAGGCAGCGGAGATCTTCCGGGAAAACGGCTTCCTCGCCATGCCGGTGAGGCACCCCACCGTGCCCAAGGGCACGGCCAGGCTGCGGCTGTCCTTGAGCGCATCGCTGACAGACGATGATGTGGAAAGGCTCTGCTCGCTCATCCGCAGGATCTCAGGGAAGGCTTGATGCGAACCTGCTTTCTAAAACGCGGGGGCACTAACCTCGTGGTGTTCTTTGAAGGCTACGGCCAGGACGAAAGGCCTTTTGCAAAGATGGCGGAGATCATGCCCAAGTCCTCAGCGCTATTGTGCTGCTATGACTATGCACAGAAAGGGGATCTTCCAGATCTGATCTCATATGAAAAGACAAGGCTCATCGCCTGGTCGATGGGCGTGGCGCTGGCGCCGCATTACGCCAAGTGCCTTTCCAACATCGTTGAGAGGATCGCCGTGAACGGCACCGTGGAGGGCATCGATCCAAAGTACGGGATAGACCCAGGGCTTTGGGATAAAACCGCAGCCTCGCTTGACGAGCGTGCCGCAGCCTCGTTCCGCCTTGCGATGTGCGGCAGGGGCTATCGCAATTACATGAAGACTGGCACATCGCGCAGCGCGGAGAGCATGAAAGCTGAACTCGTCTGGATCAGAAATTTCCTAAAAGAAAAACCTCCTTCACAGGGGAGCTTTTATGACTGCTCCTATGTCTCAGGCGCCGATCTCATCTTTCCGCCCAAGGCGCAGCGCCTGAGCTTTAACCAGAGGCACGTGGAGATCCGCGAGGTTGAAGGCGCCCACTACCAGCCTGAGCTTTTTGCAAAGCTCATCGCGGAGCCGTTCTGATGCTGGATTCAAAGAGCATGCGCGCAAGGCGCTTTTCCCGCGCAGCCGTGACCTACGATCAGGGCGCGGCGGTGCAGGCCGAGGCTGCGCGCACGCTCTTTGAAATGCTAAAAGAGCGCTTGAGCGGCAATTGCTCAGGCATGAGGATCCTCGAGGCAGGATGCGGCACTGGCACCCTCTCCAAGATGCTCCTTGAGCTTGCTCCGGCGCGCCTTGAGCTTTTTGACATCAGCGAGGGCATGCTCGAGCAGTGCCGCAAAAGGCTTGAAAATAATCCCGTCATTCGCCTCGCCGTTGCCGACTGCGAGAGCGATCCGCTTCCAGGCGGATTCGATCTCGTAGCATCCAGCAGCGCCATGCAGTGGTTTGAGGATTTCCAGCGCGGCTTCATCAACTTGAAAGCAGCGCTGAAGCCTAATGGCTTAATTGGGATCTTCGTGTTCACCGAGGGAACGTTCGAGGAGATCAGGGAAGTCTCGGGAGACGGCATAAGCTATCGCACTGCCGCGGAGGTCGAGGAGATCGCGAGGGGCTTGCTTGATGATGTGCAAGTGCGCAAGCTTGAGTGCACCACGCATTACAAGGATCCTGTCTCAATGCTCAAGAGCCTGCGCGGATGCGGCGTCAGCGGCACCGGCGGCAGGGCATGGACCTGCGGCAGGCTCAAAGCCTTCAGCGAGGAATACGCCCGCAGGTTTTCAGACGAGGATGGTGTGCGCCTGAGCTGGCGCGGGATCTTTGCTGCGGGCAGGGCGCCGTAGCAGATGAGCAGGGCGCGGCAGACCGCCGCGCCCTGCGGATCAAGAAAAAGGCACGCAAGAGACGTTTCTCGCAGGCGGCGCAACGCCGCCTGCGGCCTCTTGCTATTAAGCCTTTCCTGAATCACCTTTCTTGGCATCAGCGCCGCCATCGCCTTCGCGGGCGGCCATGGCCTTGTCGTTCACCACGATGAGGTCTCCCTTGATGTAGTCCACGACTTCCTCGCAGGTGTTGCCGATGAGGGCGGCCATCATGCCGCTTCTGCCGGCCGATCCGAGGAATACCACGAAGGCGTTGAGCTCATTGCACGCATTGGGGATCACCTCGTCGGGCATGCCTTCCTTGATGTGGCAGTTCTCCTTGGGGATCCCGTGGAGGCGGGCAAACTCGTAGAGCCTGCGCTCGTGCTCCTTGACTATGCTCTGGGCGTAGATCTCAGGGGAGTAGTGCGGAACCTCGAGCATCACCGCCGGCAGCACCACCGGAGCGGAGTTCACGAGGTGGATGGGGGCGCCGGTGATCCTCGCAAGCTCCTGAGCCTCGCGCAGCAGCATGACGTTGGCCGCCCTGCGCCCCGAGAAGGAGAAGTCGACTGCGACGACTATGCTGCCGTTCACGGTCCACTCATGCTCCTTGGCGATGATCACTGGCACCTTGGCGTTGCGCAGGATGTACCAGTCGATCGGCGTGAAGAGTATCGAGTCGAGCACCTTGTGGTGGTTGGCGGCCTTGATGATGATGTCGCATCCTGAGTGCTCGGCCTCGGCCAAGATCCCCTCGCCGATGTCGCGGGTGAACGCCGTGCGCGGGATGATCTTGGTTTTCGAGTCCCCCGCGGCATCGGCGATCGTCTTCTTGAGCTGATCGAGCGAGGTCTTGAGGACGTCCTCGCGCGTGGATTGCTCGCTCATGCGGTTGAGGATGTGGATGTCGTATGAAAAGTCATAGACAAGCCTGAGCGCGATTATCTCGGCGCGCGGGTTGTACTTGGCAAGCTCAAGGGCGCGCTTTAGCGCCACCTGCTGATCGCGCCTGGGCTCAATCACTGCCAGGATCTTGTTGTACTGTCTCATATGATGCTCCTTAGCATGAAGCGCACAAAACCTTTTCCTGAAGTATATTCAAGAAAAACAGCAGATTTTTTGCGCCAGCGAGCAAAATTGCGCAATGTTTGCGCCAAGGACTGCACTCCCTGCTCAAGCAGGCCTGATCTGGGACGGCCTGATCCCAAGTGCAATTGATATTGCGCCGTAAGCTGCGCCGCCTGCGGCGATGAACAGCGCAAGATAGCCTATCGACTCCAAGGTTCCCATCGCAAACCATCCTTCAGGGGCTGGGGAGAGATAGCGGAGCAAGACGGCCATCGCCGTGCCGGCAATGGCGATCCTCAGGATGAAGGCAAGCGTTTCACCTGACGGGGTGTAGATACGGCGGCGGTGGAGCAGCACCAAGAGCAGCGCGGCGTTCACATAGGCGGCAAGCGCGGTTGAAAGCGCAAGGCCAACATAGCCCAGGGGCTTTATCAAAATGAGGTTGAAGACGATGTTCGAGGCGATGGAGGCAAGAGAGCAGCGCACCGGAGTTTTGGTGTCCTGGCGCGCGGCAAAGCCTTGCACCAGCACCCTTACGAGCATGATCGCGCAAAGCCCGCTCACCGAGGCGAGGAGCGAGGATGATGAGAGCAGCACGTTCTCTCCGGTGAACGCCCCTCTCATGAAGATCACCCTGAGCATGGGCTCGCGCAAGGCGATGATCCCGCACATCGATGGGATCCCCAAGAGCAGCACCAGCCTCACCCCCCAGTCGAGCGTCCTGGTGTAGCGCTCGGGATCAGCTGCCGCATGGGCCTTGGAGAGCGCAGGCAGGATCACCGTCGAAACCGCCACGGCAAAGATCCCGATCGGAAACTCGAGGAGCCGGTCCGAGTAGTAGAGGTAGGAGATCGCGCCGGTTGCGAGGAACGAGGCGAGCACGGTGCTGACGAAGAGGTTCAACTGCGAGGCGCTCACCCCGATCACCGCAGGGATCATGAGGCGGCGGATCTTGGAAACGCCCGGATGGTTCCACGAAAAGGCCGGGCGCGCGAGCATGCCGATCTTGTAGACGAAGGGAAGCTCGAACAACAGCTGCAGCACGCCTCCTGCAACCATGCCCCAGGCGAGCACGCGGTTTGGATCGGAGCTTCCACTCCCGAAGATCAGCACCGCCGCGATGAGCGTGATGTTGAGGATGCAGGGGGTCATGGCCGGGATCCCGAACTTGCCGAACACATTGAGCACCGACGAGCACAGCGCGGTCATGGTTATGAAGAAGAGGTAGGGGAAGGTGATGCGTAGAAGCTCGGAGGCCTCGACGTACTTCTGCCCGTCAGGCGAGCCATTGAGGCTCGCCTGGAACCAGCCCCACCCGAAGATCGCTGTCAGCACGGGCGAGAGCAGCATGCCGAGCACCGTGACTGCGAGCACCGCCCCGCCCAGGGTTCCGGCGCTCCTTGACACGAGGTCCCGGAGGCCCTCTTCGCTGCCCTTCTGCTTCTCCTCCGACATCACCGGCACGAATGACTGGGCGAACGCCCCTTCAGCGAAGAGCCTGCGGAAGAAATTGGGGATGCGGTTTGCAAAGAAGAACACGTCGGCCGACATCCCGGCGCCGAGCACCGATGCGATCACTATGTCGCGGGCCATGCCGAGGATCCTCGATGCCAGAGTGGCGGCCGACGTGACGGCCCCCGAGCGCAGCAGTCCTGATGCCATTGGCGCCTCCAATTCAAAAGATGTGCTGATGATACCAGCATGGCGGCGCGCGGGCCCGCATGGCGGGTTTCAGATCTGAAAACGCAGTCAAAGGCAAGTTAAATATTTTTTTAAAACTTGCGTCTTGTGGAAAAAGTGGTCGCTTGCTGTGGAAAATGTGGGAAAAGCGCATGGGCAAGCGCTCCAAACCCTGTTGAAAACTTCAAACAGGCTTGCTTGCTTTTTATAAATGCCTTCAATTTCAATAAAAACGATTAAAACCGTGTTACCTATGGAAAATCAGGTCGAAATACGCCGGTTCAGCGCGTTTGTCGCAGCTTTACGATCAGCGCCATCAGGCTGGCGTCAGCTCGAAAATAGACTGGCTTTAACAAAAAATATTAAATATCAGATATATATATTTAAGCATATGAATAATGATTTTTCGTCCTTGTCCAATTTCAAACATGAAAGTCAACTCCGATAAAATTTAGCCTTCACTCCTTGTTGGAAAAACGGGGGATCGCGGTGGATGAAAAAATTTTTGGGTCAGTCCTAAATTCTGTGTGGCGCCTCATGCCTGATCCCCTTGTGTAACGAGTCGATCAGCTTCAAAAAGAAATACTCGTCATCCGGGAGGCCGTAGCTGTTGCGCCTCAGTGTCTTTGTCCTCTGGTTTATTCCCTCGAGCTTGCT
>Ga0256406_1006862_pt1 | contig 11159 bp, 7 predicted proteins | sample RumenRJG_03DNA_FD_185986 | JGI IMG/M metagenome (GOLD analysis project Ga0256406, IMG submission 185986) | Bovine rumen microbial communities from Lethbridge, Alberta, Canada - RJG_03 | ecosystem: Host-associated > Mammals > Digestive system > Stomach > Rumen | place: Canada: Alberta | collected...
TCCGTGATGCCATTCGCTTTGACAAACGGAATCTTGTCCACACGGGACTTGACCCAGAACGCGTTCGAGAACTTGACGAGGTCGTAGGCCGTTTCCTTCATGAGGAGGTCGAACGACTGGTCCGTCATATAGCTCATGATGCGGAAGCGCTGCTCGAGATAATTGACCGCATCGTCATTCTTGCCCTTGAAGACGTAGCCAGATTTGATGAAGAGCTCCGTGTACTTCTTGATCGCCATCCGGAGGTAGGAATCCGTCTCGGCGGCCGCCTTGATCTCACGAAGATCGTATTCGCAGCGGTAGAACGTGTCACTGCGCGTCAGGCCCATCAGCTTCCCGAGGGAAGTGCAGGCAATCGCGAACTTCGAACGGGGAGTGACAGCGACGCTGCCCTTGATGTTCGAGCGCTGGCCATTATTCTTTGAAACTTTCTCTGACAGACTGTAGAGGCCGAGAGAAAGTCGTTTTCTGAGTGAATCGAGGATTTTGTTGCACCGCCTTTCGTTGTAAAGTCATTGGGCGTATTACCAGAGGCGAAAAAAGTTAAAACAAAAAAGAGCCCGCAGGCTCTTGAAAAAAATGTCATTGTCCACCGAACTGTTGAAAGAATCCTTGTGCATAAGCAATACGATTCTCCATCATCGGAACACCAGCGCGCTCGAACGACTGCTCAAAAATCTGAGCAGCTGCGCCCGCATCTGTACCATTCAGGGAGCTCGGAAGCAAATCGCTATAATCTTGAAGCTCCTGCCACAAGAAGTCGAGCTGGCAACCGGCGTCAAGCGGACTGCGAGTTGTCTGAGTTGCCAAAGCTTTGAGATTGTCTTGTCGAGTGGATGTCCACTGACAGAGTCCAAAGGCTTCGACACCATCGTCTGCACCAGTATTGAAGCCGGACTCTTGCTGGATATTTCCCATGATTCCGCAAGCTGCACCAGCATCGTATCCGACCTTGCGGAGATATTTGAAGACAATAGCGGGATCAACGTTGCCGCCACCGAGGCTTCCAGAGTTGATTCCTGCAGCGCTATTGCTCGAGCTGCTCGAACTTGTGCCATTGATGTTGATGCCGTCGTCGAGTTCGGATGCCTTCTTGGAATCCTTCTTCTGTTCGTCGATCATCTTCTGCTGCTTGTCCTGATATTTGTTGACCGTATCGAAATTGTCATCAACGTTATCTGGCAACGGCTCGGGCGGCGGAGTGACGGCAAAGATGTCGGAACCAGTATTGGCAAGCTCCGCTTTTGCGATGGCCGAGTCAATCTTCATGTTGAGCATCGTATTCGTATACTTGGTTGCAGAATCCAGATACTTATAGTAGTTGTATGCGGCTTCCTTGTACTTTCGGTCAGAGTCCTCGCGAGCTTTCTGCAGGAGGTCATTCGAGAGACCAGCAGAAAGCGTCGGCATGTTGGTTTTGTAATCTTCGCCGAGGTAGCGTTCCCGCTCGCCTTCTGCCGCCGTCATCGCGCGCGTCATAACGAGCGTGTGCTCGGCTGTATGGGTGAGGTTCATCTGCCGGAGTTTCTGGTCATACAGGACCTGGTTCCGGCAGATCTCATCAATCAGGTGCTGCTGGTTCGGATCCGAAGTTGTGACAGCCGTGCCATCAAAATCTTCCATGAGGTTCGAGTAATCCAGCATGCTGCTGTCTTCCGCGAGCGCCGTCATCACCTGGAAGAAGCGCTGCGAGAGCTGGGACATCATCGTGGTATAGTGTTCCTTGATGTCTGCATCATCCTGGAGATATCCCTTGCGGACGAGGTCGACAAGCGACTCTGTAGGAGCAATCTCAATTTCCACTTCCGGCTCTGCAGAAAAGATATCTTCAATGTAGGCATCCGTATAAGACGTATCATTCTGCGGCTGTCCGTCAAATCCCCAGCCATCGGAGCTGTCTCCAGGACTGTCGTAGATAGTTTTTGTTGTCTCCTGATGCTCACCAGTACCCCAAGTATCTCTCTTTGGTGGCCAGACATCGGGAACGCTCGGAACATCGTATCCTTCATAGTGGAAGTCCTGAGGGCCGTATCCGCTGGTACCGCTATCATGGCTCTTCCCAGGCGTCGGCCCGTCATATTCGTAGCCTTTCGTTGTCCACTTCGTTCCATCCGGCGTATGCGTTTTCGGGATGGTTGTAACATTATCCGTCTTCGGCTTCGCCTTTGTCGGAATGACGATGCTGTTATGGGGGTTCGGCTTGTCTTCAGGGACCTGGTTTGTCGGATGCTTCTTCAGTTCCTGCCGGATTCTCATCAAGATGAGCCCCTGCGTGTGCTTTGCGAGCGTGTCTGTGATTGCACGGATCGTCTTTGCAAGGTCTGGCGGAAGAAGGTCCATCATCTTGTAGACATTGTCAAGATCATCAAGCGTCTCAAGAAGCTTATCTGGACGCTGGATATCTTTCCCAGGTCGTGCAAGCGGCTCGACATTTTCAGACTCATAGTGCCGAACTGGCTCAAGCTTCGGGTACTGAAGGATGTTGTTCTTTGTATATCTGTCAGCCGTGTTTTATGCCGCCTCCTTAACTGAGCACCGTGCCTGCATTGCCGAGCGCTCCAGAACATGCTGCGTAGTATGTTTCTTCTCCTGGCGGGCTTGCGCAATACGGAGTCGGATCCGTCTGCAAGCAATGGATGTACTCTTTGAATGTCTTTGCCTGGTTGGCTGGGACGCCTTCTGCACTAACCCAGCGAGGAAGGATCTTCGCCATGTAGTCTGCGAACGCATCGTCGGAATCGAAGTTCTCGCCAAGGACGCCGCCCCAGTTGTGAGAGCCACACGGCGACTGGAAGTGTCCAGACTCGTTTGCCCACTGTCCCCAGAGCCAGTCGCACGGTATACCGCACTTGTTCGAGCAGCGCATTGCCATATCGACCGTCCACGGTTCTGCATCGGACGGGATATTCTCCTTGCCTTTGCCAGGGCCAGGACCAACCGTAACATTGTGATCGCCGCTGGAGGATGAGGAACTCCCAGGATCTCCGCTCGTACCGTTGATGTTGATACCATCGTCCAGCTCAGAAGCTTTCTTCGAGTCTTTCTTCTGCTCGTCAATCATCTTCTGTTGCTTATCCTGGTACTTGTTGACAGTGTCGAAGTTATCATCCACATTATCTGGCAGCGGCTCCGGAGGAGGCGTAACAGCGAAGATGTCAGAGCCCGTGTTTGCAAGTTCTGCTTTCGCAATCGCGGAATCGATCTTCATATTCAGCATGGAATTCGTATATTTCGTTGCGCTGTCGAGATACTTGTAGTAGTTGTAGGCAGCGTTCTGGTACTTCTTCTCGGAATCCTCGCGCGCTTTCTGGAGGACATCGTTCGAGAGACCGGCCGAGATGGTCGGCATATTCGTCTTGTAGTTCTCGCTCAGATATCGCTCGCGTTCGCCTTCTGCTGCGGTCATCGCTCTTGTCATGACGAGGGTGTGCTCTGCCGTGTGCGTCAGGTTCATCTGTCGGAGCTTCTGATCATAGAGGACCTGATTGCGGCAGATCTCGTCGATGAGGTGGCGCTGATTCGGATCGGAGGTTGTAACAGCCGTCCCGTCGAAGTCCTCCATGAGATTCGAGTAGTCGATCATGTTCGCATCTTCTGCCAGAGCAGTCATCACTTGGAAGAATCTCTGGGAGAGCTGGGACATCATGGTCGTGTAGTGCTCCTTGATGTCAGCGTCATCCTGCATATAGCCTTTCCGTGCAAGATCAACGAGGGATTCCGTCGGTTCGAGTTCGATCTCGACCTCAGGCTCTGCCGAAAAGATGTCATCCACATAAGCGTCCGTATACGAAGTGTCTTTCTGGGGTTGTCCATCGAAGCCCCATCCATCAGAACTCGTTCCAGGATTGTCGTAGATGATCTTCGTCGTTTCCTGGTGCTCGCCCGTTCCCCAAGTCTCGCGCTTTGGCGGCCATACGTCAGGCGTGCTCGGAACGTCATAAGTATTGAAGTGGTAGTCGTTCGGGCCGTAGCCTTTCGTGTGACTATCGTGCTTGGATCCCGGCTGCGGACCTTCGTATTCGTACCCTTTCGTCGTCCACTTCGTCACGTCAGGCGTGTGCGTCTTTGGAACGACGACGAGATTGCTCGTACTTGGCTTCGCTTTTGTTGGAATGACGATAGGGGGAGTGACTGGCTTCTTCTCTTTTTTCTCCGGCTCTTTCTTTGGATGCAGAATCTCCTGCTTGAGACGCATCAGGATGAGGCCCTGTGTGTGCTTGGACAGGATGTCTGTGATCTCTTTGATATTTGCCGCAAGATCCGGTGGAAGAAGGTCTGTCATCTTATAGATGTTGTCGAGGTCATCCAGCGTCTCCAGAAGTTTGTCGGGGCGCTGAATGTCTTTTCCTGGCCTGGCAAACGGCTCGACATTCTCCGATTCGTAATGCCGGACAGGCTCGAGTTTTGGATACTGGAGAATATTATTCTTCGTGTAACGATCAGCCATTTCAGGTCACCTCCTTCGTCATTCAACAACAATTCAATGATTGAATTGACTCATAAAATTCTCAGAAACCTCTCCTGCCGCCGCTGAATCCGCCGCCTCGCGACCCCCAGTTGGGATAGGGGCTGCGCGAGCGGAAGCGGGCAGAAGAAACCCTGAATACATGTGGTTTGTCGACTTCGCGAGGATCCTGCGCGTCCTCGAAGGAGACGGATCCGTTCTTGAGCCCTTCCCACGGATTGCGGGCGGCACCGAAGCCGCTTTTGATGGAACTCATCATCTTGCTCGCGCCAGCTTTGAATGGAGACTCTGTCGCCATCGCGGAAGCCGTGAAGTCTACGTCCACGATCGTCTTCGTGAGATCCGGGAACTCCAGGGCGAACGCGAGGAACGCGAGCCCAAGGGCATCAACAAAATGCTCGTTGACGCTCGTGAAGACCGGCTGGCCATTTGCGCTCTGACGCACGACTTCGTAGTCCACGAGTTGCTTGTGGAGCGTCTCGTCGAACGGGGAGAGGATGAGCTGCTGGCGCTCGATGCACATGGCAAGCTGGTTCACCATGAATGGCTTCATCGGCTTGCTGTCCATCAGGTGCGTCACAGGGTCCATTACGTCTATCTTCTGGGAGAACTGGAATCTCTTGACCTTGTTCTTGAGTCCAGTCTCCGGATGCATATCGCCATATTTGTGCAACAGCTCTATTTGATATTCCTAATCTAATTTTAATCTTTTGGCTTTTTATCCAAAAGTTCTGGAGGTTTCCCTCATTCTCATTGGCTGGTCGTTTCCAGCCCAGTCTAGCGTACATTTTCGCGTCACCTCGCAGAACTATCCTGAAGATAGGTCATTGCGAGGTCATATATCCATGACGCGGCGGACACTCTTGGCCCTGTTATTTCAAGGACTACGCGTTACGGTGTTCCTTCCGTAAAAGGAGTTACCTCGGTATCAGCATGCCTCTCTGCGAGGTTTAGCTTTCACCGATTTTGCCCGCTGATGATCCTGCAGCTTTCATGGAGTCGCTGCAGGACGGCAAATATCTTACCTGATCCAGCGTCTGCATAAATAAATGACGGATTGTAGATTTGGTTCAATGCGATGATCATGTTGACAGCTTTATCGAAGCTGTATTCTGCACGCGGCACTTCCACTCGCCGCACGACCTTGAACATGTGCCGTGCAGGCAGGTAGTCGAGGACGAGCAGGGAAGAGGATGCACCATATTTATCGTTCGTGTTCACGCAGGTTCGCAGCACCTGCGCAGCCTTTTTTCGGCATCCGATGCTTTCACACCGGCCCAGACTATATCTTCACCCGCTTAAGAAAGCGGGGCAACATATTTCTTCCGCCATGAGCTTGCGGCTTTACTCCCCCTCAAGGGGATAGTCGTTGAAGGTTCTCCATGGCTGCACGCTTTAGGAGATTCCCTGCTGAAGACCCATTGCAATAGCGTTTAGGACCTCGGACATCTGCCCGAAGCTTTTGTTTCACCTTGCGCCATCCGCACGTTGTTTCTGCTTTCGCACCACTCCAGCATGACGTTTCCGCCTACTGTTTCGGTGTGCGGCTTTAGGGATTCAGAGCATTTTATGTTGAGTCTGCACCCGTTGCCGGATACAGAGGGATTGCTGTCAAGCTGCCCAGTCGATGCCCATCGTTCTCCAGACGGTGGGCCGATACACGCCGAGATTCTGACCCTTTGGCGGTATCATCATTTCGACGTCGAGGTGCTCTTGCTCCACTCGTATGTTCTGAGAGTAGGTCAGAGGCGCGTACGCATACATATCAACGCGCATGGCGGCATCCAGCTTGTCCTTGTCGAAGACACCAGTTTCCTGCGTACCGAATTCTGCCAAGATTTCGTGTACATAGCCCTGCTCGGAAAGCTGTGCACGGAACTCTTCTTCCATTTTCGGGCTCCACTGCGGGTTGCATGTGGACGGATAATGGAACTGTTTGAAGTGCATCTTCGGATCCGTGCAGCACTGCCAGAAACGCTTGCGCGCGCCGGTAGGGGTGGAGGAGAGAAAAACTTTGATACCGGGACGCTCGCCCGCAATAGCGAGAATCGAGTCGAAGTCGGCATCTGCCATATACGCTTGTTGTTATCCCGCGGCTCTTTATCCGCAGCTCTGGAAGTTTCCTTCATTTGCATCGGCTGGTCAGTTCCAGCCCAGGTTAGACTATATTTTTGCTCGATAGGATTTTTCTCGACGATAAGGCTATCGAGTAGTGCCCCGCCTTCGTGGGAGCATTTTATTGCAGCTCCTAGTCGTTTAGCTTTTGTTTTAGCACAGGATTTACCGTCTTGCTACCAGCAAGCGAGGTCTTTCTCCTGTTTAGCGGAGTTTTGATCCGACAATATGGCCTTGTTTATCGGATTCGTCTAGATAGATTGAGTCAGCTCGTTGTCCGCGAAGCGCGGTCGCACCGCCGCCCGAGGATGCACCTGTTGTAAAGCCGCGAATAGCGGAGCCGTTCTTGAACTTGATCTCGAATGGTGTCTTCGTATTCGACACGACCTGCTCTTTTACTGCAGGCGACATATTGATGAGTTCGGACATTCGGCCGAACAGCAAGCGAATCTGCGATTCATACGGAGTAGCAAAAAGACATACATACGAACGATGCACAGATGCATTCCAGATCGCCTCTACGCAAAGTGTTTCGCTCTTTCCCATTCGCCTGCCTAGGCGCGCGACTTTCTTGTCGTTCTCGTCTAGCAGCATTTCTGCTTGATACCAGCGGGCCGTCCAAGGGCCGATCTTCTTTGTAGCGTTGTCAATCGTTCGCAAGAACATCTTCGCCCAGAGAACCGGGTTCTCGCAGATCTGCTTCAGTTTGGCAAGCTTGACCTTATCAGGTTCTGCCATGTAAATTTCTCCTTTCTTTTTTTGAGATTGCATTTCGCTCATTACGCAAAAAAGCCGCCCAGCTTGTGCTGGACGGCGGAAATTTTGTGAGGTCAGAGTGCCCAATGCGGCAGGATGCTGTCGGTTGCGCTGATCGGGATGGGTTCTTCTGCGAGGCAGACAATCCCTCCGGTACCTCTTTGCAGCGTTTCGCTTTTCATCAGGTCGAATTTCTTCACTTCTTTTATGTCTGGGGATGCTGACTTCTTGATCTCCAACGGATGCAGCTGTCCGTTGGATTCGATGATGAGATCAATCTCCTGCTTGCGGCGGTCACGGTAGTAGCAGAAGTTGGCTCTACCCTTTGATGAAGCATACCGCTTGACGAGCTCCATGATGACGTAGTTCTCATAGTAGCGGCCGCTTGCTGCCCCAGCCATCAAAGTCTCTGGGGTGAGCCAGTACGACAGATACGCACAAAGGCCGGTATCACAGAAATAGAGCTTCGGTGTCTTTGACAATCTTTTCAGCTCGTTATTTGCAAAAGGCGGAAGAAGATAGATGATTCCCATCCCAGAGAGCACATGCATCCAAGTCTTTGCTGTTGGCTGGGAAATATCAGCGGCTTCTGCAAGCGTTGCATAGTTCACCTGTGATCCAGCGACGGCCGCGCACGCGCGCAGAAAGCGAAGGAACTTTTCCGTATCCTTGATGCCGCCCGCCTCCATTGCGTCTCTCAGAAGGTATGTCTCCGTATACGACGAGAAATACTCCTCACGAATTTCGTCATCCATGTCTTGGACGCTCGGCATTCCTCCGCGCCAGATGTTCTTAAATGCTTCTGGAGCTCTGAGCACTTTTCTTTGTTCGGCATTCTTCTTTGCCGCCACGAAAGAGAAGTCTGGAGTCGACAGATCTATCTGGCCGACCTTCTCTTGTTCGGAAAGAGGATAGAGGTGTAGGATGCCGACGCGCCCTGCGAGCGTTTCCTGTACACGCTGCATCATGGAGAACTGCTGCGAGCCTGTCAGCCAGAACATTCCTAGAGATTCGGACGCATCCGCGCGCAGCTTGATTGCTTCGAGAAGCTCTGGCGCTTTTTGAATCTCATCGATAAGGATGGGCGGTTTGTACGCTTGAAAGAAGAGATCGGGATCACGCTGTGCGAGCGCGCGGAGATCCTGACGGTCCATCGTCACATATGTACGATCCGTGCCTTCTGCGAGATGCTTCAGCATGGTTGTCTTGCCGACTTGGCGCGCGCCAGTTACTAAAAGGACTTTGAAGAAATTCGCCATTCGCAGAAACTTCTGTTCGAGTGCGCGAGAAAGGTACTGCATGGTGCTCACCTCCAAAAGTGGTAAAATCTAAAATACACTTTATATTTTACCACGTCTGTCTGCGGGCGGCAAACAAAAAAGTCGCCCAGCACAAGCTGGGCGACTGAATTTTATCAGCTATAGTATTGCGGCTGCGGGTTTGGATTGTACATCTGGGCATTGGATTGCTCGCCATGATTGCCCATCATGTTACCAAGGACACCACCAAGAGCAAGAAGGCCCATGACTGCGCCTGCTTTGCCTTTAAGACCAAGACCCTTCTTGCCGCCGACAGGCGCTTTTTCTGCCGCCGATCGCTTCATCGGATTTGCTTTTTGAATGACTCTATTTGCAGATTTTCCATCCGCAATATCATTGATGATCTTGGCTGACTTGTAGTCACCGCGCTTGAGATCATCAATTGTCTTGTCTGTCATGTCATTCAGCCTCTGGCCTCGAGCGGCCATTCGTTTGCCAGCCGTATCGACAGCTTCTGTCGCTTTCTTGCTGCTATTCAAGCGTCGCGTGGATCTTGCGCTTTGCCGTTCATTATATGCATCGCTGACACGATTGCGAAGGCCAGACAGCTTGAGGCCGCCATCTTTGCCAGTAGCTACGCTTTTGATAGCGTCCACAGAATCAGCGACACGCCCGAAGGCTGAACGGAGCTTACCGAAGTGTCCGCGATAATGATTGGAAATCCGCTCAATCTCACGATCACTCTTGCCCATGGCTTTCAGCTTTTCTGTATTGGACATGGAGCCCCATTTTGTCTTGTCTTCGACCGCTCCCATAACGTTGCCATATTTCTTCTGAACACGTGCTTTTTCGTCTTGCAGGGCAGTCATAGCATTTCTGGCATTCTTCATATCCTGGGAGAACTGGACACCAGCTTCTCCACGAAGACGCTTTCCAAGCTTGTTGGTAGCGCTTTTCTTATTGCCACCGGTAAAGATGTCGCTGTCATTTGCGCCAGCTTCTCTTGCGGCTACGAGTGAAGCCTGCGTCCTGGTATTCCTGGCCGCCTCGTTGATGGCAGCGACTTCTTTTTCTTTTGCCTTTCCGGTGCTTGTGACGTTTCCGATTTGATTGGCTTGGTCAGTTTTAATCTGACCGAGCAACTGGCCATAGTTGCCCTCTGCGGATTTTAGCCTTGCTTCCTGAGCTCTTCCGGCGGCTTCTGCAGCTTTTTTATCAGCAGCAGCCTGGCGCTTTGTTTTTCGTCCATCCCACGAAGCTGATGCCTCTGCGAACTTTGATGAATGAATGGCAGCCTGGTTTTGCGCAAAACTACCATTGAGCTGGTTCGCAATGTTTTGCTGCTTCTTTTGTTGGAGTAGTTTTTCGCCAAGCTCTTCGTAGCCAGACTTGACTTCTCCGCCAACTTTGGACTGTTGCTCCACTTCGGCTTTTGTTTCTGTGTGTGTCACAGGTTCTTCGTATCCGGAGGAGATACCGGCAGAAGCTGGAGCGCTGGTGATTTCGTCAAGAGTATCGTTTAGCCTTGCTTGCTCCGCGAATTTGTTGAAACCGGAAGTATTGCTCTGTTTTCTCTGCGCACTCTGGGCTTCGACGCGAGCTTTTCGTTCTGCGCGCTGATCAACCCTATCAGCCTCGTCTGCTTGTTTCGAGAAATCTGAGAAGCCAGAAGGAGATTGTTTTCCATAATTCCCAACAATTTTTTCCACGCTATTCATGTACGACTGTACATCTTGCATTGTCGTTTTCCCAGCGCGGAATCCTGGGCCGAAGTCGCCCTCCATTTTCGAAATGACGCCAGTAGCTAGCTTATCCTTCTGCGAAACAGACAGATTGTTGTTGGCATAAATCTGTTTCTGAAGCCCTCGCTCGCCCTTGTAGAAAAACTTGCTGTAGTTGTCTGCAGACCAGTTGTCTTTCGGCATATTAAGTTGTCCAGAGAGTCTGGTAAAGAGAGACTGATCTTCAATCTGCTTCGGTGTGATGTGTGGAATCTCTGCCTGGCCTGCTCGAAGATCTTCTGGCGTAGAAAGTGAGAGTGTCCGCCCACTCGAAATACCTTCACTGTTCTGAAGAGCTTCGAATGAATCATGCGTCCATGTATCGCCACGGTTCTTGTTCAGGGTATGTGCGAGCGTCTGGGCTCTTTGCGTCCATTCATCACCGAAGATGTCTGGTAAACTCATTTACTCACCTCCCATCAGAAGCCGTTGTATGCGATGCTCGACGCCTCGTTGCCCATAGATGTCTGCTGGGCAGCGTACTGGCCCTGGCGGGCAAGGTTCATGCCTGCCTGGCGCATCGTGTACGTCTGCTGGGAATCAACGAAGGTGGCATTCTGGAATGGCGTATTGCGGTCCTGCTTCTGGAGGGAACGGGCATGCGCACTGAGTTTGTCATAAGCATCGATGCCGCCCTCAACAACGGCAGGAAGCACGTCCTTTGCAAGCATGAGCGGCATGGAGAGGGAACCAAGGGCGACGTCTCCCGCGGCCGACAAGGCCGACGTTAACATACCGTTTCCTTCCTGGCGCTTATCCTCGTATTCAGAAATGCCCATGTAG
>Ga0256406_1006863_pt1 | contig 11158 bp, 9 predicted proteins | sample RumenRJG_03DNA_FD_185986 | JGI IMG/M metagenome (GOLD analysis project Ga0256406, IMG submission 185986) | Bovine rumen microbial communities from Lethbridge, Alberta, Canada - RJG_03 | ecosystem: Host-associated > Mammals > Digestive system > Stomach > Rumen | place: Canada: Alberta | collected...
AAGCTCCTGTCTGTCGCTTGTATGCGGATGGCACAAGGTTACCCAAAAGGCACGCGCGCCATGCGGGCAAGGCGCCTGGCACGCACCCGCCCACCGAGCCGCCACAAATGACGCCGCGCCGCCCGCCCGTCCAAGGGGGCCGGTGCGGTCGGCGGCACATACAAGTTCGACAACGGTGCGGTAGACTATCTACCTGCGTCCGCGCGGGCGCACGGGCAACGCGTCGCACCCGCGGCGCCGGGATGGAGGCACGTTTTGGGCAAAGAGGGTTGTGTCGGCGTCTTCGACTCCGGCGTCGGCGGCATCAGCGTCCTGCGCAGCATGGTCGCCGCGCTGCCGCACGAGGACTTCGTGTTCTTTGGCGACTCGGCAAACGCGCCGTATGGCGAGAAGAGCACGGACGAGGTGCTGAGGCTCTCGCGCGAAAACGTGGAGCGCCTGCTGGCTGGCGGCGCAAAGGCCATCGTGATCGCGTGCAACACCGCGACGAGCGTCGCGGCCGCCCGCCTGCGCAGTGACTATCCGGACCTTCCCATCGTGGGCGTGGAGCCCGCGCTCAAGCCGGCGACGCTTGCGCCCAAGCACGATCGCATCCTGGTCATGGCGACGCCCATCACCCTGAAGCTCGACAAGTTCCACAAGCTCGCGCAGGAGTGGGGGTCTAACTCCACGGTCATCCCCGCGCCGTGCCCCGGCCTTGCCGCCCGCATCGAGCAGGGCAACCTGGACGCGCCGGACCTCACGGAGCTGCTGCAGCGCCTGGTGGGCGAGTACCGCGGCAAGGTGGACAGCGTCGTTCTTGGCTGCACGCACTACCCGTTCGTGCGGCGCCAGATTCGCTCCGTGCTGGGTGACGTCCCGTTCTTCGACGGCGCCGAGGGCACGGCCCGTCGCCTGCAGAGCCTGCTTACGGAGGCGGACCTCCTGAAGCCGGAGGACGAGCCCGGCTCCGTCACGTTCGAGACCAGCCTGAGCAAGCCGGGCGAGCTCGACCTGTACCAGTGGTTCTTCGACCAGGAGTGCTAGACGCGCCGCTACTTTGCGGCTGACTTCCTGCCGGCGGCATCGCCCCAGAAGAACATCGCCACGGTTCCCGGTCCCGTGTGACAGCCGATGGTGGCGCCGATGTCGAACACCTTCGGCGTGCCGTCCATCTGCGGAAACGCCTGCTCCACCATCGCGGCGACGTCGCGCGCGTCGTCCGCGCACTCGGAGTTGCACAGGAAGACGCGGCCCGCGTAGCCCTCGCCCCCAAACGCGCTCTCGCGCATGAGCTCGACCACGCGCCTTTCGGCCTTTGCCTTCGTGCGGATCTTCTCGATCACGGCAAGGCTTCCGTCCGGCGCCACGTCCATCACGGGGCAGATGCGCAGCAGCCCGCCGGCGACGCCCGCGACCTTGCTGATGCGTCCGCCGCGCACGAAGAACGTCAGGTCAGACGAGAAGAACCAGTGCTGCACCTCCTGGCGGTGCTCCCGGGCCCAGGCCGCAAGCTCCTCCAGGCCCATGCCCTCGCGCCTGAGGCCCGCGAGCCTGTCCATGAGCATGCCGTAGCCGGAAGAGGCGCACAGCGAGTCCACCACCACGATCTTGCGGTCTGGGTACTCGTCCCTAAGCAGGTCGCGCGCGGTGCACGCGGAGTTGTACGTGCCGGAAATGCCGGAGGACAGCGTCACGTGCAGCACGTCCTTGCCGGCATCCAGAAACGGCCGCCAGAACTCCTGGTACTCGCCCACGGACACCTGGGACGTCACCACGTCCGCGCCGGCGAGCATGCGCGCGTACAGCTGGGCGGGGGAGTTGGTGCGGCCAAAGTCGTCTCGGCAGGCCTTTCCGTCGACGTTGTAGTTGAAGTACACGTACTCGATGTCGCGGCTGCGCAGAAAGTCCTCGGTCACGTCGACCGTGGAGCAGCAGCTTAGGATGTAGTCGCTCAAACGGGCTCCTTACCGCGCCGCCGTCACGGGGCGCACGTGCAGGCTGCGGCCCTTGGCGGCCGTCCTTCTCGCCTGGTTTTTAGACAGAGTACCCAATAAGTGTTGGATTTTTGTGGCACGTGGCGGAATTTGCGGCGACTTGACGCGAAATCGAGGACATTCCCAATCACGCTGTGTTTATTCGCGGAAATGTCCATCTTCATAACTCTGAAATAGTTCGCGTATTCCGCGAGCGGTAAAATATTTTCCGTAGACGCCGCCTGCTCGCGGGGTGCAGCCGATCGCAGGTGGCAAAGCCCATGGCGTAAGGAGAAGCAATGCCGTACAACGTTCTGGCGGAGTTTGGGGCCACTGCCCTCATGATTGTGTTCGGCGTCGGGGTTCACTGCGACACCGTGCTCAAGGGCACCAAGTACCACGGCTCCGGCCACATGTTCGCAATCACCACGTGGTCGTTTGGCATCTCCGTCGCGCTCTTCATCTTTGGCGGCGCCGTCTGCATGAACCCGGCCATGGTGCTTGCCCAGTGCATGATCGGCCTGGTGCCCTGGTCCAACTTCGTGCCGTACGTCGTGGCGGACATGCTGGGCGCGTTTGCCGGCGCGGTCCTGGCGTGGTTCATGTACGCGGACGACTTCAAGGCGTCCGAGGGCGACCCCGAGGTCAGCGCCGTCGCGAAGCGCAACATCTTCAGCACCAACCCCAACGTCCAGAACCTCCCGCGTGACTTCTTCTGCGAGGCCACGTGCACCTTCGTCTTCATCTCCGCCATCCTCGCCACCGCCAGCCGCGCCGGCGACAACGTTCTGCTGCTTGCCATCGCCGTCGGCATCATCGTGTGGGCTGTGGGCATGGGCATGGGCGGCATCACCGGCTTTGCCATGAACCAGGCCCGCGACCTTGGCCCCCGCCTTGCCTACCAGCTGCTTCCCATCAAGGGCAAGTGCGACAACAACTGGAAGTACGGCCTGATCGTACCGGGCATCGCCCCGTTTGTGGGCGCGGCGCTCGCGGCGCTCTTCGTTCACGGCTTCCTGGGCATGTTCTAGGGGCTGACGCACGACGTCGCCTTCGGGCAACGCGGCAACAGAGGCTTTCTGCAGGGGTGCTCCCACGGGGGCGCCCTTTTTTGTGGCGGGCACGCTGACGGCGCTTCCCGCGACGCCTGCAGCGGGCATAAGAGTTTTTCTCGCCCGCACGCTGCCGCGACGCGGCCGTGCTAGCCTGATTCAATCCGAATGCGTTTTGAAGGGAGCTCGCATGGACAGACGCGGGGAGAAGAACGTCCCTCATGGCGGAGGGCGGGGCCATGGGAAGCGCCATCGCGCGCGCAGGGTGCTGCTGGGGATAGTCGTGGCGCTTGTGGCGGCTGTACTCGCCCTTGGCCTGGGAATCCACATCTACGCCGCAAGCTACAGCCATGCGACGGCGACCGCGCGAAAGGCGCTTGCGACCTCTTCCGTCGTGCGGGTAAAGCGGCTCGACAGCGGCGACGTGCTGTTTGTGCCGCAGGATGCGGGTCGCGTCAGCGCAGCGCTCGTGTTCTATCCCGGCGGCAAGGTGGAGGCGACCGCGTACGCGCCCCTGCTGCGGAGCCTTGCGGAGCGTGGCATCGCGTGCGCGCTCACCCGGATGCCCGAGAACCTTGCGGTGCTTGCGCCAAACGCGGCGGACCGTAGCCGCGGCGAGCTTGAGGATGCGCTGAGGGCGGAAGGGCGCGACCCCCAGGACGTGCCATGGATGATGGGCGGCCACTCCCTGGGAGGTGCGATGGCCGCAAGCTATGCCGGGGACCACGCGAGCGAGTACCGGGGGCTCGCGCTGCTTGCGGCATACTCTTCCGGCGACATTTCCAAGAGCGGGCTTCGCGTCCTGCTTGTCTTGGGAACGCGCGACGGCGTGCTCAACCGCGACAAGTACAAGAGCTGCCTTGCGAACCTGCCGCAAGACTACCGCGAGGTAGAGATCAAGGGTGGAAACCACGCGGGGTTTGGCAGCTACGGCAGGCAGGACGGCGACCGTAAGGCCACGGTCTCTGGCGGGGAGCAGGTGGGTGTGACTGTCCAGGCAATCGCGAACCTTGCGGAGACGCTGTAGGTCAGGCGCCCCCAACGCCGGAAGCCCGTACCGGCATCGCGCCGAGCGTGCCGGGGCGAGGGGGCGCGGCTCTTCTCGCCCGCGGCGCACGCGTGCGCTATAAAAATGGGGCCCGCCACAAGGTGACGGGCCCCATGCTGCTCTTGTGGGGCAAGCCTTACTTGGTGAGGGCTTCCTCGACGGCGACGGCGCACGCGACGGTGCAGCCGACCATGGGGTTGTTGCCCATGCCGATGAGGCCCATCATGTCAACGTGCGCAGGCACGGAGCTGGAGCCGGCGAACTGGGCGCTGGAGTGCATGCGGCCCATGGTGTCGGTCATGCCGTAGGAGGCAGGGCCTGCGGCCATGTTGTCCGGGTGCAGCGTACGGCCGGTGCCGCCACCAGAGGCGACGGAGAAGTACTTCTTGCCGGCCAGGACGCGCTCCTTGAAGTAGGTGCCAGCGACGGGGTGCTGGAAGCGCGTGGGGTTGGTGGAGTTGCCGGTGATCGAGATGTCGACGTTCTCGTGCCACATGATGGCAACGCCCTCGCGGACGTCGTCGGCGCCGTAGCACTTGACGGCGGCACGCGGGCCATCGGAGTAGGGGACCTCGCGCACGATCTCAAGCTCGCTGGTGTAGTAGTCGAACTTGGTCTGGACGTAGGTGAAGCCGTTGATGCGGGCGATGATCTGGGCGGCGTCCTTGCCAAGGCCGTTCAGGATGACGCGCAGCGGCTTCTTGCGGGCCTTGTTGGCGTTGTTGGCGATGCCGATGGCGCCCTCGGCGGCCGCGAAGGACTCGTGACCGGCCAGGAACGCGAAGCACTCGGTGTCCTCGCCCAGCAGCATGGCGCCCAGGTTGCCGTGGCCCAGGCCGACCTTGCGCTCCTCGGCGACGGAGCCGGGGACGCAGAACGCCTGCAGGCCGATGCCGATGGCGGCGGCAGCCTCGGACGCGGTCTTTACGCCCTTCTTGACGGCGATGGCGCAGCCAAGGACGTAGGCCCACTTTGCGTTCTCGAACGCGATGGACTGAATGCCCTCGGTGATCTGGTAGGGATCGAAGCCGAGGTCGGTGCAGATCTTGCGAGCTTCCTCAAGGTCAGCAATGCCGTACTCTGCGCAGGTCTTGTTGATCTTGTCGATGCGGCGCTCGTAGCCTTCGAACGTGATTGCCATGTGTATTCAGCTCCCTTCCTACTCTTCGCGAGGATCGATGACCTTGGCGGGGTTGTCCCACTGGCCGTAGCGACCCATGGCGCCCTCGACGGCCTCCTTGGGATCGGTGCCGGCCTTGATGGCGTCGGTGAACTTGCCGAGGTTAAGGAACTCGAAGCCGATGATCTCGTCGTCCTTGTTCAGGGCCATCTTGGTGATGTAGCCCTGGGTCAGCTCGAGGTAGCGGGCGCCCTTGGCCTTGGTGCCGTAGGTGGTGCCGACCATGGAGCGGAGACCCTTGCCAAGGTCGTCGAGGCCGGTGCCGACGGGCAGGCCGTCCTCGGAGAACGCGGTCTGGGTGCGGCCGTAGACGATCTGCAGGAAGAGCTCGCGCATGGCGACGTTGATGGCGTCGCAGACGAGGTCGGTGTTCAGCGCCTCGAGGATGGTCTTGCCGGGAAGGATCTCGGCGGCCATGGCAGCGGAGTGCGTCATGCCGGAGCAGCCGATCGTCTCGATCAGGCACTCCTCGATGACACCCTGCTTGACGTTCAGGCTGAGCTTGCAGGCGCCCTGCTGGGGTGCGCACCAGCCTACACCGTGCGTGTAACCAGAGATGTCAGAGATCTCCTTGGCCTGGACCCACTTGCCCTCCTCGGGAATGGGCGCAGGACCGTGGTATGCGCCCTTGGCGACAGTGCACATACGCTCCACTTCTGCGGAATACTGCATGGTTCTCCTCTCCACCACATCAAGCGCGTCGGGCCTTGTCCCGCGCGCCACTGTCCGGTGTGTGACTGGCCCATGCGGCCGGTCAGACCCATTTTATGCTACGGCGTGTGTTTGTCGCCACAATACATTCAAGTTCGGTAGAAATATCGCTCGGGGCGTGACTTGACGCGGAAGAGTGGTCATTTGGTGTCGCTATTGGCACCCGTCGTACCGCGTGGGGGAGGGCTGCGACCTCGCGTGGCACGTCCTTCTCGCCCGGGGCTCAGGTGTTAGGACGTCGCCACGCTCGGTATAATTACTGACATGAGAATCGCGGTCAGACATATGAGCTGCTCCATGGCAAAGCTCCTGGAGAGCGCCTCCGAAATCCTGAAGAGATACGGAGTTAGAAGAGCTGTGCTCTTTGGCTCACAAGCAGCGGGTAAAGCTAAGAGCGGGAGCGACATAGACCTGGCGATATGGCCGAGCAGGGCGCTTTCGGCATCGGAATGGTTCGATATCCAAGATGAATTAGACGACCTTCCCACTCTGAGAACGTGGGACCTGGTCGATATGACCAGAGTGAGAAGCGACTCCCTGATTGCGAACGAGGTGGCGAGACATGGCATTGAGCTATATAGAGAGACTGAGCCAGCTATCCAAACTGAACGCCTCACTGTCTCAGGCAAACGATAAACCCGTGTTCACCGATGACTATGTTCTAAGTGGGTTGCTATCGAAGTATAAGCTCTGCTTTGATTTGAGCTGGAAGCTCATGAAAGACATCATGGTGGATGCGTGGGCAATTGACGATTTTCCCAAGGGCAGTCCTCGCGAGGTCATATCGAGAGCGTTCTACAACGGCCTCGTTAAGGATGACGAAATCTGGCTGGCGATGCTGAGACTTCGAAACGAGCTCTCGCATATTTACGAAGTCGAGCTTGCGAAAGATTCGGCGCGCGACATCCTGGAGCGCTATATCCCTGCGCTCGCGGCGTTCGAGCGGGACATGCGCGAGGTCGTGGCCGGGCTTCCGAAGTAGGCCCCACGCCAAGCGGCGCCGCCCATGCCATATAATCGGTGGAATGAGGACTCCCCGGAGCATACCAAGCTGGGCGTACGCCGTCGCCGTGGTGCTGACCACCGTGGCGTACGGCGCCTCGTACGTGGTCATAAAGGACGCGATGGAGGCCGTGGCCACGTCGTGGCTGCTTGCGATGCGCTTTGGGCTGGCGGCCCTTGTGCTGGGCGTGGCGTTTAGGCGGCGCATCGTGCGGACGATCGACCTCGGCCACGTGCTGGCCGGCGTGGTGGTGGGCCTGCCGGAGGCGCTGGGGTTTCTGCTGCAGAACCTGGGGCTCACGCAGACCTCGCCTGGGCGCAACGCCTTCCTCACGGCGACGTACTGCGTGATGGTGCCGTTTCTGGCATGGGCGGTGGAGCGCCGCCGACCGGGCGCAAACAACGTGGTCGCGGCGCTTATGTGCCTGACCGGGGTCGGGCTGTTGTCGCTTACGGGGCGGCAGAGCCTGAGTCTGGGCGCGGGCGACTGGCTCACGCTCTTCTCGGCGCTCATGTATGCGTCTAACATGGTGGCCGTCGGGCGCCTGGGACGCGCGCACGACGCCGTGTGCCTGACGTTTTTGATGCTGGCGACGTGCGCGCTCGTGTGCCTGGGGTGGGCGGTCGCGCTTGAGCCGGTGCCCGCGGCCTCCGCGTTCACGGCGGAGTTCGCCGCGCAGCTGGCATACATAACGATTGCTACCACCGTCGTGGGACTGCTCGTGCAGAACGTCGCGCAGCGGCACCTGCCGTCGTCCGAGGTGGCGCTCTTGCTCTCGTTCGAGAGCGTGTTTGCGGCGGTGTTTTCCGTCGCGTTCTATGGCGAGAAGATCACGCCCTCCCTGCTTGCGGGGTTTGCCCTCATCTTCGGGGCGGTCCTGGTGAGCCAGTTTGCGCCCGGCCGCCGGCAGGCGGACGAGCTGAGGGCCGAGGCCAGGGAGGGAAGGCTGTAGTGTCGAGGGAAGCGTTGCGTAAGGGCGCACAGGAGCCGTCGCAGGAGGGCGCAGCCGCGGGCACGGCTGCCGCGGGTGCGCGCCGCGAGCCGCCAGTTTGGGTGTTCGAGCTGGGGCTGCTGCTTGCGGCCGTCATCTGGGGAGGCGCGTTCGTGGTCCTGAAGGACACGCTGGACGCCATGACCCCCATCTGGATCATCGCGGTGCGCTTCTGCCTGGCGACGCTCGTGATGGTCGCCATCTTCCACCGCAGGCTCGCGCGCTACCTGGACGCGAGCCACGTGCTGGCCGGTGTGGTGATTGGCCTTCCGGAGGCCATCGCGTTCATCATCCAGAACGTGGGCCTCGCGGGCACCACCCCGGGGCGCAACGCCTTCCTCACGGCGACGTACTGCGTGATGGTGCCGTTTTTGAACTGGGCGTTCCTGCGCAGGCGGCCCGGCGCCAACAGCGTGGTGGCCGCGCTTTTGTGCCTGACGGGCGTGGGCTTTCTGGCGCTTTCCGGCGAGCGGGGCTTTGGCCTGGGGTTTGGCGACGTGGTGACGCTTGTGTCGTCCCTGTTCTTCGCGCTCAACATCGTGGCCGTGGGGCGCTTTGGTCGCGCGCACGACGCCATGGTCATCACGACGGTGATGTTTGCGCTCGCGGTCGTGCTGTGCACCGCCGTGGCGCTGGTGGCGGAGCCCGTGCCAGACTTCGCCACGCTGACGCCGCGGTTCTGGGGATGCATGGCGTACGTGGTGCTGGGCTCGACCGTGACGGCGCTGCTGCTGCAGAACGTGGGCCAGCGCCACGTGCCGCCGGCGCAGGCGGCGCTCTTGCTTTCGCTCGAGAGCGTGTTCGCGGTGTTGTTTTCTATCGTGTTCTACGGCGAGAAGGTCACGCCCCCTCTGATGACGGGCTTCGTCCTCATCTTCGTGGCGATCACGGTGAGCCAGTTTGGGCTGGGCCCTCTGGCACGTGCGAAGGCGCGCGACTGACGGCGCCATTTGGAGAAACACGCGTCCACCGCGCGCGAAACCCGCTACGCTAGAGAGATACGCGAGACGCCCGTTTTTGCAACCATGGGAACGAAGTACCTATGTAGCGGTACCAACGACGGAAGCACGTTCTTCTCGCCCACGCGAGTCTGCGGGCGGCCTGCGGGGCTGCGCCCGTGGGATGCGTGGGTGGCGGGGGCGTGGCGTCGCGCAGGGGAGAGGGGCAGGAGGTCGTCGCTTGATATCCGAGAAGTCGCTGTCCAAGGTCTGCAGGCCGGCGGTGCTGGGGCGCGGGCGCATCATTGCGCAGCGCAGCGACCGCATATGGAACCGTACCTGCAGCTACAGCGGCTCGCGCACCAGCATCGTGGCGTGCGTCGACAGCTCGAGCGGCTACGAGGACCACTACCGCTGCGGCATCACCATAGACGAGGCCGCAGACGAGGTGGTGGACTACCACTGCACCTGCCCGGCGGCGCGGCGCTATCCGGGGCCGTGCAAGCACAGCATCGCCCTGGCGCTGGACTTCAACCGCAACGCGGGCGCGTACAAGGGCCACAGCCCGCAGAACCAGACGAGCACCTCGCGCGTGCTGGGCGACTACCTGGACCGCGCGTGCGCGCCGGCGCCGGTGCGCGTGGCCTCCGCGGCGGACGCGACGCCGGGGACCGTGGGCCTGAAGGTGACGCTCGAGCACGAGTACGACTGGTACCTGCGCCTGAGGATCGCAGGCCCGCGCGGCTCGTACGTGGTGCGCGACGTGGGCGAGCTTGCGCAGGACATCATGGCGGGCGCGTTTCACGAGTATGGCAAGAAGCTCGCGTTCGTGCACTCGCTCGACATGTTCGATGCGCAGTCGCGCCCCGTGGCGGAGCTTCTGGTGCGTGCCGTGCAGAACAGGCGCTCGTTCGCGTCCTCGCGCGTGGCGCCGCGCGTGTTTGGCATGCCGGGGCTGCAGACGCCCATCGGCCGCGAGCTGCGGCTTTCCCCGCCGGAACTGGACGAGCTCTTAGCGCTGCACGTTGGCCGCACGCTCGAGGTCGAGGTGGTGTCGGAGGGCGTGCAGCAGCCGGCGCGCGACGTGACCGTTGCGGACGGCGACCCCCAGGTGGGACTTCGCATAAAGGAGGCGAGCCACGGTGCGTTTGACCTGGAGCGCGAGGGCGAGGCTGAGTTCTTCACGACGCCGGGCCACCTGTACGCGCTGACGCGCGATGCGCTCTTCCGCTGCACAAAGCGGCTGCTGGACGTGGCGCCGTTCCTTACGAGCGTGTACTCCAGCCACGCGGCGCGCGTGCTTCTGGGCGAGCGCGACGTGCCGCGCTTTGCGGCCGCGGTGCTGCCCCGCGTGGGCGAGGCCATGCACGTGGACGCGCCGCAGGAGGTGCTGGACCAGATGCCGCAGCCCCTGCGGCTGGACTTCTATCTGGACCACGCGCGCCAGGGCGTGACGTGCCGTGCGGAGGCCAGCTACGGCGCGCGCCGCCTGTCCGTGCTCACGCGCGACCCGGACGCCGTGCCGGACTACGCGCGCGACGCCGCGGGGGAGGCCCGGGCGCGCCAGCTGGTGCAGCAGTACTTCAGGCTGCCGGCCGCGGGCGGCACGGTGGCGACCATAGGCGAGAAGGACACCCCCGCCATCGCGAGGCTGCTGCTGGACGGCATGGCCCGCCTTCGCGAGGCGGGCACCGTCCACGCGACGGAGGCGTTCGACCGGATGCTGCGCCGCGAGGCGCCCAAGGTGCAGGTGGGGCTCTCCGTGCGGTCGAACCTCATCAACCTGAGGGTCTCCGCGGACGACCTGCCGCTGGACGAGCTGTTTGGCCTGCTTGCCAGCTACCGCCGCCACCAGCGCTTCCACCGGCTGCGCGACGGCTCGTTTGTGGACCTCGCCGGCGCGGACCTTTCGCAGGCGGCCACCCTGGCGGATGAGCTTGGCCTCACCGCGCGCGACCTTGCGGCCGGCGAGGTGAGCATCCCCAGCTACAAGGCGTTCTTGCTCGACAACATCATGACGGACGAGCAGAAGGACGAGTCGTTCCGCGCGTACGTGGACGGATTTCGCTCCGTGGACCCCAAGCGCTTCGAGCCGCCCGCGTCCGTCGCGGCCCAGCTGCGCCCGTACCAGCGCGCCGGCTTCCAGTGGCTGAGCGCGCTTGCGGCCATGGGCTTTGGCGGCATCCTCGCGGACGAGATGGGCCTGGGCAAGTCCGTGCAGATGATATCCTTCCTGCTCGCAAACCGCGGCAGGGGGACGAGCCTCGTGGTGTGCCCGTC
>Ga0256406_1006865_pt1 | contig 11155 bp, 7 predicted proteins | sample RumenRJG_03DNA_FD_185986 | JGI IMG/M metagenome (GOLD analysis project Ga0256406, IMG submission 185986) | Bovine rumen microbial communities from Lethbridge, Alberta, Canada - RJG_03 | ecosystem: Host-associated > Mammals > Digestive system > Stomach > Rumen | place: Canada: Alberta | collected...
TCCGAATCATGTCCGTGGTTTCTTCCTGGATGGCATTGCGCTTTTCCTTGTTATCGAAGGAATACGTATCGTCATCATAGAGGTCATCTTCCGAGCGGAACGTATGGCCTCCCAGGAGCTTCACGACATCGTCCGTCAATGTATTGTCAACATTATATGCATACATCTTGGAAATGTCGGTTCCTGTCTTTTCCAGCCGTTCTTTCGGGAACGGGGTGCTGTTCAGGATGTCGATGCCTGTTTTCTGGACGGCGAGTTTCAGCCATTCTGTTATGTTCTTCCCTACGAGGACATTCTTGAGATGACGAACATAGTCGAACACCGTACCGCTCCCTGTCAGCTGGCGCAACGCGAAAGTTGAGGGACTGTCCGCGTAATCGAGAGCTGTCGGGCTGTAATAGGCAGCCGAATCGAATGGGATGTCGATGCCTGGAATCTGGTGATGGTGCTTTGCAAATACCACGCCACCATACCCTACTGTGAATCCGATAATCAGGATGCTCAGGAAGAAAGCGACTTTTCGAACCATAGCCAATTCCTCCAATCTGTCAGCCGATAGGCTGTTCGTTTGTCAGCTTGAATCCCATGCCGCCGAACGTCTTGTTGATCATCTTCATCATGTGATCGCCAAAGAGAATGAACATCAGGCAGAGCAGGATGAGCTTGAGAAGCACGTAGATATAGACGATGGTATGCGTGACGTTCGACGAGCCGTTCAGGTTGCGCTCCATGCCGGCAGCATATTCTTCTGCACCTGCGCTCATATATCCGCCTTCGCTGAGTGCTTGTGCGTATTCCTCTGGTGTCTGGGCCTTATCGAGGCCGTTATCACGAGCATACGCCGCGAGTGTTCTAGCATAGGATTGTGCGTAGGCTTCATCCGAACTATAAATAGCATAACCGTCATCCGTCATGCCACCGTCGCCATGTTCTCTCATGCCAGAATAATTGTGGCAGTTCCGTGCGAGATAACTGTCAAAATCGGAACCAGACTCCTGTGCCATCTGCGCCCAGATGAGGTCGGCACGAAAATCGTATCCATATTTCTCTTTCAGAATCTGCTGGACACGCATCGCAACGTCTGCTTTTGGACGGCCAGAAATATCAACGCCCGAAGACGAACCCCCAGAGCTGATGGTTCCTGCTGGCGGAGTGTATTTCTGCCCTGCCTCCACATGCGTCGTCTGTGTTTCGACAAGCGGCCCGACATCGATATTCGCCATACATGTTGTAACTAGGACGGAGAAGAAACAGAAGAACATCAGATTGAGCGAGGCGGCAAAGATGCCGTTGATGCCATTCGATGCATACTTCCGCGTGAAGCGGAGGCCGGAGAACATGAACTGTGTGAACGCGAAGAGCACTGTAAAGTAGAAATACAGATACGCGAACATGATCTGGAGGCCGATGAGCAGGAACAGGAGAACCAGGATGACGCCGCAGATGAGGCAGATGAAGTTCATGAGCCCCTTGGCGGGAATATCCAAGATGCCATGGAGCTTCAATGCCTCATTCATGACAGGGGTGACAATCTGCATACCCTTCTGAATGACCGCTGTCGGATCGGATACGGCGTTGCCAACCTGCTCGGCCGTCATGCCGAGAGCCTTCACGCCCATAGCTGGGAATCCGTACAGAGCCAGATTGCCGACGAATGTCTGGAAATTGCTGAGGACGAACGCCATGAGCGCATAGAAGATGATCTTGTAGACGAACCAGTTGACGAACGTCGTATCGTCTTCCTGCCCCCACGCGCCAAGGCTCTTGTACATCGCGGCGATAGCGAGGTCGATGACGGCGAGGGCGAAGAAGATGGCGAAAAGTGCATCTTGCAGCTTGCCGAAAGCTGCTTGGATGACTTCGACTGTCTTGTCGATGACTTCCTTCATCGGTTTCGCGAAGTCCACGGAAACTTCGAAGGTAGCGTTCTTGAAAAGAGACTTGATGAGGTCACCATTCTTTCCGTCTGGCTCCATCCCCATTTCAAGTTCTTGTTGTTCGATGGCATCTCCAAGGAAGAGTCCAGGATCGACAGGATCATCATTGATACGGACTTCGAAATGGCAATGTGGGCCTGTCGAATTGCCTGTGCTGCCCGCATAAGCAATGACCTGCCCCATAGTTACTGAATCGCCTTCCGAAACGGCGAGTGACTGATTATGTCCGTAAAGTGTCGTGATGCCGTTGCCGTGGTCGATGATGACGGCATTGCCGTAGCCGGAAATCCATCCCGCATACGTGACGGTGCCACTTTGTGCCGCAGAGACCTCCGTACCATAATCTACGCCAAAATCGATACCAGAGTGGAACTTTCGTGTTCCATAAATTGGATGTGTGCGCCACCCGAAAGGAGATGTCATCGTCCAGCTGCCATCCGGAACAGGCATATGCATCGTGGCAGCTCCGCCGCCCTGATGGGCATTCTTGTCTTTCGAGAAGTCCTCCGTCCATGCAAATGCAACGGATGAAGTCATGATGATGATTTGCAGGATGAGCAAAAAAATAACGCTGAGTTTTCGTACCACTTTCAGCTCTCGCCACCTCTCGGGAACACCTTTTCTATCTTTTCATTGTAGGTGCATCTGAGAACACGAAACTAGCTGATTTTTTCCATCCTGCTGTGGTTGTGTTATTTGATATTATGTGTTAAGCTATATATAGCCAAGTGACATTATCGCGTTTTATTTGGAGGATACCATGGTACGTTACTTCTACCCCGCTATTGTGCGCCGTCTGGATATGGGGAGCTATATGGCAACCTTGCCGAACTTTGCGAATATCCACGAGACGAAAGAGACGATGAGTGAACTGATTGACACGCTCAAAAAAGACATTGGAGACTTCCTTGTCGGGAAGAACGTGAAGGAGTTCCGCCCTGTCGAGCCGGATACCTTGCAGGTCTACCCGCCTGCCTTCCTGATGATGATCGAGTATGACGAGATGGCCTACAACAAGAAGTACCTGACAAAGTCTGTGACGAAAACTGTCTCAATCCCCTACTGGATGAACGAACTGGTGAAGCAGTACCGCCTTCCCATTTCGAATCTGCTGCAAAATGCCATTGTCCAGCACCTCGGACTGGAGGAAGAAGCGCGGATGTGAAATGCAGCCATCAAAAAAACCGCCGGATCAAAACCGACGGTTTTTTTGATGGAGTATTGAGGTATGCCTACATGTTGTAGTGAGGAACATGTATCCTCTACAAGATATAGTCTACCAAACATTTTTCGAAAAATCAAGTTTTGAAAAAACGACTTTTCGATTTTTCTCCAACAAATTTTCTCATCTGATTTTCAGGCTAGTTGCCCAGACTGGGCAACTTCGAAGCTGGCTATCGCCCTGTTCCTTTTCCCAGGCTCCCCATCCTGTCTGCTGCTTCGAGAATGCCTTGAATCTCGCTTGTCTTCTCTGCTGGCGACTTGTTTTTGAAATCGTGATATGTGGATTCGCCGACAGCTGCCTCGATCCAATCCGACATGACGTTGTGATCCTTCATATATCTTGCAGCGGCAACCTCCGTCTCCACGGGGTCGCGGATGAAATGCTCTTTGAGGACGGCACGGACAGCAGAAGCATAGAGCCTTCGCGCTGTCTTTTTTTCTGGTCGGCCCGTGAGGATTTCTTTTTCCTGTGCCACCTGCTCGAACGGTTCTGCATGCTGGATGTCAATCTGGCTGAGAAGCGGGTTGCTTCGGTTGCGCTCGTCCGCGTACTGCATGAGGCGTGAGGAGAAATGCTCGATGGATTTCAGGGAATCCATGATGCTCTTGAAGTTCTCGGTTTTCTCATCGAACTGCTTCTGGACGCGCTGGATGTTCTGCATCGTCTCGATGGCCTGATGGTCTTTCTCCATGCCGAGGTCCTTGACGGCCTTGCTGATGGCGATGACCCAGAGCTTGAGCGTCTTCTTTGCGAGATTCAGCTCGTCATACTTGCGGAGCGTGTAGTCCATGATTTCGATGGTCTTGCTCCAGTAGTTTACCATGTCCATCTGCTGCTTCTTCGCCGTCACGTCTTTGAGATGGCTCTGCATGGACGTGTAGAGGTCTTCGTCGTGCTGGACAGAGAGTTCCTTTCCATCCTTGTTCCAGGCATGGAAGACGAATTCCTTGCGCTCACGCTCGTAATCCGCGATGCGCTGGAAATATTCTGTCTCCGATTCGTCAGCTGCGCGCGACGGCTTGATCCACGCCATAGAAGCTTTCATGGCCTCTTCGACGATGTCCCGGCTGATGCGGTTCTTCTTCATGAGCTGGATGGCGTTCTCGTCCGCCTCTTGGAGGCACATTGACGGATGGCGGTCGAGCGCGGCTTTGAGGAAGCTGTCATAAAGTTCGCTCGGCTCCGACATGACAGGGTCGAGTGCGAGAAGCGGCTTCGCTTGGCGGACTTCCGGCAGCACATAGATGGGGCAGACGTTCGTGCTTGCAAGCAGGACGCCCATCATGAATCGTTGCTGCACCTCGTTTTCTACCAGACTCGTAGATGGCGAGTACATCATGCATTCGCAGATTTTCTGGTACGGCAGGCCGTCATGAAGCATCGCCTGGCTGACCTCGCGGTTCATTTCCCTGAGTTCTTCCGATTCTGGGAGGATGGAGTCAAATTCCAATGGCAGATGATGCTTTTCCATGGCTTCTCGCAGATATGAGAAATAAATCTGCTTCTGGTCTGCCGAGATGTCCATGAGGGTATCTGCTTTCGGCTGCGCCTCTTGGATTTCCTTCGTAAAATCCGTCGGATAGTCGGGAAACTGCCCTTCCTTGACGGGGATGTTGAAGTAGTTCTGGATGATGGCTTGTATCGGCTCGGTATACCGCTCCTTGAGCGCATCGTTCTGGACTTCGTCCATTGTCTTCCCTCCCGTCAGTCCTTCGAACCGAAGGCGGTCAGATGCAGGGCATCCTTCGAATCCTGCATTCGTTTCTCTGCGGTTGCGCGTTCGACGTTCCTCGCGTAGATGTCTTCTGCCGTCATGCCGACCAGCTGTGCCATCATCGCGTTTCCGTTGCGCGTTTCCATGGCATTCGATGCATCGATGGCGGCAAGCGCCTGGAGTGCCTGCTTCGTGCCTTCCGCATTGTTTGCGGCATCCAGCGAAGTCTGGACGCTTTTTGCAAGTTTCGTGTCTGACCTCTGGACGGCCTGTGCCGTCTTGATTGCCGTGGTCCCTGTCGCATTGACAGCCTTGAGGTTCATCTGGATCTGCTTGTAGGGATCAAGAGGAGTGGACAAGCTTGCAAAAATGTCGTTGACGTTGCCGATGCATTTCCTCAGCAGTTCTTCCGTGATGTTATGTGCTGGCTTCTCGTCCCACGGCCCCGTGGCCATGATGCTCGGAATCTTCCCTTCTTTCAGCAGGACTTCGGGGTCGTTCACCTCACCCGTCTTGCACCAGTTGAAGTCCTCTTCTGCCTGCATCTGCTGCTGGATGATTTCGGCAATCTTGTCAACGGAAAGGGACTTGATATTGAGAAGGGCCAGAGCTACCTGCTTCTGGTTCTCCGTCAGGATGTTGGCCGTATTGATGACCTCTTTGATGGTCTGCGCGACGTTCTCAGCATCGTATACGAGGATGGCTGCATTCGCATGATGGGAGGAAATCGCCATGGCTCCGAACGGGGCAAGGAGTCCCATGCAGATCCCCGTGATAACAGCAGCTTTCTTTGGTGCGAGTACCATGGGAAACACCTCTTTCTTGAATCAATAGTAGTAATACGTGTTCAGGAGCTGGGTATAGGAATTGTTAACCTTCACGACGTAATCCTGCGTCTCCGCATACGGCGGACAGCCGCCATACTCCTGCACGGCCCCGATACCCGCATTGTACGCGGCAACGGCATCCGTGACGGCGTAGTCACCATACCCTGCAAACGAATCAAGGCAGCGGCGCAGGTACGCCGTGCCTCCGACAACGTTTTCGAGTGGATCATAGGGATTATAGCCAAGTCCTGCCGCCGTGTCAGGCATGAGCTGCATGAGGCCGATGGCTCCCATATACGAGAACGATTGGAAGTTGAAATGGCTCTCCGTCTCCATGACTGCCGTGATGAGGAGCGGGTCTACCTGATAGACGCCCGATGCGTAGCAGATGGCGTTCGTGATCCAGTCAATCTGTGTCGGATCGCCATTGAACCGTGCCACATCGCCAGCGATGACATCCGTGACCTCTGCCGCCTCTGCCGACGCCGGCCGATGGATGAACCCGATGACTGCCACCACGCCGAGGATGATGAGCCACGTCATGATGGACTTTCGTAGAAAAGCAAGAAACCGTACCACTCATTCCCAACTCCCTTCACGCATCTGGAAAACTCTCAGGCTCCTCAGACAACCACGGTGTCCGTCGTTGTCGTGGTATCCGTCATCGTCACCATGCCGTCAGCATGTGTCCTCGTGCGGACGTGCTCCACCTCCCGCGAACTGCCATCTGCAAAGTCCTGCTTCGAATACTCTCGCTGGAACTCGTTCTCTGCCCGTGCGGTCACGCGTTCGCCGTAGCGTTCCTGCGTCTCGCGGCAAGGAGAATATTGGTTGAGCGCATCCGTGATGTCAGCAATCAGGAAACCTTCCATAATCATGGTTCCGGCGATGATGATGTCCATCTGCGTATTGTAGGGAAGGAACGGATGACGCTCCTTCATGGCATCACGCTGGTATTCGTATTCCTCAGCGGCTGTCTTTTCAGGATTCTCTCTCGGATTCCATTTTTCTGCGCGGAGCCTGTCTCTATCATCCATAATATCATCGCGAGACGGCTGAAAAGCAGGCACTTTTTTCTCAGCCGCCTGCTTATCCACGGCTGTCCGCCGTTCCTCGGCTTCTTCCCGCTCTTTCTTTTCCTGCTCGTCCTTCTCTTTCTGTTCCTGCGCGGCTTTCCTCTGCTCTTCGAGCGGGTCTTTCTTCCGCACAGCGTCCTTGTTGTTCTGTGCCGCCAGAGCGAATCCTTTGAGGTAGCGCGAGATATAAGTATCATCGCGCCCCGGCTCGATGGCAATTGGAGAGCAGGCGCGGATAGCCGAGAGCACTTCGTCGAGTTCGAACTTCTGCGACGCCATCATCTGCCGCAGGATTTCGATGTCCATGCTCGGACGGATGGCGTGATGCTGCTCATATTTCGCATGAAGCGCGTCCATATAGCTCTTCTTCGCCTGATCGAGTTCATTTTCGTCTTTTGCCGCAGCCTTGTCAGCATCCCATGCCTTGACAGCCATGAGGCGCTGATAGACATCTTCCGTCTTTTCGAGGATGTTATCGACGAATACCGCTGGGGGCTTCGAGATGAGCATGTCCGGCGTGATGGACTGGAGCATCAGATTGCGGACAGTCAGCTCGTCCTTGCCTTGCAGGCGCATCTGGAGCGCACTCCTGCCGAACTGGTACGACGGATCGGCATCCTGTGCCTGGATGCCCTGATACGCAAGGCCGCGACGGCGGTTGAAATCGAAGAGCAGGTTTTCTTCCTCGCGCACGATGCCCTTCTGCTCGTCCATCTCCCGCTGCACATTCTGGATGACGTTGTCAGCGTAGTTCCGTTCCTCCGGTAGCCCCGTGAGGTCGAGAAGCTGGGCGCGGGGGCTGTATTCCTTCAGGACGCCGGCCATTGCCTCGCGGTCGAAGTCCGGGTATTTCACGAAGCAGGTCTCCACCGTCTCACGGTCGATGTTTGGAGCGAAGAGATGCGAGGCGAACGTCGGATTCAAGAGAAGCTTTTCATGGAGCACGGCCTGATAGATGTTGTAGGCCGTGAAACCGAGAGCAGCCACCTCGGCAAATGTCTTGCAGGTATCCTTGCTTGGGAGCTTTTTGGCAAGGGTTTTCAGGAGGTTCTGCTCCTTCTTGATGAGCTTCTTGGCGCGGGAGAGCGTCCAGCTGGCATAATTGTCGTGATGATGCTTGTCATCCGGCGAGTTCTGCTTGATGGCTTCCTGGATTTCCTTGTCGCCGTAATGGAGCTTCAGGAGCTTCCGCGTGGCCAGGCAGTCGAAATAGGTGCGCATGTTGGTCTCGCCGATACCGTTGATATAACCCTTCCGACGCATGTCCTTGTCGTATCGGTTGACAACGGCACGATACGTATCCGATGCCTTGACGAAATCCTTCTCCGTGATGGTCTTCTCGATGGTGGCGTCAAGTTCTGCATCTTTCGTGAGCACGACGGAGACATACTGCTCCACGTCACGCCCCGGTTCCCGTGCCACGGGCGAGACATTTTCGAGCACCTGCGACAGGTACTTGTCGGGAAAGCCGTAGTCGCGCATGTCCTTGATGAATTTTCGGTCATCGACATAGCTGAGCTGCTTCAGATGGTTGCGCTCCATGTAGTCGTGCGCCATGCTGCAATAGACTTCCGACGGACTGGAAGCATCATCGAGGTCTGGAGCGTTCTTGATGTTGCGATACCTGCGCCAGACATCCCCGCTCCGCTCCATGAGCTTGTCAAGGTAATCTTCCCGCTGCTGAAAGCGCGGTTCACTCTCGCGGAGGACAGTCCGCACGGTATCTGGCAGGAAGTTATGGTCTTGCAGGAGATGGAGTGCAGCTTCACCGTCATGGTAGAGCGTGAAGCCGTCCCGCTGTCCTGCGAACTTGTGCTCGTTCTGCTGCTGGAATGCCTTCAGCGTTTCCTCTGCCTGTGGCTTTTCCTTCTGGACGCGCAGTTCGCGCTCCTCTGCGATGTCGCGGCGAATGCGGTCCTCGTAGCCGTTCTTGGATACGGGATCGTTCACGAGGCGCGCAAATGGATGATTGTCCTGCCAGGCATCGTAGATGTCGCGCTGGAGATAGCCGTCATCCATGAGCGTCGAAAGCGCGTCATGGTCAGCCTCTTCGAAAGCCTCTCCGAGTTCCTTGGCGTGGAGGTTGCAGACATCATGGCAGACGTTCTGGATGGCCTCCGTGCCGCCACGCTGCGCCCCGCCGAGCGAGAGCGGAGACGGTGCCTTCGGGAGGATTTCTTGGAGAGCCGACTCCACGTCTTCCTTGTCCATGCGGAGCATTGTCTGGCCGAAGAGGCGCAGGCTGCGCTGGATGTCATAGGCATCGACATGCTCCTGCTGGAGACGGTCGGCAGCTTCATGCAAGATGGTTTTCGAAAGTTCCTTCCGCACATGCACCTGTTCGGCGGTGGTTCTGGTCTGGAGTTCTGCCTCATAGAGACGAAAAAGGTCTGCCATAAATCGTTATGCCTCCTTCTCGGCTTTCTCTGCCGCAAGTTCTTCCGCCTTGGCTTTGCCGTCTTTCTTCGCCTTTTTGAAGTCTTCTGCGACGCGCTCGAAGTTCTCTTTCAGCGTCCCGCATTCGAACGGCTTCCCCATGGCCACCGTCTTGGACGGTTCCATGCTGCCGTCCTTCAGATGCTTGTTGAAGTTCTTTTCCATCTGGTTCATGCGCTCCTCGATGCGATTCACGCGCAGCCCGAAGTACAGGATGATGAGGATGAGCAGTAGTTCCAGTCCAGTCATAAAACGAATTCCTCCTTCTGGATGTCCTCTGGATATGTGAGATTGTGGTCGATGAGCCACCGATGATTGAATTCTTTCAGCCCATACTCCTTGAGGATGGCGTCGAGGTGGTTGAGAGCCTGTTTGTCCACGGCCACATACGAAAGCGTATAGGGGCAGTATTCGAGCGCGAGGTCGAACAAGCGCGAGCCATCGGGCGAATCGTAGTAATACTGCCGCTTCGGCACGGCACTCGCGATGATTTCAATCTGCCGCTTGTTGAGTCCGAACGTCTCATACGTCTTCTTCTGGTTCTCTTCCAGCGCGTTCGTGTTCGGCAGGAAGATGCGGCTCGGACAGTTCGTCAGCACTGTGTCGAGGAGCGGGGATTTCGTGATGTCCACGAGCGACTGCGTAGCGAACACGACGCTCGCGTTGTACTTGCGGAGGACTTTCAGCCATTCGCGGATCTTCTCGGCAAACATGGGATTGTCGAAGAACACCCAGCACTCGTCGAGCACGATGAGCGTCGGGCTGCCGTCCAGCGACTGTTCGATGCGGTGGAAGATGTACATGAGCGCAGGCCCGATGATGCCTTTCGAGTTCATGAGCTTTTCCATTTCGAACGTCTGCCAGCTGGCGATTTCGAGGTTGTCCTCGTCAGAATCGAACATCGCGCCATACTCGCCCGCGTTGCCCTTGTCATCCGAGAGCGCGAGCGGCGAGAAAGCGGCCTTGAGCTTGATGTCCTGCAAGTACGAGATGAAGCCAGAAATCGTGCGGAAGTGCGGTTCCATGCCGGCGAGCGTGCCGAGCGCGTCACGGATGAGTCCCTTGATTTCCGGCGTGATTTCGAGATTTTCAGCCCGCAGGAAGTCGCAGAGCCATTCCTGCGCCCATTGGCGTTCGATTTCGTCATCGATCTGGGCAAGCGGCTGGAACGAGAGACCGCCGCGCTCGTTGCCGAGGTCGTAGAACCTCCCGCCCACGCCCGTCGTGAGCACTTTCGAGGAAGAGCCCTTGTCGAAGACGATGACCTTCGCGCCTTTGTACTTGCGGAACGAAGCTTCGAGGCAGTTCAGGAGCACGGACTTGCCGGCACCCGTCGGTCCGACAACGAGGCTGTGGCCGACATCTGTAATATGCAGATTGAGACGGAACGGCGTATTGCCCGAGGTCTGCGTGTAGATGAGCGGAGGGCCATCGAGGTGCTTGTTCCATCCATGCCCCGCCCAGATGTCCGAAAGTGGCATCATGTGGACGAGGTTGCCTGTCGAAATGAGTGGACGGCGCACGTTGTGTGCTACCATGCCGGGGATGCAGCCGAACCAGGCGTCGAGCGCGTTCACATCTTCCACCTTGGCCTTGAGGCCGAGATTCGTCAGCGTCTGCCGAACGAGCTTTGCCTTGTTCTCCACCTCTTCGAGGCTTTCATCTGTCACGATGATTGCCGTCGAATAGTAGACGAACGAGATTGTATCTGCTTCTACGGCGTTCATGGCATCCTTGACTTCGCGGATCTTTTCCGTGACCGTCTCGTTGTTGTTCTCTACGTTGTTCTGGCGGTGCGTGATAAGCGAGATAATGGACTGGAGCTTGCCTTTCCATTTCTTCCGCACGCTGTCCAGCTCGTCGAGCGCGTCCTGCTTCGTCATGCAATAGCAGCGCGTCACCCAGCGGTACGGGAAATCCATCTGGTTCAGCTGGTCATA
>Ga0256406_1006866_pt1 | contig 11153 bp, 9 predicted proteins | sample RumenRJG_03DNA_FD_185986 | JGI IMG/M metagenome (GOLD analysis project Ga0256406, IMG submission 185986) | Bovine rumen microbial communities from Lethbridge, Alberta, Canada - RJG_03 | ecosystem: Host-associated > Mammals > Digestive system > Stomach > Rumen | place: Canada: Alberta | collected...
TGGGACATAATTATAGAAATGGATCATTATTTTCAAAAAACAAAAAACTAAATAATGGTGATGAAATTTATATTACTGATTTAACAGGAACAAAGCTAAAATATGTTATATATAACAAATACGAAACTTCATCAACTGATTTTGATTATGCAACAAGAGATACAGCAGGTGCAAAAGAAATATCATTAGCATCTTGTACAGATGATTCAAGCTCGAGATTAATAATCTGGGCAAGAGCTGTGGAATAAAAAAGTAAAAAAACAAATGTAAAAGCGAAGAAACAAAATAGAAAAAAGTTAATGCAGGAGAAAAATAACAAAGGGCAAGAGCAGTGGAATAAAAAAGTAAAAGAACGAAAGTAAAAGCAGGAAAATTAGAAGATTAGAATAAAAACAAAAGCTGAAAAAATAAGTGAGATAATCAAGGTAAAAAATAGAGAAGAATTAATTGAATAATTGAAGGAGAAAATGAATAGTGAAAAAGAGAGAAAATAATTGTATTACAAAAAATGGAAAAAATAGTTTCTTTAAAAATTATTATATGTTTTTTATACTTTTTATAGTAGTTTTAATTTTTTTTATGAAAACCACAAAAGATAATGATGACTTACGATATAGTAGATTTTTAGTTGATAAAAGCTTAAAACAGTTTCTTATTTTTAGATATGAGAATTGGACATCAAGGCTAATAATTGACTGCATATTAGTATTGCTTTGTTCAAAAGTTCCATACACAATATTTTGCTTTTTAAATTCAGCTACATATGTTATTATGACTATTATCTTGTCAAAAATTTTTAATAAGGAGCAAAATAAGAATATTAACATATTTCTATGTTTCCTTGTTTTACTATATCCTTTAAGTCATCTTGGATCGGCTGGATATATGGCTACTTCAATTAATTATCTTTTACCACTAACTTGTTTGTTTTATTCAATATATGTTGTGTTACAAATAATTAAAAGTGAAAAAGTATCTAAAATTAGTTATATCATAGCAATTATTACGTCATTAATTGCATGTAACATGGAACAGATGTGCATTGTATACGCAGGATTTTTATTTTTTGTGGAGCTTTATATTATTATTAACAAAAAAAGCAATAAGAAAAATTGGTATTTAATTTTATTATTTGCGATTTCGATAATTGAATTAATATTTATTGCAAAATGTCCAGGAAATTCAAATAGATATAATGAAGAAATAAAGAATTGGTATCATGAATTTGTAAATTATGGACTACCTAGCAAAATATATTTAGGAATTGTTCCCACAGCTAAAGATATCTTAAATCAAAAAATAATTTTTACTACATTTACACTATTTTTAATGATTTACACATTTTACAAGACAAAAAACAAAAGCTTAAGAGCATTAGCAGTAATTGATTTTTCATTCTTTTTAGTTATAGGAACGTTAAAAAAACTAACTATATCAATTTTTCCAAATATAAATAAAATTTATTATATAATTTATGCTACTGGTATTAACGGACAATTAACAGACATGCCAAACTTAATTTGTTTAGCAATGATCTTATTTGTAAGTTTTACATTAATTTATTTATTATATAAGGTTTTTGATAATAACTTAATATATCCATTAATTTTATTTGGAGGTTTCGTATCAAGGCTCATGATGGGATTTTCTCCAACAGTATTTGCAAGTTTATCAAGAACATCAATAATACTTTATTTTTCAGCGTTGGTTTTAAGTTTAATCATTTATCGAGAATTATATAACAGTAAAGATATAAAAAACAAAAATGTAAATGAATGTTTAAATTATCTAGTTATAGTTTTGGCTCTTGGACAATATTTAGATGAAATATTTTCATTGATATAAAAAATAACCAATCAAAGCCTCCGACATATAATATATGAGGAGGCTTTTTTTATGTGTGGAATTGTTGGTTTTACAAATTTTAATGAGAACATGAATAGAGAGGAATCTCAAAAGATTATAAATAATATGAATGAAAAGTTATACAAAAGAGGACCAGATGAAAATGGTATTTATATAAATAAACATATGTGCATTGGGCACAGAAGGCTTGTTATAATTGATAAAGAAAATGGAAAGCAACCTATGGTTTGCAAATATCAAGGTTGTAATTATGTTATTACTTATAATGGCCAAATTTATAATTGTGATGAATTAAGAAAAACGCTTATTGAAAATGGATTTACTTTTTCAGGACATTGTGACACAGAGGTACTATTAAAATCTTATATACATTATGGACACGAAGTAGTTAAACACTTAAATGGTATATTTGCTTTTGCAATTTGGGATGAATCAAAAGAAGAAATTTTTTTAGCAAGAGATCATTTTGGAGTTAAACCGTTATTTTATTCAATAAAAAACAATGAAATTGTTTTTGCGTCGGAAATAAAAGCATTATTTGAATTTCCAAGCATTTATCCAGAAGTTGACGAAAAAGGCATTTGTGAATTATTTGGAATTGGACCAGCTCATACACCAGGAACAACTGTTTTTAAAGATATTTATGAGATAAAACCTGCCTCATATGCAATTTTTAGAAAAGGCTACTTCAAAACAGAGAAGTACTGGAAGTTAAAAAGCAAAGAACATAAGGAAAATTTTGAAGAAACTTGTAAAAAAACTGAACATTTACTCAATGATTCAATCACAAGACAGCTTGTTTCAGATGTGCCTCTTTGCACTTTCTTATCTGGTGGACTTGACTCTAGTATAATAACAATGTATGCTTCAAATTTTTATAAAAAAAATAAAAAAACAAAATTAAATACTTATTCAGTTGATTATAAATACAATGATAAAAATTTTCATAAAACTGATTTTCAACCAAACACTGATAGTGATTACGTTGATTTTATTTCAAATGAACTTAACACAAATCATCATAAAGTAATATTGGATACACCAGAATTAAGTGAGGCTCTAAAAGATGCGGTTATTGCACGTGATATGCCAGGCATGGCTGACATTGATTCTTCACTTTTGCTATTTTGCAAAAATGTAAAAAAGGAGGCTACGGTTGCTTTAACAGGAGAATGTGCAGATGAAATTTTTGGAGGATACCCTTGGTTTTTTAGAGAAGATGCTTTAAATAGCAATACATTTCCATGGTCTATAAATATTTCTGGAAGGCAACATATTTTAAATCCCGAAATTGAAAAGAAAATTGATTTAAAAAATTATATTGATTACAGATATTATGAAAGTTTAAATGAAGTAGAAATATTAGACATTGATACAAAGGAAACAGCGGAAAAAAGAAAAATATCATATTTAACTATGAACTGGTTTATGCAAACATTACTTGATAGATCAGACAGAATGGCAATGTACAATGGATTAGAATTAAGAGTTCCATTTTGCGATTATCGCCTAGCAGAATATGTATGGAATATTCCATGGGAAATGAAGGCGTATAAAGGAAGAGAAAAAGGATTGCTAAGACACATAATGGAGAAAAAATTACCAGAGGAAATAGTAAAAAGAAAGAAGAGCCCATATCCAAAAACGTGGAATCCAAATTATTTAAAGACGATAAAATTCAAATTAAATGGAGTTATGAACAATCCCAAATCACCAATATTTGATTTACTAAATAGGGGTGATATTGAGGACATAATAAAAACAGATGGCAAATCGTTTTCAAGACCTTGGTTTGGTCAGCTAATGACTGGTCCACAACTAATGGCATATTTATTACAAGTAAATTATTGGTTAGAAATATATAAGCCAGTAATTGAATTATAAAATGTTAGAACCTGAAATTTAGTTACAGTTTAATAAAGAAAGGTAAAAAGTTATTGCATTATTTAGACTTAAAGCAGTTTTATATAATAAAACGGAAATAAAGTTGACAAATTTTTATTGTTAAGATGTTGAAAAAAGGTTGATATTTTTTAGAAAGTATGGTATTATAAGTAGGTACCTTAGCTTAGTCAAAGGATAAAACTCTTACTTAGACTCAGTTAAAGGCAAATTAAATTTATAGGAGGTGTCAATTATGATGACAAAAGAAACAAAAACAAAAATCATTGAAACTTACAGAAGAGATGAAAAGGATACAGGTTCTCCTGAGGTTCAAATCGCTCTATTAACAGAAAGAATCAGTGAGTTAACTGAACATTTAAAAGCTAATCCAAATGATAACCATTCAAGAAGAGGATTATACCAAATGGTTGGAGATAGAAGAAATTTATTAAAATATCTTGCTAAAAAGGATGTTCAAAGATATAGAGACATAGTTGCAAAATTAGGATTAAGAAAATAATAAAAAGTCCATTGAATAAATATTATTCAATGGATTTTTTTTATAATAGAAAAGTAATATTTAATTGCACTAAAATTACATATTAAGAAAATGTTAAATTGAAAAAGTAAATTCTATTTATCGATTAAATATTATTTAAAATAAAATCTTTAGTTTTCTTATTTCCTGTATTGTTCAATAATAATATTTATGATATACTTTCCAATATAAAAGAAGGAGAATGGATATGACAAAAACATTATTAATAGATGGCAACTCTATAATGAACAGAGCTTTTTATGGAATTATGGGAAATAAAATGCTCACAACCGCTGATGGAAAATATACAAATGCTTTATATGGATTTTTAGCAATTTTGTTTAAAAATTTAGAAGACATAAAGCCAGACTATATCATGATTGCGTTCGATTCTAAAACAGGCGCAGATACTAGAAAGAAAATATATGATGGCTATAAAAAAAGTAGACATAAGATGCCAGATGAACTTGCAGAACAAATGCCAGAAATTAAAGAAATTTTAGATGCAATGAATATAAAACATATTGAACTTGACGATTTTGAAGGAGATGATATTTTAGGAACTTTTGCTAAAAAGTTTGGAAATAAAAATAATCAAGTTTATATTTTGTCAGGGGATAGAGATCTATTTCAATTAATAGATGAAAATATTTTAGTACGAATACCAAGAACAAGAGCTGGTAAAACCGAGACAGAAATTTATGATATTAATAAAGTTAAAGAGGATTATAATGGGTTGACACCGGTAGAACTTATTGAACTTAAAGCATTGATGGGAGATTCTTCTGACGAAATACCTGGTTGCCCAGGAGTTGGACCTAAAACAGCAGAGAGTTTACTATCAAAATATCACACAATTGATAATTTATATAAATCAATTGAAAATGATGAAGATGACTTAAAACCTAATTTGAAGAAAAAATTAATTGAAAACAAAGAACTTGTTTATTTATCCAAAAAGTTAGGAAAAATAAATATCGATGCGCCAATTTCTGATAATATTGATGATATAAAATTGAAAGAATGGGACAATGATAAAATATATAAACTTTTTAAGTATTACAGATTTAATAGATTCTTAGCAAAGTTTAATTTAGAGGCTAATACAGAAGTAGAAAATAAAACTGAAAGTGAAAATGAAATAAAAGAAGAAATTAATGTTAAAATAATTAATAGTTTTAATGAAGTTAATATAGGTGATAAATTTATCTATTACTTGGAAAAAGAAAAGTCTGAAGACGAAAATAAAATAATAAAAAAAGACATTACTGGAATTGGATTTTATAACGATAATGAAAATTATTATATAGAAAAACCATCGATAGCTGAACTAAAAGATATTTTTGAGAACAAAAAAATTGAAAAAATAGGATATGATTTAAGTGAGGATTATGTAATTTTACGTGAAAATGGAATAAAAATTGAAAACATTAAATATGATGTTGAAATTGCGACATATGATATTGATCCTGGCAATGTCAAACATGATTTGAATGAAATTGCTATGCAGTATTTAAATTTGGATTTAACAAAATTTATTCCTGAAAAACAACTCAATTTATTTGAATCCAATGAACAAAACAAAAATGAAATTGGAATTTATTTGTATGCCATAAGAAAATTATATGAATTAACAATAAAAAAGCTAGAGGAAAATAATTCAATCAAACTATTTTATAATATTGAAATCCCATTAATTTCAGTATTAGGAGACATGCAGTACGCTGGTATAATTTGTCAAAAAGAAAAATTGACTGAATTTGGAAATATGTTGAAAACAAGACTTAATGAATTGAAAGGTGAAATTTATGAAATTGCTGGCGAGGAATTTAATATTAATTCAACACAACAATTAGGAAATATATTATTTGAAAAGCTTGGATTACCAGCTTCTAAGAAGACTAAAAAAGGATATTCAACAGATGTGGAAGCACTTGAAAAGATAGCAGATAAAAATGAAATTGTTCCTAAAATCCTTGAATATAGAGAACTCATGAAATTGAATTCAACATATGTTGATGGATTAATTCCATATATTAATCCAAAAACAGGCAGAATACATTCGTATTTTCACCAAACAATTACAGCAACTGGTAGAATAAGTTCAACAGAGCCTAATTTACAGAATATTCCTTCAAGAGCTGAATTCGGAAAAAATATTAAAAAAGCGTTTGTTTCAAAAGATGGTTATACATTTATTGATGCAGATTATTCACAAGTTGAATTAAGGGTGTTGGCACATATGTCGAACGATGAAAACATGAAAAAAGCTTTTATGAATGATGAAGATATTCATAGAGAAGTAGCATCTCAGGTATTTAATGTACCATTTAATGAGGTAACAAAAGAAATGCGTTCAAGAGCTAAGGCTGTTAATTTTGGAATTGTTTATGGAATTACTGGATTTGGATTAGGAAAACAAATTCACGTATCTCGCAAGGAGGCCGATGAATATATTAATAGCTACTTCGAAAAGTTCAAAGGGGTAAAACAGTATATGAACAATATGGTTAAGGATGCCGAAGAAAAAGGATATGTTGAAACTTTATTTGAAAGAAGAAGGTATATTCCTGAATTAAAATCAAAAAATTATATGGTGCGTGAGTTTGGAAAAAGAGCTGCGATGAATACTCCAATACAAGGAACAGCAGCAGATATAATGAAAATTGCAATGAATAATGTTTATCAGGAACTATTAAAAAACAATATTGATGGAAAAATAATTTTACAAGTACATGATGAGTTATTACTCGAAGTAAAAGATGAGCAAAAAGAATTGGCTAAAAATATTTTACAAAATGCTATGGAAAACGCATATAAACTTTCAATACCATTAAAAGTAGAAGTTACTGAGGCAAAAACTTGGTATGATGTAAAATAGCAAGAAGCACAAAAGCAAAGAGTCAGCATGACGTTTTTGTGTATATTTTTATAAAACATTCTATTGTTTATTATAGAAATATTACAAAATTTTAATAATTAAATTAAATAAAATTATTGCCAAAAGTAATAATTTATTATATGATGTATTTGAAATTTTGAAAGGAGAATTCTAACGATGGATGAAAACGAAGTAAACAATAATTTACAAAGTCAAAACAATGAAATGGACGGAGGAGAAAACATAATTTCTTTAAAAGATGAAAATGGAAATGATGTTAATTTTGAATTCCTTGATTTAATTGATTATGAAAATGAAAAATATATTATTTTATTACCAGCAGATGAAAATGCTGATGATGGTGATGAAGTTGTTATATTAAAACAAGCAAAATCTGATGAAAACAGCGATGAAGAAGAATATGATAGTGTTGAGGATGAAAATATTTTAAATGCTGTTTTTGAAATATTCAAAAACAAATATAAAGATGAATTTGACTTTATTGACGATAATGATGATGAAAATAAAGGAGAATAATCAACTATGAAAAGTCTTGCTAATTGGTTAACAGTAATATTTATGGGAATGTATTGGGTGTTTAGAGTAATTATTTGTTTAAATGCTGCTCAAGGTACACCTTTTATTGCTACACCTGTAAATTTACAAATTGAAATCGTTATGTTATTTATCACACTTTTTTGTATTATCTTAGTTTCTAAAAGACAAATGATAGGTGGTATTATTTATATATTAATGTATTTAGCATATTTTGGTACTGATTTATTTAATACATTAGTTCCAGCGATAAAAAATTATGAATTGAATGAAGATATTATTATGGATTCTGCGGCTTCAATTTTAGGTGTTATTTTAGCAATTGCTGTTGTGATTGATTTAGCATATGACAAATCAAAAGTACCTGATCAGAAGAAAACTGATTGGTTTTACGGTAATAAGAAGTTTGACAGAGAACTTGATGACAGAGCAGATAAAAACAATTACAAATTATTATAAAAGTGAATAGTAAAACTTGACTAGTACCTAATCAAAAAATGACCAATTTTTTGATTAGGTACTAATTGCAAAATTACAAATATAAAGTATCAAGTAAATTAAAGAGAAGGTAAGAAAAAATAATTCAGCCAAAATGTAAAAGAAGAAATAGCTGTAATGGCTGTAAGTGGTGTGGAATGCGTATTAAAAGCAAAGGAGCAAGATTATGACATTTAAAATTGATAATAAACAGGTAGAAATATTTTACAATAAAACAGAAAATAATAAAATCCCTGTCATTATCTTAAATACTTATGGAGAAGAAGGTAATAAAGTTTGGGAAGAATGTCAAAAGTTGAAAACAAATGAGTTTATTTTAGTTGCTATTTCAAAATTGAGTTGGAACGATGACATGACACCATGGGAATGCCCACCTTTATATAAAGGAGATAGTCAGTACAAACGGATATGCAGATAAATATTTAGAACTAATAGAAAATGGGATAATTCCTAAAGTACAAGAATTTATAAAAAATGAACTTCATAAAGAAATAGACTATTTTGGAATATCAGGTTATTCTTTAGGTGGATTATTTGCATTATATTCAGGATACAAAACAGATATCTTTAAAAGAATTGCATCTGTATCAGGATCAATGTGGTATCCGGATTTTGCAGAATATGTAAAGAAAAATGAAATAAGCAAAAATATAGATAAAATATATTTTTCACTGGGAAATAAAGAAAAAAATTCTAAAATAGAAATATTGAAAACAGTAGAAGATAAAACAAAAGAAATATATTATTATTTAAGTAAAAATATCAACACAATTTATGAAGAAAATGAAGGAAACCATTTTCAAGATGATATTTTAAGAATTGCAAAAGGTATTAAATGCATATTATTGTAGTTGATTATATAAAAATAAAAAAGCCTATAAAAAGGTTTATTAAATGAACCTAAAAACAATTAATAAAAAGGTAAAAATATATTAAATTGGGAAATATTCTAAATTATGAAATAAAAGCCATTCATAATTTTAATAAATGTTTTTCCTACAAAAAAATTATGCTATCGAAAAGCAAGTGATTAGTTGAAAATCACTTGCTTTTATGTTAAAATACAGGAGGTGCAAAATTCGTAGAGGAGCACTGTGTGCTCCATAAAGAAAGGAACAAGTTGGACAATAATTATTTTAAAAGAAAAAATCCAAGATTAAAGGATTATAATTATACATTAGGTGGATATTACTTTATAACAATTTGTACTGAAAATAAAAATCATTATTTTGGAGAAATTGTTGAAGAAAAAATGCAACTTAATGAAATAGGTAAATTAGCTTATAGCAATATTGAAAACTTAGAAAAAATATATAATACAATAAAAATAGATAAATTTATAGTGATGCCAAATCATATACATATGATTATAATTATAAAAAAAGAAACAGATTTAACAGTATCAAGAATAATTAAGCAGTATAAAGAATGGATAACTAAAACAATTAAAAAATTTATATGGCAAAAATCTTATTATGACCATATTATAAGAAATGAAAAAGATTATTATAGAATTTGGAAATATATAGATGAAAATGAATTAAAATGGAGCTTAGATAAATATTATAGTGAGTAATGGAGCAATGGAGCACACAGTGCTCCGCTACAAAAAAGAGGTGAAATATATGAATAATGAAAATAAAACAAGTATCAACTGTGAAGAATAGGCAAATGCAAAACTTCCTAAAAGTGTTCTAAAATGAACATTTAATAAACTTAACATCTTTCGTAATTTGACATTAATAGATAATATCACGTCGAATTCGACGAAAAACAAAAGAAAGGATTTATTATAATGATAACAGAATATAGTCCAAATTATGATGAAGAAATAAAAGATTTATTAGTAGAGTTACAACAATATCTATCAGACATTGATAAAGAAAGATATAATATTGTTGGAGATGATTATAGAAAAAAATACTTTGAAAAAACTATGGAAGAAGTAAAAAAAAGTAATGGAAAAATATTGTTATTCAAGGATAATGAGAGAATTGTTGGACTAGTAGTTGGAATAGTGAATAATGATGAAGTTATTAGGTATGATTTTAAAGCTCCTAAAAGAGGAAGAATAACAGAATTGGTAGTTGCAAAAGAATACAGAGGTAAGCATATAGGTAAAAAACTACTAGAAAGTATGAGAGATTATTTAAAGAGTATTGGCTGTGAAAAAATAATGATTGCAGTATCTGGATATAATGAAAATGCAATAAAATTTTACGAAAAAAATGGATATCATATGAGAATGATAGATATGATTGAAGATTAATACTAATTTAAAATGCAGATAAAAAAAGAAGACAGTGAAGTGAATACAGATTGTAGATACTTGAAGATGTTAGCACAAGATTGAAAAATGATAGAATTAGACAAACCTCTTATAGGAATATGTGCAGGATTTAATAATATTTTAAGAGCTATTCGGTACTGATGTCATAGAAGACAAAACAAAAAGTCATGATATAAATGAGTATAAAAAAGAATTTGATAAAGAAGAAATTTATTTTATAAGGTGTGATTATATGAAAAAAATTGTAATTATTGGTTTTAACAATGATGGACATATTATATTTTCTAATTTAGAAAATAAAGAAAGTAATATAAAGACTCTTTTATATTATGATAAATATCATGAGCAAGACTTAATAACAGATTACAAATACTTTTGGGGATATAAAAGAAATATTGGGAATCTAGATGGAGGTTATAATCGCATAAGTCAAGAAGTATTGGATTATTGTAATGAAAATAATCCTTTTAATGAAGAAGATATAAATGCTGATTGCTACGTAATTGTCTATAACTTTTTTGATTTGAATTTTTGCAATTTAATTATAGATATAGTAAGCAAAATAAGAGCTAATAATAAAGAATTATATGGAATCTTTTGTAATCCATTTAGCTTTGAAGGTAAAAGAAGAAATGAATTTT
>Ga0256406_1006867_pt1 | contig 11148 bp, 12 predicted proteins | sample RumenRJG_03DNA_FD_185986 | JGI IMG/M metagenome (GOLD analysis project Ga0256406, IMG submission 185986) | Bovine rumen microbial communities from Lethbridge, Alberta, Canada - RJG_03 | ecosystem: Host-associated > Mammals > Digestive system > Stomach > Rumen | place: Canada: Alberta | collected...
AGGGGGAGGGGGACCGCGTACACGGTCAGCCAAATAAAAGGAGAGCGCCTTAATGGGCAGGCTAGGCGCCAACTTTGGCTGACTTGCACATCCTCTGCAGGATGTGCACAGTGGAAGGGGTGGCCGCCCAAAGGCGGCCGATGCCCGCAAAGCGGGCATAAGACCTGATACCTTTATCCAATCATGGTATCAGAATAATACCTTTATTTTTCCTTCAAAAAAAGGGTATTGTTCTGATTGAGTAAAGGTATCATTCCTATTTCACTAGTTTTCTTATTTTGTTCGCAATATATTTTTTACAAGGAGAGTGCATTCATGTATCGCCATTTTCTTAAGCGCTTTTTGGATGTAGTTATTTCCTTGTGTGGATTCATTGTTCTATTTCCTCTATTTATCTTATTGGCCGTCCTCATTAAGATCGATGATGGAGGTCCGGTTTTTTTTTACACAAAAACGGATGGGATGGCATGATATTCCTTTTTTTATATACAAATTCCGCAGTATGCGGACAGAGGCACCTCATGACTGTGCTACAGAAAAGCTGGATAATCCTGAAGCATGGATTACAAAGACAGGACGTTGGATGCGCCGTACCAGTCTTGACGAATTACCGCAGATTCTAAATATTATCCGTGGTGATATGAGTATCATAGGTCCTCGCCCGGTGGTTTTAACGGAAACGGAACTGATTGCCTTAAGAAAACGGTATGGCGTTGATGAGATACGCCCCGGCCTTACAGGCTGGGCGCAGATCAATGGCAGGGATGAAGTTAGTATAAAGAAAAAAGCTATATTGGATGGGGAATACAATGCAAAGATGTCATTTCTTTTTGATTTGAAAATATTTTTGGCTACATTTGTCAGTGTTTTTGAGGAAAAAGGTATTCATGAAGGTAAGAGAGCAAATTAAAGGGGTAATTGCATGAAAGTTTTAGTAGTTTGTCAACATTATTATCCTGAAAATTTCCAAATCACTGATATTTGTGAAGCTTTGGCCAAAAGAGGACATCAGGTTACTATACTTACCGGACTACCAAATTATCCACAGGGAGAAATCTTTGATGGATATCAACATGGTGAGCATCGGCATGAAATGAGAAATGGTGTAGAAATTATCAGGGCAAAAGAGATTCCACGTCATAAGGGCTTGGTACATTTAGGCATCAATTATATTAGTTTCTGTATTTTTGCTTCGCTGAAAGCACTTTCGCTAAAAAGGGATTTTGACGTAATTTATTCTTATGAATTATCACCAATTCTCATGGTGGTTCCGGCGATACTCTTAAAACATCTGACTGGAAAGAGGATATTCCTGTATTGCTGTGATTTATGGCCGGAATCTTGTGAGACATTTATCAGCCCACATTCTTTATTTTATAAAGTTATCAAATTCTTTAGTACTAAAATTTATAGGCAGAGCGATTTAATTGGTGTGGAAAGTAGCGATTTTCTCGATTATTTTATTCAGATACACCAAATAGATAAGAATAAGCTGCTTTATATACCGCAATTTGCAGATTCTACATATTTGGAAAAAAACTTTTATAGGCCTCATGACGGTATCAACTTTGTTTTCATGGGAAATATAGGGAAGGCGCAGAATTTAGATCGATTTGTAGAAGCATTTGCAAAGATTAAGTCTGATAAAATTTGGCATGTTCATGTCGTAGGTACTGGAAGTTATATTGCAGGTTTAAAGATGCTCGTAGAAGAAAAAAACTTAGATGATAGGTTCATTTTCCATGGACGTCACCCGGTGGAGGAAATGCCCAAGTTTTATTCTATAGCAGATGCCTGCTTTATGGGACTTATTGGTACAAGTATCATTGGGCACACCATACCTAATAAACTTCAAGGCTATATGGCCGCTGGTAAAACCGTGATTGCTGCAATTGACGGAGCGGCCCAGAAAGTAATCTGTGATGCAAAATGTGGAATCGCCGTTCCGGCTGATGATGTAAATGCATTGGCAGATGGAATTCAAGACTTTATTGATTATCCGGAGAAATATAAAGATTGTGGCGAAAATGGGAGGAGGTATTTTAAGCAGCATTTCCATAAGACAATACACTTAGATTTGATAGAAAAAGCAATGAAACAATTATTGGAGGGATAAAGGATGTCTATTTTTGAAGGAAAAACATTGATGATTACAGGGGGGACCGGTTCTTTTGGTCACGCAGTTTTGAATCGGTTCTTAGATACAGATATTAAGGAAATTCGCATTTTCTCCCGAGATGAGAAGAAGCAGGACGATATGCGTCATGATTATGAGGCACGTTATCCGGACCAGGTAAGTAAGATTAAATTTTGTATTGGTAATGTTCGTGATCTACAGTCTATTAAAGATGCCATTCATGGGGTTGACTATATATTCCATGCAGCCGCCCTCAAGCAGGTGCCTTCCTGTGAATTTTTCCCGATGGAAGCAGTGAAGACAAACGTTTTTGGTACAAATAATGTACTCACCGCAGCTATTGAGGCGGGAGTAAAAAAAGTTATCTGCCTTTCTACAGATAAAGCGGCTTATCCTATCAATGCCATGGGAACATCTAAGGCCATGATGGAGAAGGTTTTTGTTGCCAAATCGCGCACCAGCGACAGCACTATCATTTGCGGCACAAGGTATGGTAATGTCCTTTGCTCCCGCGGCTCTGTAGTACCTCTCTTTATTGACCAGATTTTCAAGCATCAACCTATGACAGTTACTAACCCGGAAATGACCCGTTTTTTGATGAGCCTTTCTGAAGCAGTTGAACTTGTAATTTATGCATTTGAACATGCAAATGCTGGCGATATTATGATTCAGAAAGCACCTGCTTCGACGATTGCCGATTTAGCTCAGGCCGTTAAAGAAATCTTCCATGCTGATAATGAAATAAAAATTATTGGTACCAGACATGGAGAAAAAGCAGATGAAACGTTGATGACTGGAGAAGAAAGAATGCGTGCCATTGATATGGGTGGATTTTATCGTGTCCCAGCAGATAATAGGGATTTGAACTATGATAACTTCTATGTAAAGGGAAATCTGAAACGTAAGGATATACATTCTTTTACTTCGGCTAATACGAGAAGGCTTAAGGTAAATGAAGTTAAAGAAAAGCTCCTGGCCATTCCATATGTAAAAGAAAAGTTAGCCAAATGGGAAAATTAATATTTATTAATTCTATATGAAGTTGCATCATATATTACTGAAAGGAATTCCCAATGTCTAAAGAAAAACTTTTACTGGTAGGTGCAGGCGGATTTGGCAGAGTCGTACTGGAACATGCTTCACTGCGATACGACTGCTCCTTTGTAGATGATGGCTATAACCCGGGGGATATGGTCTGCGGAGCTCCAGTAGTTGGGCATATTTCCGACATAGCAGCGCTGCGGAAGGAATTTTCCCATCTTCTGGTGGTGATTGGAAATAACAAACTCCGCCAGTCTGTCTATGAAAAAGCCCAGGCTCTGGGGTACGATTTTCCAAATATAATCTGCTCCAGCGTTTATATCAGTCCCTTTGCCAAGGTGGGTTGGGGCTGTGTTTTCCTTAACAATGCGGTTATTCAGAATGGCTCAGCTGTAGGAAATGGCGTACTCCTGAACCCGGGGGTAGAAATCCACCATGGGTGCGCAGTTGATGATTTTGCCTTAATTTACACCAATTCTGTTATTCGTACCTATGCGAAAGTAGGGAAACGTGCCCGCATCGGGAGCACCGTCACCGTCAGCAACAGCGTCAACGTTCCGGATGATGCGGATATTCCCAATGGTTCCACTTTATTCTAAGGAGGAAACCTCATTGCGTATACTGGTAACCGGTGCCAAAGGTATGGTGGGCACTGCTTTGGTCAATAATTTGAAAAACATCAGAGACGGTAAGAACAGAACAAGACCGGACCTTACAATTGATGAAATCTATGAATATGATAGAGACTCCACCCGGGATGAACTGGAATCATACTGCCGGAAAGCGGACTTTGTATTTAACCTGGCCGGAGTCAATCGCCCTAAAAATCCGGATGATTTCATGAAAGGGAATTTTGGTTTTGCTTCTGTCCTGCTGGATACATTAAAAAAATTTCATAATACCTGCCCCGTGATGTTGTCTTCCTCCATCCAGGCTACCCTTGCCGGACGCTTTGGAAATAGTGAATACGGACGGAGCAAAAAAGCAGGAGAAGAACTCTTCTTTGCCTATGGAAAAGAAACCGGGGCCAAAGTGGCGGTATACCGCTTCCCGAATCTCATGGGTCACAGCCGTCCCAACTACAACAGTGCCGTTAGCACCTTCTGCTGGGCCGTGGCCAATGACCGGCCTTTTACAGTGAATGACCGCAGCACCGAACTGGAACTTCTCTACATTGATGACCTTATTGAAGGCATGTATGACCTCCTGGAAGGCAGAGAAGAACATTGTGAATTTGATGGTGTTGACACGGTACTTAAAGAAGATGGCCGCTATTGCTGCGTCCCGGTGACCCATAAAGTGACTCTGGGTGAAATCGTGGACCTTCTGGAAATCTTCAAAAACCAGCCGGCCACCCTTATGATGCCTCGTATGCCGGAAGGATCCTTTGCAAAAAAACTATTTTCTCTGTACCTTACCTATCTGCCACCGGCAAAATTTAAATATCCATTTAAAATGAATGTAGATGACCGAGGCTCGTTCACCGAACTTCTCCACACAGAAGACTGCGGACAAGTCTCTGTCAACATAAGCCGTCCGGGTATTACTAAAGGACAGCATTGGCATAACAGCAAATGGGAAATCTTCATCGTAGTGTCCGGACATGGCCTGATTCAGGAAAGAAATATCAATACCGGTGAAACTGTCGAATTCGAAGTCTCTGGCGACAAAATTGAAGCCGTCTACATGATCCCCGGATGGACGCACAATATCATCAACCTGTCAGAAACAGAAAACCTGGTGACCGTGATGACCTGCAATGAAATCTTTAATCCGGAACATCCGGATACATTTGCGGAGAAAGTATAGTTGGTGAGCCTTGAGCTTCGAGCCTTCAGCCTTGAGCTGAGTTGAGCCACACTGTGGCATGGCAGTATGGTGCTGAAGGCTAGCTGAATGCTCCTGGGCTCTTGCACCCAATGAGCTAAATGCCCAGCGGGGAAAAAGCCTTCAGCCTTGAGCTTTCAGCTTCGAGCTAAGTTGAGGTACACTGTGGCAAGGCACCATATCGCTCAAAGCTTCCGGGCTCTTACTCCTAGTGAGCCAAAAGCCCAGCGCCGAGCAGCTAAAAAGCTCAAAGCTGAATGCTGAAAGCTGAAGGCTCCACCCCATATGAGCACAAAGCCCAGCGGCGAATGAGCCTTGAGCTTCGAGCCTTCAGCTTCTAGCCGGATTGAGTTACAATGCAGCATGGCAGCATACTGCTCAAAGCTTCTAGGCTCCTGTGCCACATGAAGCACAAAGCTCAGCGGCGATTCGATCAAAAGCTCAAAGCTGAATGCTGAAAGCTGAAGGCTCCATCTTCCATATGAGCAGAAAGCCCAGCAGCGAAAAAGCCTTGAGCTATTACACACCAAAGGAGACCTCCACCATGGCAGAATACAAAAACCTCGCAATTTGGCAGAAATCCATGGACCTCGCCATGCAAGTCTACGACATCACCGAAAAATTTCCATCAAACGAAACCTACGGCCTTGCCAGCCAAATGCAAAGAGCCGCCGTCTCCATCCCTTCCAACATTGCAGAAGGCTATGGCCGGAAATCCGACAAAGAATTCTACTACTTCCTGCACATCGCCAGAGGCTCCATGTATGAACTGCAGACCCAGCTCTACATAGCGGCTGGAAGAGACTACGTTTCCGATGAAAATGTATTTCATATTAATGAAATGATTGAGGAAATCAGTAAAATGACAGCAGGACTCCTGAGACGCTTAGAAAAGGCGGACCCCGAGCTCAATGGTCGGAGATGAATTGGGGAGGGGAGGGGTTAGCCTTGAGCATTGAGCCTTCAGCCTTGAGCCGAGATGAGCCACAATGCGGCATGGCAGCAACCCGCTCAAAGCTCCTGGGCTCTCGCCTCACATGAGCTGAATGCTTAGCGGCGATTCGCCCAAAAGCTCAAAGCTCAAGGCTCAAAGCTCAAGGCTCAAAGCTGAAGGCTCCACCTCACATGAGCCAAAAGCCCAGCGCCGCATTATCTTTATCTATAAGGAGGTTCCACCCATGGAACAAACTCTTCCACATATATCTTTCAAAAATAACGGAAAACTCAAACTTCTCATCATCGTCGGTACCCGTCCTGAGATTATCCGTCTCTCTGCTGTAATCAAAAAATGCCGCACCTACTTTGACACTATCCTGGCTCATACCGGCCAGAATTACGACTACAACCTGAACGGCATATTCTTCCATGACCTGGGTCTGGCGGATCCTGAGGTGTACATGAATGCCGTAGGCAAAGATCTGGGCGAGACTATGGGAAATATTATTGCTAGGTCTTATGAACTCATGGTACAGCTTAAGCCGGATGCCATCCTTGTTCTGGGCGATACAAACAGCTGCCTTTCTGTTATCGGGGCCAAAAGGCTTCACATTCCCATTTTCCACATGGAAGCCGGCAACCGCTGCAAAGATGAATGTCTGCCTGAAGAAACGAATCGCCGCATTGTGGATATTATCAGCGATGTAAACCTGGCCTACTCAGAACACGCCAGAAGGTATCTGGCTGACTGTGGGCTGCCTAGAGAAAGGACTTATGTCACCGGATCACCAATGGCCGAAGTTCTTCATGCAAATCTTGCACAGATTGAAGCCAGCGATGTTCATCAGCGCCTTGGTCTGACGAAGGGGAAGTACATTCTTTTATCCGCCCATAGAGAAGAGAATATTGATACCGATAAAAACTTCTATTCTCTTTTCAATGCAGTAAACAAGATGGCTGAAAAATATGACATGCCGGTGCTCTACTCCTGCCATCCCAGAAGCCGGAAACGGCTGGAAGAAACAGGATTCAAACTGGACAGACGGGTCATTCAGCACGAACCCATGGGATTTCACGACTACAACTGCCTGCAGATGAACGCCTTTGCCGTGGTATCTGACTCCGGCACACTCCCCGAAGAAAGCAGCTTCTTTACCTCTGTGGGACATCCATTCCCCGCTGTCTGCATTCGCACATCTACAGAACGCCCGGAAGCCATGGAAAAAGGATGCTTCATTTTAGCCGGCATAGATGATCATTCTTTGTTACAGGCTGTGGACACGGCAGTAGAAATGAATAAGAATGGAGACTATGGTACTCCGGTTCCGGATTATCTGGAGGAGAATGTATCTACCAAAGTGGTGAAGATTATTCAGAGTTATATGGAAATTGTGAATAAGATGGTATGGAGAAAATAAATAGGGGAGAGGCGAGCTTTGAGCTGGATTGAGTCAAATGTGACATGGCAGTACAGCCCTGAAAGCTAGCTGAATGCTCCCGGGCTCCCGCTTCAAATGAGCAGAATGCTTAGTGGGGAAAGGACAAAAGCTCAAAGCTAAATACTGAAAGCTGAAGGCTCTCCGCCACAGGAGTAGAACGAATTACGGCAATATAGTTTTGATAGGAGTTTAAAATGAATGTTTTAGTTGCGGTAGATGCGAGATTATATCGTACCCCCGATGGCAGAGTTTGGTGTAAAACAATATATGGCTATGATTTTTGGACTCGATATCTTGCTGTATTTGACGAAATTACAGTAATTTCACGTCTAGGCGCCGCAAATAATGAAGAAGTGAAAGGATGGCTAAGATCAGATGGGCCGCATGTGCATTTTGCAGATATGCCAATGGTTCGCGGTCCTAAGGGTTACCTGATTCATTTTACTTCATTCTTTAAATCGGCATTTAAGGCTTCTTTGAAGAGTGACTGCGCCATAATACGTTTGCCATCTCTACCTGCGACTTTTGTGGAAATTGTTTATGAATTATTAAAAAAACCTTATGTGTTAGAAGTGGTGGCTGATCCGAAGAACGCATATAGTGAGAAACCATTAGCCGCCAGGGTACTATCCTACTTATTGAAGAGGGCATGTTTGCATGCGAATGGAGTTTCTTATGTGACACAATTCGCTTTGCAGAAAGATTATCCCTGCACAGCTCACATACAATCCAATCATACAGATGAGTACTTTGAAAGTTACTATTCTTCTATCATATTAAGAGAGAGTTTTTTCACCGCTCCACGACATTATCAGTCGTTCAAAAACACAATCAAATTGATTCACACTGCCAACAATATAAATAATGACGTGAAGGGACATGATGTAGTTATCAAGGTTGTGAAGAAACTTTGTGATGCCGGGGTTGATGTCTCTATCACTTTTATTGGCGATGGAGATCGCCGCGCAGCTTTGGAAAGAATGGCCCGTGATTTAGGGATTGGTGACAGAGTTCATTTTACCGGATTGCTAAGCTCATCTAATGAAGTAAGAGAAATGCTATTAAAAGCAGATTTATTTATATTTCCGACAAAAGCAGAAGGTTTGCCAAGGGCTGTTATTGAAGCTATGGCGGTGGGGCTGCCATGCTTGTCAACTCCCGTCAATGGTATACCTGAATTATTACCTCCTCAATATATGTTTGATCCGTTGGATGTTGATGGATTTGCAAATGCAGTTGAGCATTTGATGGCCAATCCGGAAGAAATGAATCAAATGAGTAGTATGAATGTAAATAAGGCTAGAGAATATGAATATGGAATATTGGATCAACGAAGACGCTGCTTTTATGATAAATTAAAGGAAGTTGTTAACGCCAGCAAATAGTCATTGAATAATGATGAATGAATCTACGAATCTTTCCTTAGCGAATTAAAAACGTCGGAATTTTATATCTGCATCTTTCTACGATTACAGGTCACCCAAATATATTGATTAATAATATTAATAATAGATGAATTTAGTGATATGCTAGATAAATTAGAAAATTAGTTTGTTATTAGATAATTAATTTTAAGAATTTATAAAAAATAGAGAAAATCTTCTTATATGGGCTTGCGCAATTTTAACCGCTGGAAAGATTCAATTAATATTTTAAGATAGGAGATTTATATGGGACAAATAAGTGATAAGTTTAGCAATTTTAAATTAAATGCAACTACTATCATTCTGATTGTGTCTTTTAGTGCCTTCTCATTCTTGATAATGCCATTATCCGAAGCTTTTATAAAAGAACCTTTCGTTGGAATACAGTTTTTATTTATTGGGTTAATTAGTATTATTGCATTGTTTGTAGAAAATCAAAATCATTCTTTTTCTACAACGATGAGTGTATACTTCTTTTGCTACTTATTTTTTTATTGTGCCGCACTATTTCAGTTTTCGAGTAATACTTTTCGCTGGTTTTTATACCCATCGATAGATGAAGTCATAAAAGCTAACAATTTAATTTTGATAGGTATGATAAGCTTTATCTTAGGAAATCATTTTTATATCAGGATTACAGGGGAAAAACATATCACCAATATCAAAGAAAAAAGGGTGAAGAGAGTAAAAATAAGGAAATGGGTTGTTTGCATTTTCTTAATTATATTAACATCATATTTTTTATATTTATTAACAATTATGCCTATTACAAGTTTTCTTGTGCGTGAAACCTTTCAAATTTATGATCGTGATAATCAGTCTTTAGGATTAATTCTTACATCTTTTCGAAATGGCATAGCACTGATTTCTAGTTTGATGTCTATTGAGCTATACAAAAAAGAAAAAAGTGGGATAAATTTGTTGATAATGATATATTCACTATTATTGGTTTTGTTTATTATACCACCGACAGGAGTTGCAAGATTTTTAGCGGGTGCTTTTTATGGGTCAATTGTTTTATATTCATTTTCATCTTTGCGTAACGGTAGGAAATTTCTGTTAGTAATGTTTTTATTTATTCTCATGGTATTTCCACTGTTAAATAATTTTCGGTATGCAGATGGGAACATTTTAAATTTTTTTGATATTATAAATGGATTAAGCAATAATTTTCAATCTGCTGACTTTGATGCTTATACAATGCTTGTATATACGGTTCAATATGTATCTAGTTTAGGGTATTCATTAGGATACCAATTGTTAGGTACGATTTTGTTTTTCATTCCCCGAACGATTTGGCCGTCGAAACCGGTAGGTAGTGGTAGTGAGATTGTTCAAAGTCTTTTTGTCCCGGTTAACAGTAATCTTAGTTGTCCATTTGTTGCTGAATACTATATTAATTTTGGAGTTTTCGGTGTTATAATATTTTCCTTGTTACTTGGTTGCTTATTGAATACAATAGATAAAATGTACTGGAGAGAACAAAAAGAAATAAGCTTCTTAAAATTCTTTTATCCTTTTTTATCTTTGATGACGATATATTGTTGTAGAGGGGATATGCTGTCTTCCTGTTCATTTTTGACAGGAACATGCTTGTCTTCTTATATATGTTACAAAATGGCTGTTAAGAAAAGTTCTTTCTAAGAACTGAAGGTACCCAATTATTGAGATGTTTGGCGATTACTATTGAAGGTGAAAAAGTTGAGTAACCTATGTAATATATGAGTTTTATCTTTAAAAGTAAGAAATTTAATAAATTGAAGGAATAGGCTAAATCTTCATATCTTCAGAGAACCGCTAATTGATTTACAGTTTACTGCGTCAAATCCTTATGAATATAAGAATTTGATGCAGCCAATGATTTAATCAGTAATTTTCCTAATGTTACTAAGAATTTCCGACTTATATCCTTGCATGATTATTGTATGGAGGCTGCTATAATGAAGTGGGATATAGACAATGCTGATACCGAACCGGGGATATATGTTAAAGAAATAGAGTTCAATGATGGTAGCAAAGTCGATAACATTGGCAGAAATGATATTGTTGTTTTTGTGGGTGCCAATAATGTCGGGAAAAGCCAGACTTTGAGAGACATTTATAGTGGTCTGGGCGATGATCATGTCTCTATTTTAAAGAATATCCATGCATATATAAGCGGACAGGCACAGAAAATCGTTGATTTGGTAAGGCGTGTGGGTTTTTGCGATTCAAATTTTATGAATGCTAATATAAAAGTGAGCCATTTAGGATCTAAATGCTCATGAAAAAGTGAGCCACTCTGAAACAAGTTCCCCTATACTAGAGTCAGTAATTTGATTCTAAGGGGATTGATGTTAGGATG
>Ga0256406_1006869_pt1 | contig 11146 bp, 9 predicted proteins | sample RumenRJG_03DNA_FD_185986 | JGI IMG/M metagenome (GOLD analysis project Ga0256406, IMG submission 185986) | Bovine rumen microbial communities from Lethbridge, Alberta, Canada - RJG_03 | ecosystem: Host-associated > Mammals > Digestive system > Stomach > Rumen | place: Canada: Alberta | collected...
TATGAGATAGATGGAGAACCATATTTTGGCTACATGCGTGGCAAATACTCGAAAGAAGAAATCAAAGAAATAGATGAGTATGCATCAAATAAGCATATGGAATTACGAGCCTGCATTCAAACTTTGGCTCATTTAGGCAGATTACAAGCTTGGGATAGTTACAATTCTCTTTTCGATATTGACAACATTCTTTTGGTAAAGAACGATGCCGTGTATGAGTTTATCGATAAGATGTTTAAGACGGTCTCCGAAACCTTTAAATCCAAAACCATTCATATCGGAATGGATGAAGCTTTCCATTTAGGAAGAGGAAGATACATAGATAAATACGGATACGCTCCGGAATCCGAGATTATTTCCTATCACCTTAAGCGTGTGTCAGAGATTGCCAAAAAATATGGTTTCACTTGCTATATCTGGGGTGATATGGTGAAAAATGCCGCTTTAAAAAACCAGAATAATTTAACACTTGATATCCCCGATAATATCATCCCTTTCATTTGGTATTATGACGAAAAAGGACAAGATAAACTTAGAGAAGAAATAAAGCTTTTCAAATCTATAACCACTCGTCCTCTTGGTTTATGTGGCGGGATGTATAAATGGGGCGGATTCGCTCCTAATAACAGATACTCCACAAACGTTTGCAAAGAACAATTGGAAGGGTGCAGGGAATTCGGAATAGACAACTTCCTGGTTTCGGGCTGGGGAGATGGCGCTAGCGAGGCTAGTCAATTTTGCATTTTGCCAGGATTGTATCGAGTAGCTAAAATGGCAAAAAACGAAGCGATTGGAGATGCGAAAGATTTTGAAAAAGTCGTTGGAATGAGCTTGGATGACTTCGATAAGATTGACTCTTTGGGTTGTCTTGACCCAAATATTGATTACAACCACAAACACAACACATTACCATTCACTCATTTATATATGGATCTTTTGCAGGATCCAATGATGGAAACAGCTTTAGATAAATATCCTCATTTATATATGGAAGCCGTTAAAAAGTTAAACACCATCTCCAGCAATAAAGAGTTTGGCTATATATTTGACGCCATGGCAAAACTTGGTAAGGTGGATTCGATCTTATGCGTTTTAGGAAGAGACATAAGAAAAGCATACGAAAAAGGCGAAACGCTACTCCCATATATTCTAAAGCTCCAAGAAGCTCAGGAACTTCTTGATGAGTTCATAGCCTCTCATGAGTATCAGTGGCACAAAGAAAACAAGTCTTTTGGCTATGAAAAAGAGTGCCAAAGATTAGGTGGGCTTAAGGAACGTATGCGTTACGTTGAGGGTCGCCTTAAACTATATCGTGACTTCAAGATTGATAAAATCGAGGAATTAGAAGAAAAGCATCTTCCGAAGATCATGTACGGAAAAGAGATTGACCCTGATGATTTAAAAGGCAACCTTTATCGGTACCTTGTTTCCGCCGGCTTACTTAATGACTATTGATATTTAGAAAGGAAAAATGTTATGAAAAAGAAACTATCTCTAATGCTGGTATTTAGCGCATCAATGCTTCTCTCATCTTGTGGGGATGGGGGAACTTCTGGAGGCGGGGATGTGCCCAGCGACGGGAGCACAACCACTTTGAAAGTTTCCTTCTTTAATGGCGGACACCAAAGTAGATTTTTCGAAGCGCTCGAAAAAGGTTTTAATGCAAAATATCCCGAAAGCCCTATACGTTTTGATTTGACTCCTGATCCTAATTTGGATACGAACATCGAATCGTACATGCAAACGAAAGCGAACTTGCCTGATTTGGTTTTTACAAGAGGCGGATCGTATTCTCGCTGGATAAGCCGTGACTATATAGAGCCATTGGATGATGTTATGGAAGAGCCTGTAAACAATACTGGCTTGAAGGCAAAAGACTCGATATACGAAGGTTATGCGGAAGCTTGCAAATCCAGTGTCGATGGGAAATTCTATACCTTACCATGGGCTGTTAATAATTACGTTTTTGCTTACAACAAAACCGCTTTTGATCAATTCAACTGGAAAGTTCCTGAAACCTTTGATGAATTGATTACATTATGTGATGAAATCTCTAAATACAGCGACTCTGATCATGTCTATCCTTTGGCCATTTGCCAAGATACGGCTGACTATTATCTTGCTCCCCAATGGGAATGGGAGGCTCAGGTTAATGGATTGGAATTTGAAAACTCCTTCTACCATTCCGGGACTGAGGTCGTAAAAAAGAATGACTTCTTTTCAACGGGTAGGCAAAGCGCTTTCGACGCAATTTCACAATTGATCGTTAAAGGAGACCAAACTCCAAAATATGCTAGGCCACATGCCATGAGCGAGGAGTTCCATCCCTCCCAAAACCATTTGCTGGATGGAACGGCTATGATGATGCCATGTGGCTCATGGCTTCATAATGAATTCCTGTCTGTTTTAAACGATGATTCCCCAGAGATTTCCGCTTTCCCTATACCATTCTTGCCCAACGCCAAGAAAGGGAACGATGGCAAACCTATACGAATTGTCGCAGACAATGCTCAAGAAAGAATATTTATCCCTAAAGGAGCGAGTAACATCAAGATGGCCAAAAAGTTCTTGGCTTACTTGAATTCCGATGAAGGAAACATCATCTTCTCCAATTATTCAGATGCTTGCCGTCCTTTCAAATATGACTATACAAAGGCAACTTTGGCCTCTTCTTACGGAATGGCAACTATGAAAGCCTTCTTTGATGCGGATGAGGTTGCTGTCACTGCTTTGTCTGGGTACTTCTGGGAAGCGGGAGCTGCCGTTCCTTATTATAGGCCGACACAGATGATCAGCGAAAACGCGGATGGCAACAAAGCCATGGACTACATTAAATCGGTTGTCAATGATAACTATGACAACTGGGTTAAGCAGATGCAGATATAAGATGAGGAAGATTTATGATGAGTAGAAAGGTTGTCAAAGGAATATTTCTTCTTAATTTAACCGCTTGCTTGGTTTCGTGCGGTAATGCGGAGACCACACAAAATGCTTCCAAAGATGATTCGAAAAGATTAACGACAAATTCATTAAGCCAGTTGATCGATTATGATGCGAAAAAGGATGATCTGAAAATGCGCTGCTTTGGATACTACCCAAGCGACAAACCATCCGATTTTGAACGATATGATGATCTTCATGTGACAGATTTGCTTCTCACAAGAGATTACGAATACATGAATAATCCTGATGCCGTCAAAAAGACCTTAAAGATGGCAGAAACTTATGCACCAGGTATTCAATGTTTTCCCTTTAGTGGTCACGAAGTATCGGCCGATAGCATTTTGACGGCGCCATATTTATCAGATGGGTCATATTCCAATATCGCTGGAATCTATATGTATGATGAACCATTCCCATCAAATTTATCTGATTTAGCTAACCGGGTTCCTACTTTTGAGAAGATTTTCCCTGGCAAAGAGTTTTTGGTCGACTTGCTGATGGATGAAGTTAGCAATGCAAGATGGGATCCAAATGTATCATGGGATCAATATTCCGATAATTTCTTTGAAAATATTATCGATAAACTTGAAACGAGCCCGAAAACGATGTTGGCTGCAAATTATCCAATCACGATAAGCAATGATAAGAAAACCAAAAGCGTAGATCTAAACACGGTCACTAAATATTCACGTATATCGAAGAAAGCTCATGATCATGATTGCAAAATCTATTCTCCGTTTTTGACGCTTGATCATTCGGCGGGAACGAGGAATTACTTTGTTTATAACACGGCTGAGGTTCGCTTTGAGATGAATGCCCTTTTTGCCTTTGGCTTTGATGGCTATGGGTATTACACTTTAGAGACGAGGCCTAATAATCTCGCTGGTGAGACGCAGCGTCTAGGCATCTTTAAAGATGGTGAGAAGACGGAATGGTACGACGCCGTAAAAACGGCTTCGGATGATGCTGCCTTTTTTGATCATGTCTATATGCAATTTGATTGGAAGGGAACATTTCCTTTGATTGGCAAAAACCCATCTAACGCCCTTACTAATGAAAAGAATGGTCTTTCTATCTATACCGAGACAACGCCTGGCTATTTGCCTTTTAAGGATACTAAGCTTATCTCTGACGCAAGCACTGATCAAACGGCTTTAGTCGGCGTGTTTGAGGATGAAGCAGGAAACGAGGCATATGAGATCATGAGTTATGCTTTGCCAAGCTCAGGCGTGACATCTAAAATCGATTTGCGTTTGCCTAGTGGCATCAATAAGGCGAGAATATACCATAATGGAAGTCTCAAAGAGGCTGATGTTTCTTCGGGCGCATTCAGCATTTCCTTGCCCGCCGGGGAAGCCGCTTTCGTTATTCCATATAAAGCATAAGGATGAGATATGACTCTAACCCAAGAGAGAACATACAAACCTAAAAAGAAAAGAAAACTTACACCTGGGCAGGTTGTTTTCATAATCTGCATGTGTACTTGGCCTTTGTGCATTTGGATTCTTTTTACGATCATTTGTTCGATTGACGGATGGATTGCCGCTTTCCAACGTTGGTCACCGATGAAAAGGCAATATGTCTGGGTTGGCTGGGATAACTTTGAACTCGTTTTGAATGGAATTTTCAAAGATACGGCAATCGATTGGAAAAACGCGATTTTAAACTCCATCTACTTGTTCCTTTTTAACAATTTCGTGATGATTCCTATCGGCGTTTTCTTTGGTTATCTCTTATACAAGAAGATGCCTTTTGCTTCCGTTTTCCGTGTTATTTTCTATTTGCCTAATATTATTTCGCCTATCGTTATGACGATGGCTTTCAAGTACATGCTAAACGTATCTTATGGCCCTATTCCTAAGGTCTTATCATTCTTTGGATTACCTTTGCCCGCTAACGGATTTTTTGCGGACCCTAACTGGGCTTTCCCGATAATCCTCATTTATAACTTATGGGCAGGTCTAGGCTATTTTGTCGTTATGGTTACAGGAGCTATGAATAGAATTCCTAAAGAAGTGTTGGAAGTTGGCATGTTAGACGGAATTTCGATAACAAGAGAATTTTGGCAAGTTGTCGTGCCTCTTATCATGGAGACCATTAAGGTTCTCTTTCTTTCCGGTGTTTCTATTATCTTCTCTTATTTCTTGACCCCGATGTTGCTAACGAAAGGGGGACCATATGATGGAATAAGCTCCACGATTGCCTTAAAACAACAGCAATACATTGATAGCGGGAATATAAACGAAGCTTCAGCGTGGGGCATTATCACGAGTATCGTAGCCTTTCCTTTAACAAACGGAGTTAGGTTCTTGTTAGATAAGCTCTTCCCGCCGATTCAATACTAAGGAGAAACATGAAAGTAAAAGGAACAACCGTAAAAGCAAGCGTAACCTTCACCATCGTCAAATGGCTGTTTTTTGTCATTTTCATAATTTATGGTTTTTCTTTGGTTTTCCCGTTCTTGTGGATGTTGATGAATACGTTCAAATCTAACGCCGAATTCATCAAAGATTCTTTCGCCTGGCCTACCGATCCAAGTAATTTCGTAACGAATTGGAATAGTGCTATGTCCTTGGAGGCTAGGAATTCAGGTGTTGCCATAATGTTCTGGAGAACGATTTGGGAAAGCGTAGTTCGTGAAGTGGTTGGAATGGCCGTAGTTTTAGGCCTTAGCTATGTTACTGCTAGATATAAATTTCCAGGAAGACAATTCTTTGTCATGCTTGGATTTGGAATGATATTTGTTCCAGGCGGAAGCTTAGCCGCTACTTATAACTTGATAGTAAAACTGAATTTGCTTAACAACCCTCTTGTTTTGATCTTGATGGGATCGGGAGGCGTTGGCTTGTCATACATGATTATGTATGCGGCCTTTAGAGGGCTTGATAATGCCTACTTCGAGTCGGCAAGAATTGATGGTGCTAGCGAAGTTAGGCTGATGACCCAAATTGCCTTGCCAATGATCTTGCCTAACACCATCCCAGTCATCATGCTTGATTTCATTGGAATCTGGAACGATTACTATGGGCCTTATATGTATACAAGAGATAAGCCTACTCTTGCCGTTGGTATACAAATGTTGGTAGATCAAGAGAACTTCAATCCGAATACGGTTGCTTTATTCATATTAATGATCCTTTCGATATTGCCTGTTTTAATCCTTTTTATCGCATTCCAGAAGCCTATTATGGAAAATGTTTCGGCTGGCGGAATCAAAGGATAGAAAATGGAAGGACATGCTAAAAACAACATTATAGGCGGAGTTAGTTTGCGATTTGATAACGTTACCTCGGCCTATAAAAAGAAGAGAAAACAATATGAGTTTGCGTTTGCGGACTTGAGTTTCTCCGTTGCTAAAGGTTCTTTTTGCGCGATTCTAGGACCGTCGGGATGTGGCAAAACAACATTACTTAGAACGTTGCTTGGAAGCAAAGATTATGAGGGAAATATCTACTACAACGACATCGACATTGAGGAAATACCAATAAAAGATAGAGGCATTTCTTATATTTCACAATTAGGGAACCTTTACTCCAACATGACCGTTTTTGATAACCTGGCCTTCCCTTTGAAAAACGAAGGGATGGATTTCGAGGAAATAAAAAGCAGAGTGCTTGGAATCAGCAATGATTTTGATTTGATGTTTCTTTTAGATAGGAAACCCCGTTACTTGTCTTTTGGACAACAAGAGAAAGTGATGTTAGCGAAAGCCCTTCTTTCTAATAGCGAACTTTTCTTGTTTGATGAGCCTTTTGCTAACCTAGACGATAAAAGCAAGCTTGAAGCAGAGAAGATCCTAAAAGATTTCTCGTTATCTCATCAAGCCACTTATCTTTATGTTACCCATTCTTTAAAAGAGGCTTCGGTTTTGGCTGATACTTATATCATCATGAACGATGGGAGAATAGAACAAATTGGTAGCCCTTTAGAAGTGGTTAGCCATCCTAAAAATTCTTTTGTCCGCTCTTTTTTGGAAGCAGGAGACGAATAATGAAAATAACGGAGATTTATGGGGAAAAATTCAAAAAAGAAGAAAACCATAGATTCATTATTGGTTGGATTGTTTTTGCTTTTTCCGCGCTTATCTTTCTTATTGGCTTCTTACTTTGCTATTTTTTTGAAACGAGGGAGAACCATTTGTCTTTCATGATTGTGGGCATCGTTTGTTTCTTCTTTATGCTGTCAGCTTGTTTCTTTTTCCCTATGGCCATGCTCGTTCCAATATACAGGGAAAAGAGTTTTTTAAAAAGAATCAAAAAAATGAATGAAGCAGTTACTTTGTCTCCCATAGACATTAAGCAAAAAGGAAAAAGTATCACTAAGGACGGCATGGTTTTTACTCCTCTGGAGTTAAGTATAGGAAACGAGCATATACCGGAAGTTTATTTAGACAAACGTTTCGAAAAAGATTTTTTAAGCAAGAAAATCAAGACCATTACTTTGCTATCTAGATATGTTGTTGCCTACGAATATGCGGAGGATAACGAATGTCTTCCATAACGTATATTCTGAAAAAACATTTCTCAAAATACTTTATCGTTTATATCCTTTTCGGGCTTGTTTCGTGGGTTATAGGCGATTGGATTTTCGAAAGCAAGATTGCCCCAAAAGAAGATGAAAGAATTGGCGTTTTTGTTGTTGGAGAGGATGTTGCTGACGATGTTTTCAAAGACGCGATTCTATCTTCAAACCCTAAGATATTGGAAGCGTCTTGCTATTCTTACTCTCCAAGCGAATCTACTATTCGCTTGAAATTCACCACGGAAGGAAGATCTTTGTCTGATATTTATATTCTTCCCTACGAAAACGATTCCTTTCCGGTGGAGAAACTCGTGCTCGAACAAAGTTGCTTGCCTTTAGAAGGGGATATCCAATCGTTTTTGGAAGAGGTCATCGCCTCACCTTCGTTTATTTCCTTTGACGGGTATCAATATGCCGTTAAGCTAGGAGATTTTTCAAACAAACGTCTTGGTGATTGCTTAAAGAAAAATGATTTTGAGTATTGCCTGCTGATCAATGACTCAAGCGTCAATTTTGGCGAAAAAAGCACTTATGGGTTAGATGTTTTGCGTTACTTGTTGGAGGATAAATCATGAAAAAGGGTCTCCAAAGCGGTTTTCGCATCTTCAGAAGATATTCACAAAATGATTTTTCTCCTCTGTCTCTCCCTCATTCACGGCATGAGCAATTTTTGGATATCCTAAAAAACAGGTATGACGTCATGTTAAAAATGGCTGGACTGTTTTTATTGTTTGCCATGCCTTTTATAAGTGCATTATTTTTCGAAATTGTCTTCGTTCAAAATCAGCAACTTTTATTCAACAGTAGCCAAATCACTTATGAAGAGTATCAGCAAAGAGCAATGTTCTTACACTTCTTCTTTAAGTTTATTCAGGCGTTACTTATTTTGCTTCTGACATTCCCTTTATCAGGTAATTTAAGGGTTTATCGTCTTTTGATTTTGGGCGAGCCTTTATCTTTCGGATATGACTGGAGAAAAGGAGTAAGAAGCAATGAGAAACTTACTTTCATAGGATTGCTATTCTTCTCCTTGGCTTATTTGATATCGTCTGTGCTTATCTATTATGCGCTAATTCTAAGAAAAGATAGTTTTCTAGATACGTGTCTTTGTTTTGCCCCAGCATTTTTGTCTTCTTTTATCTTGTTACCAACTCTCTTCTACTTTTTCGCCCAAATTCCCTTGTATAACAATTCTTTTGGGAAAAACTTTCAAAACGCCTTTTATTTCTATGTTAAGCATTTTGGCTTTAGTTTGATTTTCATTTTTGTTTTTCTGGCTTCTTTTCTCCCATTATCGATTGAAAGCATCGTTTGGGTGTGGATTGTTGGAATGCCCCACTTCTTTTTGTTCTTGCCGCTATTTTTATTGGCTTTTGGTTTATATGCTGCCTTTGTTTTTGATACGGATTTAAATGTTAGAGATTACAAAGATTTCTATCAAAAAGGTTTCTATCCTTTGACGTCAGAAGAAAAGATGACGCTCAAAGAAAATAAAAAAAGAATCAGGAAAGGGGGAAAACTAAAAAGAGAGTCGAAATAATAAAACACGTGATACGTGTATGTTTATTTGATTATAAGAAAGGAAGAAAAACATGAAAAAATCAAAAACATTATTTCTATCAACATCATTGTTGTTTGTTGCCGGACTTTCGTCTTGCAAAACAAATGAACCCATTCCAGAATCCAAAGATTGTATCGTTACGGTTATAGGCGGAACGGGAGGCGGAACCTATAAGGAAGGAACTATTTGCGAAGTCACTTCCAAAAAAGTAAAAGGCAAAGCTCTTGCTTCATGGAAAGAAGGTGAAAAGATTGTTTCCACCGCCGATCCCTATTCCTTCACCGTAACTAGAGACATAACCCTGAAGTCTTTTTATCGCGATGACGACTTAAGCTATTTAATGTCTTTCAAAGACAAATATGACTCAAGTTCCTTCAATGGTTTCGATGGAGGAAGCTGGGCTGGCGATAAAGGCGGAGTCATCGAAGAAAATGGATATGGGCTTTATTCAGGAGAGTATTTTGAAGCGTATATGGGAGCTACTGCCAAAGAAGACGGAAGTAGCAAATTCGAAGGAGATATCTCTAAGTCCGTCAAGCCTTCTTGGGATGGAAAAAGTGAGGTCTGGAGAGAATACGATTTGACTCTTCCAGAAGTTACAGATCTTAGTAACAAGGTTTTGGAATTTGATTTGAAGTTTGATAATGTCGCCCCTGGCGTGAAAGTAGAGCTTCAAGATACGTCGGGAAAGAGTGGTTTCTCTGGCTTTGCTAGCACTTACGGAACTGACGAAAAAGGAAAGACGGCAAGCGAATCATCCTATCTTAATTACATTAATATAACCCAAAACCCTTCAAGCGAATGGTATCATGTATTAATCGATTTAAAAAACTATGAAGGAGAGAATTCATCCATTCTTAAGGGCACCAAAACGATTGCCTTCAATTTCTACAACGGAAGTCCCACTAGCAGTATTGATTATTACAAAGACATCGACTACTCCAAATCACAGATCGTTGATTTAGATAACATTTACTTGAAAGACCGTGGAAAAGAAGTAACGGTAACTTTGAGCGGTGGCACCTTTGATGATGGTACCACAAGCAAAAAAGCTCTTATTGGAAGTAGATGGCAACTCCATGCGAAAGATTTCCTAAAGAAACATTTTGGTGGTTGGGTGTCTCCAGATAATGCCATCAAAGTATTTGAACCTGATGGAACCTTAACCGTCGAAGATGAGGATATGGATTTACGTGCTGTTCATGATGATGCCTTAGATCTTTCTTTCACGATGGCGCCTCAAGGAATAGTTAATGGCTGGGATGCCACCCCTGCCAAAAAAGATCGTTCTAAATGCACTGGCACGAATACGACCGGAGGAGCCGATCCTCATGATGGAGAGCATTATTATTCGTTGGCAAGTGCTTATTGGAGAGTTGAACCGTATGACGCTACGGAAGCGAAGACCCCATTTATCATTCGATGTGCGGCAGGAAGCAATTCTAATTTGACAGAAAATAACATCGTGTTTGATGCCAAATTTGATAACTTAGCAATCGCCTACGGTGTGCAACTCCATGGCACTTATACGGAAGATGGCGTCAAGAAAGATGTTAACAATGTCACGGAAAACTTTATTAAGGACGCCATGATGGCAGACGGCTCAGACTTTGATGGAGGAAACCAAGACAGAATAAAAGCCTCTTCTACCATCGAAGAAAGAGAAAACGGCTGGTATCATATCGAATTTAATCCTCTTGCTTTCTTTACTTATGGATACGCAGAAGGAAGCAGCGAATATACCGCCGCCTTCGAGAGCCTCAAAACTAACGACACAATTCGGATTGTAGCCTTTACTGGAGGAGCTAATGGAACGACGACTTATAAAAAGAAATCGGCAAACCAATGGGATCCTTCAAAAAGTGTTGAAATCAAGTTAGATAACGTTTTTGTTGAAACAAAGGCCTAAAACGTCGATCAAATAACGAGTTATGCCAGCGGACGCAGCTAATGCGCCCGCTTTTCTTCATCAAATCCAAAGTGAATAAAAGTGGACAAGAGTGAACTAAAGTAAACCGCAACAAACCAAGATGTGGAAGCAAGGATTGGAAAAAGAAGAAAAAACAGTGCTAGGCATAGGTGCGAACACAATTCTATTATGTGGCTTCTCTGATTCGGGGA
>Ga0256406_1006870_pt1 | contig 11141 bp, 10 predicted proteins | sample RumenRJG_03DNA_FD_185986 | JGI IMG/M metagenome (GOLD analysis project Ga0256406, IMG submission 185986) | Bovine rumen microbial communities from Lethbridge, Alberta, Canada - RJG_03 | ecosystem: Host-associated > Mammals > Digestive system > Stomach > Rumen | place: Canada: Alberta | collected...
GCCGTCCGCCTGATCAACCGCGTCGGAGGCGGAAGGGGAGAGAGCGGGATGCCGAAGATACTCCCGGGCATCAACATCATCTGCGGGCTGGACGGCGAGACCGCGGCCACCTACGAGGCCGACCTCGCCCTGCTGAGGAGGATCCGCGACGAAGGGCTCCTGCTGAGGAGGATAAACATCCGCCAGGTCATCCCGTCCCGCAGGCCGTTCGACGTCAAGGTGAACGAAAAGAGGTTCAAGAAGTTCAAGGAGACCGTGCGCGAGGAGATCGACCGCCCCATGCTGGAGCGCATGGTTCCTGCGGGCACCGTCCTCAGAGGGGTCATGGCCGAGCTGCATGACGGGAACATAACCTTCGGCCGCCAGGCAGGCTCGTACCCCCTGCTGGTCGGCATCCCGCACAAGATCGAGCTCGGGAAGCGTTACGACGTCGCCGTCATCGGCTGGGGCTTCCGTTCGGTGACAGGCATCACCTATCCGTTCAACATCAACACCATGCCGATGTCGGCCCTGTCCGCCCTCCCCGGGATCGGGAAGAAGAGGGCGGCCGCCATCGCCGCCAAGAGGCCGTTCAGCGGCCCAGACGACCTCTCCCGCGCCGTGGACGACACCCGCGTCATACAAGGTCTAAAAACCATGATAACATTCGAATGAGGCGATCAAGATGGTCGATTCCCTCCGTGCCGCAAGATATCCGTTCGTCTCCGACGCGGCCGCGTTCATCGACGCGAACGGCGTGAGCATAGAGGACCTCCTGGTCTCCCCCATGTACGCCGATGCCCGCCGCCGGGGTATGGAGAGGGTCATGGGGGCACTGAAGAAGCATATGATCGAGGACGTCCCCCTGAACGTGTCGAGGGATTCCGAGAACTATGTGCATCTGATAGAGATCCTGTCGTACGGGTATGCCAGGATGATCGTGTCAGACATCAACGACCGCCTCCTCACCAAGAGGTACGCCCTCGCCGAGGCCGAGCGCGTGAACAGGATCCTCGAGGACGATGCCGAATCGATCGACACCATTTCCTCGGAGCTGGACATCAGCGAGCACGTCAATCCGGACAACACCGTGAGCATACATTTCGCCGACTACCTGCGCTACTCCGTGGCCATCGGCGCGGTCGAATGGAAGCTGATAAACCGCGATGTGAGGAACGGGTTCGTCATCATACCCAGGAAGGATTTCGGAAGGCTGGTGCAGAACGCGTTCCTCAGGAGGCTGGAGTCCGAGATCCCCCTGAATCTGACGGACAGCATGAAGAAGATGCTGTCGAAGAACTCCCAGCATGTCCGCCTGGCTCTGGCGGACCTGAAGGCCTCCCTCAGCCCGACCGGCGGGAAGGGCATCGACAACGACTGCCTGCCGCCCTGCATCAAGGCCATCATCAAGATGGCGCAGACAGGTCAGAACCTCCCCCACAGCGCCAGGTTCGCCCTGGTCTCGTTCATGCACGCGATGGGCGCGGACTACGATCAGATAATCTCTATCTTCGCAGAATCCCCGGACTTCGACGAGAGCAAGTCGAAGTACCAGATAATGCACATCACCGGCGAGCTGAACGGCGGGGAGGGGTACACCCCGCCCGGGTGCGGAGCGATGAAGACGGAGGGGATCTGCTTCAATCCTGACGGGCTCTGCGAGAAGGTGAAGCACCCTCTGAGCTATTACCGGCTCAAATCGCGCGATCTGAACTTCGTCAGGAAGCCCGAAGAAGGGAAAGACGGAGAGGGGAAGAAGGAGCGAATCACTCCTTCTTCCCTGCCTCCCCGCCCTCCTGCCCGGCAGAACGCTCGGCCTCGCCGAGGTTGCGCCAGGTCATGAGCACGCGCTGCACCGCGGTCAGGTTCCCGACCACGGCGAAATAGAGCATCATGAGCTCGATCAGGGACATCGCGTGCCCGAAGACGTCGAAGGTGTCCTCCCATACCGCGGACATGATGAACTGGAATATGGGCACGGCGAAGCACAGGACGACCCTGTCGGCCCTGCCGAGGAGGCCGTCGTAGAGCCTCTTGGCGCCGACCGCCTGCGCCTGGGTCCCCATGTAGGACGTCAGCAGGACGCCGACGATAGCGAGCATGCCGATGTAGTCGTTACACCATCCGCAGAGCGCGAACGGCACGATCATGAACATGTCCGCGTACCTGTCGAAGACGTGGTCCAGATAATCGCCCTTGACCGAGCATTTCCCGGCCAGCTTCGCTATCTTGCCGTCCAGGGCATCGAAGTACCCTGATACCAGCACCAGAATCGCTCCCAGAAGGAGCAGCCAGTGCTCGTCGTAGCTGAAATAGAACACGACGCCGCAGATGAGCGCCGTGATCAGCCCGAGCCAGGATACCGTGTTCGGGTTGACGTTGATGAAGCGCCTCGCAACCGGTGCGATGAAGGGGTCTGCTTCTCTCCTGTGCTTGTCTAGAACCATTCTTCCATCTCCCCTGACCAGTCCACGTTCCCGGGCCTATAAATATCCCCGTTCCCGCGGACGATTCTCTCTATTATGTCGGCCGCCTCCGCGGGGGTGCCGCGGGTGCAGTCTATCTCGTTCACCGGGATGTCGGTGTCCGTGCTCTCGCACAGGATGACGTCCAGCACCTCGGCCTGCACGTTCTCGAGCACCTTGCCGTCCGAGTAGCCGCGCTTCCTGAGCCTCTCGGCGAGGACGGCGGGATCGCACCTGAGGACGATTATCCTGGAACAGTCGCACTGATGTGCCAGATGGGAATCCATGAACACGATCGAGTCCTTGCTCCGGTACGGCTCCAGCGAGTCGTTGAGGGCATCCATGTCCACGTTGTAGGTGTCGCGGAGGACGTCCCTCTCCCCGAGCAGCCCGTACTCCCGGAGATGCCTGTTGATGTCCACCACCTCGTAGCCGCGCTTCCTCAGCTCCTCCGACACAGAGGTCTTCCCCGTCCCGGGAGTCCCGGTTATCGCTATCAGCGGCGTCTCAATCCCTCATGTACCCTTTGGCGCGCTCCTCGACCATGTCCCAGGTGGGGGTGTTGGTCAGGGCGCCGGTCTTCTCGAGGACGAACGACGAGACCGCGGCGGCCAGGACCAGGCTCTCCTTCTCGGAGTAGCCGTGGTAGAGCCCGGAGTAGAACCCAGCCCTGAAGGAGTCCCCGCAGCCGGTGGCGTCCACCGCGGCGGCCCCTTTGACCGCCGGGATCCTGAAGATCTCGCCGTCGATAGAGGCCGTGCTCCCCTCTTCGCCGTCCGTGCGCACGACCAGCCGGGGGCCGATGTCGAACACCGACTTCAGGCCCAGGCGCTCCTCGATGGCCTTGGCCTCGAAGGAGTTGCAGAAGAAGATGTCCGATTCGTCGGCAAGCTTCCTGAGGTTCTCCTTCACCCACCTGCGGTAGGTCTCCTGGGACGGGTCGCCGGCCACCTTTATCCCTTCCGCGCGCAGTTTCTTGGCGAGGGCGATGTAGTAGAGCGGCTCCCCGGTGCAGAAGTGCACATGCTCGGAGTTCATAGCGTTGCGGGACAGGTCCACGCCCGTCTTGATGATCTCCGCCTGCGGGCCCTGGTAGAAGATGACCTTCTGCCTCAGGCCGCTGTCGTTCATGATTATGCACGATGACGTCTCGTAGCCGTCCACCGGGATGATCTCGTCGTCGATCAGGCCGCTGTCCCTGATCTCGTCCCTGTACACCTGAGGGAGGTCGCGGCCCACCAGAGCGGCCAGCGCCGTGGGGACGCCCAGCCGGGCAGCGGTTATGGCTATGTTGGTGCCGGTGCCCCCGAGCGTCGTCTTCTTGGAAAGTATGTCCACCGTCTCGTTGAGGGCGGGAAAGTGGGGTATCGACACGATCTGATCGATGGTAACGTGCCCGAAAACCGTAAGGAAAGGCTTCATCTCATTCGCTCCTGCGTCCGTCCGCCTCGGTGTACTCCCCGGATACGACCTTGGCGTAGACGTCCTCTATGGCGGGCAGATGGATGTCCCAGTCATAGAACTTCGCCCTCTCCGCGGACGCCCTGGCGAGCTCTTCGCACCTCTCCCTGTCGTCGAAGAGGGAATTCATAGCCTCGGCAAGGGCACAGGCATCCCCTCTGGGGACGACCACTCCGGCATCGCCGACGGTCTCCTTCAGGCCCGCCGCATCGGAGCAGACGATGGGCCTCCCGCGGGCCATGAGCTCCTCGGCCGCGAGTCCCAGGCTCTCGAACATCGACGGCATGACGAAGAACCGGCAGCTCCCCATGAGCTCCCGCTTCTCCTCTTCCGAGACGAACCCGCGCATCTCCACCCTGTCCTCCAGGCCGTACTTCGAGATGAGCCTGCGCAGCCTCTTCTCCTCAGGCCCCTTCCCGCAGATTATCAGCCTGCGGTCCACATCCCTCATGGCCTCCATGAGGACGTCCAGCCCCTTCGTGGCGACGAGCCTCCCCAGGCTAAGCGCGAAATCCCCGCTGCCGTCGCCGGGCTCGACCGGGCGATCGAGGCATGTGGGCACAGCGGTGACGTACTTCTCCGGGTACCCGCGCGCGATCAGATCGTCCCTCACGGCCCCGCTGACTGCTATGATGTGGTCGAACGACTTCAGCGAGTAATCGAAGCGGGAGTCATTGATCCTCGACAGCGCACCGGCGATGCCCATGCCCTCGCCCCACATGTTATGGTATGTGAAGACCTTCTTCCCGTCGTAGGCCCGCATGGCCTTTGTGTAGCTCGGAGCCCAGCGGTAGTTGAAATTGACGATGTCCGGGCCCAGGGACCTGACTGCCTCGCCGACCCCCTCCGAAGAGATGTAAGGCGGGTTGTACAGCTTCAGCTGCCTCGACCTGAGGCGGATGATGCGGTATCCCTCGGTCCTCTCCTCCTCCGGGTCGTCCTCCGAGAGCCTTCCGGTGACCACCGTCACCTCATGCCCCTCGGCCGCCAGCCTGACGGCTGTATCATGCATCCTGCGCTCGATCCCGCCTTTATACGGATAGTAGAACGGATTGACGTCGACGATCTTCATGCCATCATCTCCCGGAAGCAGACCCGGTTCCCGCATCTGCTACCGACCGATACACCCCGAGGAGCCTCTCCGTGGTCGGCCGGATGCCGTACGACATCGCGGTATCCCTGCCGGCCTCCCTGACCTCGGGAGGGGCAGAGAGCGCCTTCCCTATCGCGGCGGCACATTCCTCCTCCGTCAGATCGAACAGGTACCCGTTCTCCCCGTCGCGGATGAAATCCGCGAACGCCCTGCCGTTGCCGCAGGCGACCGGCAGACCGCAGGACATCGCCTCCTGCACCGTGAACCCCTGGGTCTCGAACACGGATGCCGACGCGAAGCAGTCCGCGGAGGAGTAGCAGGCGACGAGGTCCGCCCCGGTCTGATATCCTGTGAAGAACACCCTGTCCTCCACCCCTTCCGAATGTGCCAGCTCCTTCAGTCCGTCAAGGGCCGGGCCCTGCCCTACGACCATTAGGACCGTGTCCCTGGGGAGGAGCGCCATGCTCCTGACCAGCAGATCTGCATTCTTCTCGAAGGAAACCCTCCCGACAGTGATGATCTCCTTCGCATCCTCTGGGATGCCGAACCTCTTCCTGACCTCTGAGCCAGCCGCCGGATCGCGGGCGAAGCGGTCCGTGTCTATGCCTGTGGGAACGACCTCCATGCGCCTGGGATGTGCCCTCAGGTTCTCGGTCACCTCCCTCCCTGCGGACGGGGTGGGAACGAGCACCGCCGCGGGGCGCTTCAGCAGCTGTCTCAGATACACCGAGGCGAGCTTCACAAGCCAGCTCTTCGGGAGCCTGACCGGGGAGTACCTGTCTATGACGTCGGTCACGAGGGTATCGTAGGTAAGCACCACCGGAACACCGGTCTTCCTGGATGCCAGCAGGGCCTTGACGGCCATGAAGGCGATGCCGCGGACATGGATCACATCGGGACGGAGCCCCCTTATGAGGGCGGCCGTCCGTGAGCGGTAGAACGGGACATAATACCCAGGATAGGAACTGAGCTCCTTCGCCTTGAAGTAGTAGACCCCCTCCTCGCGGTGCTCCGGGCCAGGATCGGGCGCGATGACGAACACGGTATGCCCCAGGGCCTCCAGGGCCGCGCGCGTGACCACAACGGCCGTGGCCACCCCGTCTATGGTCGGGCGGTAGCTGTCGGTCATTATGGCGATGCGCATGCCTCAGGTTCCTTCCTGCCAGCTGTGGATGTAATCATATTGTTCCTTGGTCTGGACGTCTATCTTGATCCCCAGGGAGGCCAGCTTTATCCTGGCTATCTCGGAATCTATCTCCTCCGGAACGCGGAAGACCCCGGGGGACATCTCCCCGTGGTGCCGGACCATGTAGACTATGCCCATGGCCTGGGAAGCGAACGACGTGTCCATGATCTCGGCCGGATGCCCCTGGCCGGCGGCCAGGTTCATGAGCCTGCCCTCAGCAATGAGGTAGAGCTTCCTGCCGTCCTTCATGACGTACCTGTCGACGAAATCCCTGGCCTTCTCCTTGGAGACCGACATCTCCTCGAGGTCCTTCTTGGAAATCTCATTGTCGAAGTGTCCGACGTTCCCCATGATGCATCCGTCCTTCATGACCGCCAAGGCATCGCGGGTGACGATATCCTTGCATCCGGTGACGGTCATGATGATGTCCGCGGTCTTCGCCGCCTCGGCCATTGGCATGACATCGAAACCGTCCATGCGGGCCTCTATGGCCTTCACCGGATCTATCTCGGTGACCGTGACGAGGGCCCCGAGCCCCTTGGCGCGCATTGCTATGCCCTTGCCGCACCATCCGTACCCGGCGACCACCAGGCGCTTGCCGGCGACGATGAGGTTGGTGGCCTCCATCCAGCCGTCGAAAGCGCTCTGGCCGGTCCCGTAGCGGTTGTCGAAGAGGTACTTCATCTTCGCGTCGTTGATGTCCATGACCGGGAACTCGAGCTTGTTCTGAGCGGCCATGGCCTTCAGCCTGACGACGCCGGTGGTGGTCTCCTCGTTCCCCCCTTTGATATTCTTGAGGACTTCCCTGCGCTCGGTATGTGCCAGAGCGATCAGGTCGGCACCGTCATCGATGATGTAGTCCGGGCCGATATCGAGGACGGCGTTGATGTTCGCGTAATATTCCTCCTGGCTCTCCCCTTTCCTGGCATGCACTTCCAGGCCGTACTCCTCGCGGAGGGCCGCGGCCACCGAATCATCGGTGGAGAGCGGGTTGCAGCTCGCCAGGCATATCCTCGCGCCGGCGTTTGCCAGCGTTACTGCCAGCATCCCCGTCTTGGCCTCCGTATGAAGGGCCATCCCTATCTTCAGACCTTCGAGGGGCCTCTCCTCCCGATAGCGCCTGTCAAGCTCCTGGATAACCGGCATGTGCTCATACGCCCATCTGAGCCTCAGACTTCCTTTCTTCACTAATTCGTCCATTTTGAGCCTCCTTCATCCTTTCCTGAACTCTGACATGAGATTGCCGCAGATCGCCTGAAGCTCCTCCTCACGGGTCCTCTCCGCAGAATAGCCAGAGATGAGCCTGTCGATCTCCGCCCCGTCGCCCCTGAGCTCCCTGACATAGGCTGTGATATTGGCCAGAGCCCGGGAGATCTCATCGGATATGGGCACCGTGGCCTTGCGCGATGTCCTGGACAGAGGATTGAGATCGATGGAGATGACCTTCTTGCCCATGGCGATGAGCGCCTCGGCACGGTCCCCGTCCTCTATGGGGACCAGTATGACGTCGCTGCTCCCGACGCCCTCTTCAGTGCACAGAGCGCGGTCGTGGTTCAGGCCGGGGATCCTCGTATCGGGATCCCTGCCCAGGACGTCCTTCGCGCCTTTGGACTCCATGTACGAGATGAGCTTCTCCATCCGTTCCGGTGTACGGTGGAAGAGATTAACTTCCATCTTGGCCGGGACCGCCTCGGCAAGGGCGATCAGCCCTTCTGGGTCCAGGACCACCGAGTTGCCGTTCATGCACACGACGGGGTTCCTCGCTCTCAGGAGCATGGCGGCCGCTACCTTCTCGGCATGCCTTGCAGGCTCCGTGGTCCTCTCCCCCATGAGATAGTCGAATGCCTCCCCTCTGCCCTGGGATATTAACCCGGTGGGGTCGGCCATTCCCTCCTTCACGCCCTCGGCGAGCTTCTCCCTCGTCACGAGCGACTTGTAGCGCGGATGATCCTTCGGAATAGAAGACACGGCCGTTGAATGAGGGTGCGCCTATTATAATTGCGCGTGCGAGCGATCCCTGATGCACAGAGGAAACAGATGATGCAATACAGCCCCGCAAAGCGGGGCTGAAAAAGTTTGGCTCGGTCTCTCAGTGCCTGCCGATCAGGAACGGCGCGGCGAACAGAGCGCCGCCCGCGATCAGGACGAACAGCACTGCGATGAACGCTGCAAGCGGAGAGACATCGACGCCTGTGACATCGACCTCCTCCCATTGAGCGTAGAGGGCAAGGTCGGCGCCGAGGTCGGAGACCTGGGCGCCGTCGGCGTAGGATGTGCCGGAGCCGTCGGCCTCGGTGTTCCAGCCCTGGAAGGAATATCCTGTCCTGGTGAACCCGTTGGGCGTGAGGGCGGCGGGGCCGGCGCCGTAGACGACCGACATGGGCGCGGTGGACCCTCCCGTGCTCCCGTTGCCGTCGAAGGTGACGGCGGCGGCCTGGGCGGTCCACTGGGCGTAGAGCACGAGGTCGGACGTCAGGTCCGAGACCTCCTGTCCCGCGGCGTAGGGCACGCCGCCGCCGTCGGCGGCGGTGTTCCACCCGGCGAACGAGTAGTGCTCCCTGCTGAATCCGCCGGAGGGCAGGGCGGCGGGGCCGGCGCCGTAGGTGACGCTCAGGGGGCCCGCCGATCCGGTGCCGCCGTTGCCGTCGAACGATACTGTGCAGGTGACGGGCGCCCATACGGCGTAGAGGGCAAGGTCGGCGCCGAGGTCGGAGACCTGGGCGCCGTCGGCGTAGGATGTGCCGGAGCCGTCGGCCTCGGTGTTCCAGCCCTGGAAGGAATATCCTGTCCTGGTGAACCCGTTGGGCGTGAGGGCGGCGGGGCCGGCGCCGTAGACGACCGACATGGGCGCGGTGGACCCTCCCGTGCTCCCGTTGCCGTCGAAGGTGACGGCGGCGGCCTGGGCGGTCCACTGGGCGTAGAGCACGAGGTCGGACGTCAGGTCCGAGACCTCCTGTCCCGCGGCGTAGGGCACGCCGCCGCCGTCGGCGGCGGTGTTCCACCCGGCGAACGAGTAGTGCTCCCTGGCGAAACCACTGGCAGAGACAGTGACAGAACTCCCATAAGCAATGGTCTGCGATGCGGTCGAACCGCTGTCGGCACCGTTGCCATCATAACGTATGGTCTGATGAACATTGAAAGGATCGGATGTGCTGGCTCTTTTCCACAAGTGTCCTGCCATTATTGAAACATCGGTCGTGTCGGACAGGGCACCTGTTACAGGATTCAGGAATTTCCCTATCCCATCGAAAGCATAATTCCCGATGGATGTGACAGATGAGGGGATGGTGATTGAGGTAAGACCGGAACAATTGGCAAATGCATATGCGTTGATGGATTTGATAGAGGAAGGGATGGTGATTGAGGTAAGACCGGAACAGCTGTCGAAGGCAGAATTCCCGATGAATGTGACAGATGAGGGGATGGTGATCAAGGCAAGGCTGGAACAATGGTAGAAAGCAGAATTCCCGATAGTTTTGACGGTGCTCGGTATATCATAAGATGCGCCTGTTTTCCCGGCAGGATACACGATCAGCGAGTCCATGGACTTATTGAAAAGGACACCGTCAACATCGCAGTATTTACTGTTGCCTTCATCGACGTCGACGGACGCGAGACTGCTGCAGCCCGAGAATGCATATGTTCCGATGGAATCGACCGAGGAAGGGATGGTGATTGAGGTAAGACCGGAACAGCTGTCGAACACGTAATGGCCAAGGGATTTGATGGAGGAAGGGATAGTGACCGAGACAAGGCTGGAACAATTGGCGAATGCGGAATCGCCGATGGATGTGACGTCATACGTGATTGACCCATGTTCTACCGTAACTGGGATGATTGCAGAAGTGATGGATTGAGATACGGGCCCGGTTAACTTGACCGCAGTACCGACTTCGGGTGCTTCGTATTTGAAATCCCCCTCAGTGAAAGCAGTGGCGGCATCAGAATCGTCGGATCCTCCCCAGATGCCGAATGAGCAACATGCCAGCACAGATGCTGTGATCAGAACGACCGCGATAGGGAAAACCTTCCCCTTCCCTATGTGACATCTTGATCCCCGTGAATTGAAGAATATGCAGTCCGGCACCATATCTCTTAGTTCCCTCACCATTGATGGGTATTAATGAATAAAACAACCCCGATATTCCTTATGATGGATTGATTCCGACTACGATGGGAACATCGCAGCAGATTTGCATGCAGATCACAGTGCATCCTTCCCTGACCCCGGGGCATTTCTCGAACGACCGACAGCGGGACAGCTCTGGATTCGATACGCTGTATCTCTCATTGAACACCGATCATTCGCACTTCGCAAAAGAGCGGGAAGCTGCGATCGGCACATTCGCCGGCTCCGATGTTTCCGTCCGCCGCGGATACAGCAACAGGATTCACCTGCATTCATCGATCGTCCCATCGACGTATGGGACATCCTGCGGGAGGTATCCGCCGGAGACGGCGTCCCAAAGGCCGTCCACTATGCTGTCGATCACCCTGTCACGCAGTTCCCTGTAGGTGTCCGGCTCGGACCTTTTAAGGGCCGCCGCCGAGCGGTACACGGTGCCGTCCTCGGAGGTGAAGCCGCCCCTCTCGGACAGGATAGCATCGAGATCGGAGACCCCGAAGTATCCGTCTATCTCCGTCCTGACCGCTTTCATGAGGCGCTCCGTATCCTCGTACCTCTCGCCTCTGAACCAATAAGCCATGGGCAGCCTACCGCCGTCGCACATTTATGTATTTGACGGCTTCCGGCCGGTTCCCGTAAAAATCCTTATACTCCGCGCCGATGGGGCTCCGATACAAATGGTCGACATCCGTGTCGTGGTGGTTGGCCCCAAGTTCGAGGGCAACGTCGGGGCCATAGCCAGGTGCATGGCTAACTTCGGCGTGAAGGAGCTTTATCTTGTTAATCCCTGCGAGATCGGCGACACCGCCATCGCCCGCTCCAAGCACGGGG
>Ga0256406_1006871_pt1 | contig 11140 bp, 7 predicted proteins | sample RumenRJG_03DNA_FD_185986 | JGI IMG/M metagenome (GOLD analysis project Ga0256406, IMG submission 185986) | Bovine rumen microbial communities from Lethbridge, Alberta, Canada - RJG_03 | ecosystem: Host-associated > Mammals > Digestive system > Stomach > Rumen | place: Canada: Alberta | collected...
TCGGCAAAGCATTCCAGCACAAAGTGGTCATAGCCTTTCCCTATGTTTATGCCGCCCACATCGTATGTAGTGGCCAATGATTCTCCATCGCCTTTGAACACGCTGTAGGCTTTGGCAGCATCTTGGTCGAAGGCTTTGATGGCATTCTGCACGATGAGAGAGTTTCTTTTCACAGTAAACCCATAGGTTTCCCGCGACGATCGCAGGTCCAGAGTCTTAGGATCTTTCTCGGTCTCATTGGTCGTCGTTACTCCGTCTTGGCGCATAATGACATCCTTCATCTTTTCTATTCTTTCCTGAGCCTGCCCAAAGAGAGGTGTCATAGCTAACAGACAGGCTGCGATGCAATGAATTGTTCTCATAGTTCAATGATGTTATAGGGTGAATAATGTTGCTGTTTATCTTTGTTGTCGATCAGTCGTTTGGCTTGTACAATTTCCTCGTGAGCCTGTGCGATCATCGCCTTGCTTACGAGCAAATCGGCCAGCATCAGCGAATGATCAGCTTTGACGCTGTCATTTATTATTTGCCACTGGTCTACATCATGTTGTGCTTCTGCTAATAAAAGGCTGTCTTGGTGATCAATCGTTGTTGCTTCTTCAGGAATGGTTGTCATCTTTGTCGAATTGTGTGTAGCCGCAAACACATGCGTGGTAGACCTTTGATCAGAAGTAATTGGTGCGACCGCTGGTCTTTCATTTCTCTTAGATTCAGCCTTTAGAGCAGTATGTTGCTTCAGAGAAGGAAGCGTTTGTTGCTCACAGACCTTGTCTTTCGTAACTGTGAGGCTTTGGCTGCTTCGTTGTTTTGGCCATAATCCCCATATCAGTGCTCCGGCCAAACAAGCGGCAGCGAGCCAAGGCAGGGCCATACGCTTCTGTTTGGAATGTTTGGGCAGCATTGGTGCAGGAGCTGGTCCTGCAATGTTGATGTCATTGTCGTCTTGCAGGTACTTCCCTTTCATACCATCGTCAAACCAGGCAAACATCTCGCGATAGTCCTCCCACTCCGGTGGTACGGATTGCGAGCGGAAGTATTCGCTGAGCAGGTGTTCTTCTTCCAGTGATGTCAGCCCATCGAGATATTTGTCGAGCAGCGACTGTATGTATGCTTTTGTATATGCTTTCATAATTGTTTCCTCCTTTTTCTTATCTCTTCCAACAACCGTCGGCGCGCTCTGGAAAGTAGTGTGGCTACCGACCGCTCTTCTATACCCAGGCGTTGAGCAATGGCTTGGTTGTCGAGTCCCTCCACCTGCCGTAAGTGCAGTACCGTGTACTCTGTACTTGGCAAATCAGCCAGTTGCTTCCGCAACCATTCGTCGGTCTCCTGCTCTTCTAAGTGAGTGTCGGCTTGACAGTGGCTGTCTGATGACTCAATCGGAATCTCTTCTTGGGGAGCTCGACGCTTTTCGCGTCGTAGCCAGTCGATGGTTAGGTTGTGAGCGATGCAGACAGCTAAGGCTTCAGCTTTTTGACTTGTGTCGATCTTGGGACGGACTTGCCATAGTCGGATCATCGTCTCTTGCGCGATATCCTCAGCCTCCTCTGCCGAAGCCCCATAGCGGCGGCTACTCTCTACGGCTTTCCGCCGTAGTGTTGTTGCCTGGGATATGTATGCTTGACTGTCCATCTCTTTGTTGCTTTACACTACTATAACGCTTCTATCTCTCTGTTATCAACAAAGCCGCCGCTGATTTTAACAATGTTTTATATACAGTTGGTAGTGTTGATAGAAACGAAAAAGAATCCGTATATACCTATTAAAAGTATGTACGGATTCTTTAGAAGATGGTTGTTGCTTCCTGGTTTTACATCACCACTTCCACCTTGTGCTCACCCTCAGACCATGGGACGAGGTTGCCGCTGACAGCCTTTCCGTCGAGCGAAATACGCTTCACGCCCTTCTGATGTCCGTCGGGATTGACCACATGAATATGATAGAGGGCACCACGGAAACGGCGTTTCACCGTGTATTCCTTTGCTGTCGAAGGCAAGCAAGGATCGATGCGCAGACCTTCATAATCGGGTTGGATACCAAGGATGAACTCACTCACCGTGTACCACATCCACGCGGCGGTACCCGTGAGCCATGAGTTCTTGCCTTCGCCGGGGCATGCCGCGTCCTTACCGGCTACCATCTGACAATTGACGTATGGCTCCACCTTGTGCAGCGTCTGGTATTTCTCCTCCACATAAGAAGGCAGAATCTTGGTGTAATGGCGCCAGGCGTCGTCGCCGCGTCCGGCCACTGTCTCGCCGATGATGACCCACGGATTGTTGTGGCAGAAGATGCCGGCGTTTTCTTTGTAGCCCTCAGGATAGGACGATATCTCGCCCATCTCCACGTGGTAAGTGGTGAAGGCCGGGTTGTTGAGCACGATACCATGCTCACATTCCATGCGTTCCTTCACTGAGTCGAGGGCACGCTCGGGGTAGCCTTTCTCCTTGCCGATGGCGGCCATCGTGCACCAGCCCTGACTTTCGATGAAGATCTTTCCCTCCTCGTTTTCGTCTGAGCCAATCTTATGGCCGAAGAAGTCATAGGCACGCAGGTACCACTTGCCGTCCCATCCCGACTTCTCCACAGCCTGGACCATGTCGTCGACAGCTTTCTGAGCCCGGTCGGCCTCATCATTGTGACCGAGATGACGGCAGAGACTGACGTAGTCGCGACCTGTGACAACGAAGAGTCCGGCAATCATCAGACTCTCGGCCTTTGAGCCTTCGCTCTTGTTCTCCGTGGTCTGGAAGCTCTCGTCGGGATCCATTGAGAAGCAGTTGAGGTTGAGACAGTCGTTCCAGTCAGCACGTCCGATGAGTGGCAGACGGTGAGGGCCGAGGTTGTTGATGACATGGTTGAACGACACTTTCAGATGCTCCAACAGCGAGACCTCTGATCCCGGTTGGTTGTCAAAGGTGACAGGCTCATCGAGAATAGAGAAGTCGCCCGTCTCCTTTATGTAAGCCACGGTGCCAAAGATGAGCCAGCAGGGATCGTCGTTAAATCCGCCGCCGATGTCGTTGTTGCCACGTTTGGTCAGCGGCTGGTATTGATGATAACATCCGCCGTCGGGGAACTGAGTAGCAGCGATGTCGAGGATACGCTGACGGGCACGCTCAGGAATCTGATGTACAAAGCCGACAAGATCCTGATTGGAGTCTCTGAATCCCATACCACGTCCGATGCCGCTCTCGAAGAAGGAGGCTGAGCGACTCATGCAGAATGTGACCATACACTGATACTGGTTCCAGATGTTGACCATACGGTCGAGCTTGTCGTTACCACTGTCGACCACGAAGATGTCGAGCAGCCGGTCCCAGTACTCGCGGAGCTTGTCAAAAGCCTGATCGACCTGCTCGCGAGTGGCAAAGCGGTCCATGAGCGCGTGTGCTTTCTCCTTGTTGATGACCTTCTTGCTTTCCCATTTCTTGTCCTGCTCGTTCTCGATGTAGCCCAACAGGAAGATGAGGTCACGCTTCTCGCCGGGCTTCAGCTCGACCTCTATATAATGGCTGGCCACGGGGCTCCATCCGTGGGCCACGCTGTTGCGCGGTTTCCCCTCAACGACGACCTGCGGTGCCGAGTACTCGTTGTAGAGTCCCACGAAGCTCTCGCGGTCTGTGTCAAAGCCTTGGATGGGTGTGTTGACGTGGTAGAAAGCATAGTGGTTGCGGCGCTCGCGGTATTCTGTCTTATGGTAGATCGTAGAAGTCTGCTGCTCTATCTCCACCTCACCGGTCGAGAAATTGCGCTGGAAGTTCTCCATGTCAGTGGCAGCGTTCCACAGGCACCACTCCTCAAAGGAGAAGATCTTGAGATGCTTGGTCTCCTGGCTTCTGTTCTCCAGTGAGAGCATCTGCACCTCAGCGGCTGTGTGAAGCGGTACGAAGAAGAGCACGCTGGCCACCACACCGAGCTTGCTGCCTGTGATACGTGTGTAGTTCATACCGTGGCGGCACTCGTAGCTGTCGAGCGGTGTGCGGCAAGGTTTCCATCCCGGGTTCCATACTGTGTCGCCGTCCTTGATGTAGAAATAGCGGCCGTTGTTGTCCATCGGCACGTCGTTGTAGCGGTAGCGGGTGATGCGGCGGAACTTAGCGTCTTTGTAGAACGAGTAGCCTCCGGCAGTGTTGGAGATGAGCGAGAAGAAGTCCTCGTTGCCTAAATAGTTGATCCACGGCCATGGAGTCTGAGGATCAGTGATGACGTATTCGCGTTGCGCATCGTTGAAATGTCCATAGCGTTTATTGTCCATGTCTGTCATATAAGTAAGTCTTTTGAATGTCTTCAGTCAGGCTTTATTGATTGCCACGGCTAAATTAGCTATTTTTCTCCATCTTTGCATCATTATTGGTCGGTGTTTCAAAAATATTCACTACATTTGCAAAGATAATACAGATCATAAGATAAAATATAATTAATCACAGAACAAATACCCATGAAGAACCTACTTTTAGCACTCGGCCTGGCTTTCCTGTCCTTGCCTCTTTCGGCACAGAACCTGCAGAAAGGCGACTACGGCTATCTCTATTGTCACATGAGCGATCGCGGAGAGTACACTGCTTATGCCGTGAGTCGTGACGGATACCACTATACCGACATTCTCGGCGGCAATGCTATCTTTGATTCTAAGGAGCATGCCCGCATTGAGGGCGGCACGCGAGACGCTTACATCACCCGAGCCTACAACGGCAAAGGCTATCTCATGGTCACTACCGACATGTGTGTGGCCAAGAGTCATAAGTGGGATAACTACGGTATCGACTTGCTCAAGAGCAAGGATCTCATCCATTGGACATCGGTGACCTTTGATTTCCGCAAGGGCATGAGCATCTTCTGCGACGGTGCTACGGCTCCCTCTCCTTATAAAGACTGGTCGACGATCAACCGTGTGTGGGCGCCACAGATCTTTTGGGACCCCAGCTACGTGTGGCCCAACGGCGACAAGGGCGGCTACATGATCTACTACTCCATGCTCAACCGACCCGAAGAGAAGTACGACCGAATGTACTACAGCTATGCCGACAAGGACTTTCAGCGCATCACCACACCGCGTCTGCTCTTTGACTGGGGGTATGCCACCATCGACTGCGACATCAACCTGCTCAGCGATGGCAAGTACCACATGCTCATCAAGAAGGAAGGTGGCAAGCCCGGCATCTATACAGCAACGTCAGATCATCTCACCTATGGCTGGGGCGAGCCCGTTGACGACGACTACGTGAGCTTTGAAGGCCGCAAGAACTGCGAGGGCTCCTCGGCTTTCCAGCTCATCGGCGACAGCACGTGGCGCGTGGCTTACATCCAGTACAGCGACCACCCCAAGCACTATCGCATCTGCAAGGCCGACAGCCATCTGCGCAACTTCCACGATCCTGTCGACATCGAGGGCGTCACCGCTCCCCAGCACGGCTCGTTTATGCGCATCACCAAAAAGGAATATGACAGGCTGATGAAGCTCAACAAGAAATAAAAAAGCGAGCCCTCAAGCCCTCTCCCCCCCCAAAAAAAAAGCCCTCTCCCTAACCCTCCCCCAAGGGGGAGGGAATGAGCCCACCCTTGCCTTTCCTCAAAAAGAGAGAAGGGAGAAGATAATAAGAGGGAAGGGAATAGTAAGAGGGAAGGGAAATGCGAAGGACTAGAATGGGGAAGAGCAGACATTTTTTTATACATTATTCTTTATACATTATACACTATACATTACCATGACAAAAGAAGAATTGATGCATGAGGCCATTGCGCTGAGCATAGACAGCATACGGCATGGTGGCGGGCCCTTTGGCGCTGTCATCGCGCGTGATGGAGAGATCATCGCCGAGGCCAGCAACAGTGTGACAAAAGACCATGATCCGACGGCCCACGCCGAGGTCAACGCCATCCGCATCGCGTGTGGCAAGCTGCAGACCTTTGATCTCCAGGGCTGTGAGATCTATTGTTCGTGCGAGCCTTGTCCGATGTGCTTCGGTGCCATCTACTGGGCCCATCTCGACAAGATCTACTATGCCAACACTCGCCAGGACGCTGCCGCTATTGGTTTCGACGACGACTTCATCTATCACGAGATTGCCCTTCGCCCGGAAGATCGCCAAAAAGCCATGGAGCGTCTGTTGCCGCAAGAGGCGATCAAGGCGTTTGAGATGTGGCAGAATAGCAAAGATAAAGTCGAATATTAACCGCTTCGGTGGAAATCGTTGACTGATTCGTTAAAAACCCTCAATAAATCTGATGATCAGTAGCCATATTGCCAATGAAAGCGTATTAAAGATAGAACATTTAGAAAATATCCATCGTATTAGGAAGCTACAAATGAAAAAAGCAATGACACTGGCCTTGCTGCTGGTCTTTACCCTGCTGGCCAACGCACAAATGCTCAACCCCGTGAAGTTCTCTTCTCAGTTGAAGACCAACGGATCGGCCGAGGCTGAGATTGTGTTCTCCGGAAGAATCGGGAGCGGATGGCACGTCTATTCCACCGGACTCGGTGCTGACGGACCTATCTCCGCTACCTTTAATGTCAACAAGCTCGACGGCGTGCAGCTCGTCGGCAAGTTGAAGGCTGTGGGGCACGAGATTTCTACGTTTGATAAACTCTTCGACATGAAGTTGCGCTATTTCGAGAATAGCGTACAGTTCGTGCAGAAGATCAAGTTCACAAAGCCCACTTACTCCATCGACGCTTACCTGACTTATGGTGCCTGCAACGACCAGAACTGCCTGCCGCCCTCTGATGTAAACATCAAACAGTCGGGCAAGAGTCCTGCTGTCGACGCTGCTGCCGCAAAGACTGCCGCTGCATCTGCCACAGCAACGGGTGCTCAGCCCGGTGCTCCTATGTCGGCTCAGGAGCAGGCGCTGATGCTCAAGGCTCAGGAAGGCGATCCCGAGGCTGCCGCAGCATTGGAACAGCTCAAAGCTGACTCGCTTGCTAAACTGCAAGCTGACTCTGCTGCTCAGGCTGCAGCCGCTGCTAGTGCCTCACTCTCCAGCGCCGACAAGGACATGCTTTGGCGTCCGGTGATCAAGCAGCTCCAGCAGTTTGGCGGTACCGGCGACATTGCCAACCACTCCTTATTATATATATTCCTCATGGGACTCGTGGGCGGACTGCTCGCCCTCGTCATGCCCTGCATCTGGCCAATCATCCCGATGACGGTCAGCTTCTTCCTGAAACGCTCTAAAGACGACAAGAAGAAAGGTATCCGTGATGCCGTCACTTACGGCATCTCCATTGTGGTCATCTATCTTGCCCTCGGTATTGGCGTGACGGCAATTTTCGGTCCCAACACGCTCAACGCGCTTTCGACCAATGCCGTGTTCAATATCTTCCTGTTCCTCTTGCTGGTCGTCTTTGCCGTGAGCTTCTTTGGCTGGTTCGAAATCAAGCTGCCGGACAGCTGGGCCAACAGCGTTGACTCCAAGGCCAGCAAGACGACGGGACTGCTCTCTATCTTCCTCATGGCGTTCACCCTTGTGCTCGTCAGCTTCTCCTGCACGGCGCCGATCATCGGCCTGTTGCTGGTAGAGACGGTGACATCGGGCAACTGGATCGGTCCTGCCGTGGGTATGTTTGGCTTCGCCTTGGCATTGGCCATCCCGTTCTCGCTCTTTGCCATGTTCCCGACACTGATGAAGAAGAGTCCGAAGAGCGGTTCTTGGATGAATCAGATCAAGGTGGTGCTGGGCTTCGTGGAGCTTGCCTTCTCTCTGAAGTTCCTCAGTGTGGCTGACCTGGCCTATGGCTGGCACATCCTCGACCGCGAGGTGTTCCTCTCACTCTGGATAGTCATCTTCCTGGCTTTGGGCTGCTATCTCGTTGGTTGGCTGAAGTTTCGCAGCGACGAGATCGGTGGCGAGCTCCATCGCCCCATGCCTGTACCTGCCGTGATGCTTGGCCTGTGCTCCATCGCTTTCGCCATCTACATGTTGCCGGGCTTGTGGGGCGCTCCCTGCAAGGCTGTCTCGGCTTTCGCCCCACCTATGAACACTCAGGACTTCAACCTTAACACGAAGACCGTCGAGGCAAAATACAAGAACTACGAAGAAGGCATGGCAGCTGCCAAAGCCTTGGGCAAACCGGTGATGCTCGACTTCACGGGCTATGGTTGCGTCAACTGCCGTAAGATGGAGGCCTCGGTTTGGACGGATCCTCAGGTCGCTGACAAGCTTGAGAAAGACTATGTGCTCATCTCGCTCTACGTCGATGACAAGACGCCACTGCCCAAACCAATTGAGGTCAACGACAACGGACAGCACCGTACCCTGCGCACGGTCGGCGACAAGTGGAGCTATCTCCAGAGTCATAAGTTCGGCGCCAACGCCCAGCCTTTCTATGTCACGGTCGACAACGAGGGCAACCCGCTCAGCGGCTCGTTCAGCTATAAGGAGGATGTGCCCGCTTATCTCGACTTCCTGCAGAAGGGCCTTGACAACTACAAAGCCGGAAAATAAACCTGTGGCCCTTCGGGGCTACAGCTTTCTCTTAGCTAATTGATGCTTACATACTATGAATAACAACAGCGAACTGAATCGTTCCATTATCTCACTCATAAAAAAAGAGGTCGTCCCTGCCATTGGTTGTACAGAGCCAATGGCCGTGGCCCTCTGTACGGCCAGGGCCACTGAGGACCTGGGCAAGCGCCCGTCACGTATCTCCGTGCTGCTGAGTGCCAACATGCTGAAAAACGCGATGGGAGTGGGTATTCCCGGTACGGGTATGATCGGACTGCCCATTGCCATTGCGCTCGGCGCGCTTTGCGGCAAGAGCAAATACCAATTGGAGGTGCTGCGCGACCTGACCCCTGATATTCTGGAAGAGGGAAAGAAATACATTGCAGGCGATCATATCGACATCAAACTCAAAGAGAATATCACAGAGAAACTCTATATCGAGGTGACTTGCGAGGCTGACGGCGAGAAAGCTACGGCCATCATTGCCGGGGGCCACACCAATTTCGTCTATGAGGAAGCCTGTGGCAAGGTGCTTCTGGACAAGCGGGCTTGTCTTGGCGGCAGTGCCGATGAGGAAGAGCTGCAATTGACCTTGCGCATGGTGTGGGACTTTGCCACCACAGCACCGCTCGACGATATTCGTTTCATCCTGCAAACACGAGACTATAACATCCGTGCAGCCGAGGAGAGCAAAAAGGGCAATTATGGTCACTGCCTGGGTAAGACCATCGACCGTCCTTTGAGTCATGGCATCTTCGGCAAGACGATCTTCTCGCATATCATTTCCGAGACGGCACTGGCCTGCGACGCCCGTATGGGTGGCGCCATGATTCCGGTGATGTCCAACTCTGGTTCGGGCAACCAAGGCATCTGTGCGACGAATCCTGTCGCCGTGTATGCCGAGGAGAACGAGAATACCGAGGAGGAGCTCATCCGTGCGCTGACGCTCTCGCATCTCACGGCCATCTACATCAAGCAAAGCCTTGGCAAACTCAGTGCGCTCTGCGGTTGTGTGGTGGCGAGCATCGGTTCGAGTTGTGGCATCGTCTATTTGATGGGTGGTGACTTCACACGTGTCTGCCATGCCGTGAAGAACATGATCGCCAACCTCACGGGTATGATCTGCGACGGCGCGAAGCCGAGCTGCTCGATCAAGATCTGCTCCGGCGTGTCCTCGGCCCTGCTCTCTGCTCTGCTGAGCATGGAGGGTGAGCACGTTACCGCCGCCGAGGGCATTATCGACGAGGACGTGGACAAGAGCATCCACAACCTCACCAGCATCGGCAAGGAAGCCATGTGCTCCACCGACGACATGGTGCTCAACATCATGACGCACAAAGGCGGGTGCTAAGCACTTCTCTCTGATACTATATAAAAAAGGCTCACTCGAGCTAACAGACGTCCTGTTTTCCTATTTTGCGCCACCCAAGACCGATTTTATGGTCAGTTAGATACAGTTCTCTCAAGACGTGTTATTTTTTAGCGTCATTTTGCAACACAATGTCGTATAATTCCTTTTGTTTGCTGTCCATTTGTAAAATTACAGATTTTGTGCGATGGCTGTTGGGCATTTTGTAGTTCAGTTGGTACATAGTTTTGGTCAGCCGTCCTGCCTGGTATAGTGTTATATCTGACTTGGCGTCCTTCAGCTCTCGTTCAAGTTCCAACATAATTGTGTAGGCCGTAAAGCATATACAGATGTGTGCTTCTATGCGATTGTGCAACCGATGATAAATTGGACGTGCACGGAGGTCTCCTTTATTCATACGGAAGGCTCTCTCGATAAACCATAGGTTGGAGTAATTGGATATGACTTCCGCATCCGAGAGTTTCGTGTTCGTGACATATCCCTTGATTCCGTCCCATGCGGCATCAGCGTTGAACTTGTCCATGTCAATCGTAACACTCACATCACCATCCATCTTCAGATACTTGTTGTAGCCGCGGTTGTTAACGTTTGCTTTTGTCAACTTGCCGGTTTGAAAGCGCTTTTCGAGCCTTTGAAGTCCTTTCTTCCTCATAGCCTCATCCTTTGCAGCCCGTTTGTAACTCATGGAAACAATGAGCCTGACACCATTTGCCTTGTCTATGCATCTCACATCGCCATCTTCCAGATTCATTCCAAGTATAGCTTCCTTTACCTCTGCAGTCTCACTCTTAACCCTCGCACCAAGTATGTACTCGTATTTCTCAGCCTCCAAGTCTTCTATATTTTTCTTGGAAAGCAGACCTGCATCGGCTATAACTACGGGATGGTCGAATCCGTGTCGCCCGGCCAGGTCCTTTATCATCGGTACAAGCGTCTTGCCCTCGTGTATATTCCCTTCGTAAATTCCGTAGCCTATTGGATTGCCGCCCGTGGTGACAAGCAGGCCAAGGAAAATCTGAGGACACGAATGCTTGCCGTCCTTAGAGAAACCGGTCTTGCGGAGGTCGTCTTCCTGCGCAGCCTCGAAGTAAAGAGTAGTCATATCATAGAACACTACGCTTATTTCGCCGCCACATATTTTCTTTGTGTAAGCATAGGATATGCGTTCCACATCGTGCTTTATATCATTACCGCTAGGCTTGATAACTTTGCCGGAAGCGTCCTTCTTGCAGTCCTTGTCTTTTCGGAAGCAAAGGTTGTCAAGGAACTTGTATATGGCTTCCACGTCGTAGTCTTTGTTCAGATAATGTCGGAGATACT